>Ga0164295_10002040_pt1 | contig 16780 bp, 26 predicted proteins | sample GEODES006metaG_FD_111798 | JGI IMG/M metagenome (GOLD analysis project Ga0164295, IMG submission 111798) | Oligotrophic lake water microbial communities from Sparkling Lake, Wisconsin, USA - GEODES006 metaG | ecosystem: Environmental > Aquatic > Freshwater > Lake | place: USA: Sparkling Lake... | reverse complement strand
GACCGCAGCCCACGAGTTCGAGATGCGGATCCAAAGCATCTTGGTCTGCGGTGCTAAAGACCGTGAGATGGCCCTGCGTTGGATCCACGAAGCAGAAGGCAGCATGGGCGACGACGAGTATCTGTGCTACCTGGTTGGCTTGCCCTATCAATATTTTCGCAAGGTGGCATAATGACTGACCAGACCATGCGAGTGATCCCCAGCGTGGGCGAAGCAGGCTTGGACACAGAAGCCAGCCCGGGCAACGGCAAGTTCTATGTCCGTCTCTACGATGGATCCTATGACATGTGTGGCTACGACACCATTGAAGAAGCCTGGGAAGAACTGGTTGATATCGCTGGCATTTGATCGTTTAATACATACATAGACAGCAACAAGGAGCACATGATGGGCTACAAGGTAATCGCAGACAAATACCAGATGGACGACATGCGTGAAAAATACGGCCCACGCCCAGGCCTTGAGGGCCCGTTCAACTTCACTGGCCGTGTGCTGTATTACGATCCCCGTGAAGGTCAGTATTATGACCCTCGCACAGATTTCTATCTGGAACAGACAGAAATGGACCAGGTCCATCAACGCATGGTTGATCTACTAAAGGCTTGACACCTGCGTTGCAGGTGCAGCAGCCGGTACAGCCGCTTGCACTGGTGCAGCTGGGGGTGCTGGTGCCGGGCTCTTTTCACGGAAGGTCCATCCAGATTTTGCATCAGCGGCCCGTACCCCGTCTATTGTATCTAGAATTCTAATCTTGTCGTTCTGACTAACAAGGCCTGGGACCTTGAATACAATCCTCATTATCCGCTCAATGTCAGGATTTTCCTGTGCAGCCAATGGTATGATTGCCGCTGCTACATTATTGTAAGTTGGTTGGGCCAACCTTGCAGCTATTTGTTCAAAGCTATTTCGTCCGCTCATGGTGTACGGGCTATTTTCTATAGCCCAACCAATAAAAGTCTTGCCCAGATAGTGTTCAAGCAGTTTGTATAGATTGGAATCGTTTAGGATCGGATCTCCAGGTGGCACCCTTAATGATGCACTGGCTTCGTTTATGATGTCATGTATACGCATAGGATTATTTTGGCTTTTGTGTAGAGGCAAAAGTGGGATACTGCTGTCTAAGACGAGCCAGTTCTTCATCTTCCCCTGCATTGAGATCACCGGAGTAGGCCATTAGATTGGTTCCAACTCCGGTAGCGGCTTTGGCTATAGGAACCGCAACAGATCCCACAGCAAATAGCCGCCGGTGGCGTGCTGCTGCTCTTATCGCAGGACCTATCGTTTTTGCCAATATCTCAGCAGTTTTGTCCCATGTTTTATAACCTACCACTTGGGCTCGTAATATGAAATGTGCAATGTCTGTTGCACTATATCCCAACAAGTTTCCCAGTTTAGCATAGTATACTGATTTGCTGATGCCTGTTGGAAATTCTCCTGTCCGCACACTGGCTAACAGTGCTTTGAGTTGTTGAGCAGTCTCGGGCTTTTGACTGATAATATACTCAACAGAGTCTTCTCCGGGAAATTTTGGTGTAGTTGTCACTGTCCACCCATACTTCTTGATTGCGGGCCACCACTTGGCCATTTCACTTTCGTAGGCCAGTGCCGCAGGTTTAGTTCCTGCAATCATGAGTTCTAACTCTTTGTTATTGTGAGGACCAATGGCTTCACTGATGATATCATTTATACGCATTGATTATTTATCAGTGTAGTTCTCCAAGAACTTCTCGAGATCACCGTATAGGTTTGCCATGAAGGCTTCCTTGCTGCCATAGAACTTGATACAGGGTTCTCGCTTGTCCACCTGCAGGTAGTAAGGATCCTGCAATCTCTGATCCAACATGACCAACAACTTGGGCCGCACTTGGTCCAAGTCTATCATGAAGTTGTAGTGCTCTACCTGCATGCGCTGCATGGCCATGAATCCATGCACACTCAATCGCATGCCACCTTGAGGCTTCATGTTGCGCCACCAGGTCTTCATGGCCCACTCTAACCCCGGACGCTGAGATTCGGGATACTGCCTGATCAAGGCTTGAGTGATGGCTTGCTTATCGCGCATTGGCGTATATCAAGGATATACCTGAGTTCCACCAGTCAATAACACAACCGTGAACTTATTAGTTCTGAATTGTATGTTCAGTTTCCTGGCCAGGTTGATCGCGTGACCTCTGTTTGAAAAAGAAACCTTCTTGTATTTGGGACCGGGATACTGTGTGAGCAAGTTGGGGGTCTTGAGATTGATAGGTAGGCTGTTGAAAAACACAGCCCAGATTCCATCACTGGCCAACACCTGCTCACTCTTGTAGGTTTGCTTGTTGGTGTTCTCGATCAACACCGATGGTTTTGGTCTGGACATTCATTATACTCCTACATTTATTTATCCCAAATGTATGTAGTTTTCAGAAGTCTTTCCCGCCCAGTTCCACGGTTATGGTTTGTTCTTGCAGTGCCGTCAGCAGGCGATTTTGCAGTTCTGCCACGGCCAACAGCATCTTGGTTATGTCCGCATGCAGGTCTTTGGCATCCTTCATGGGCATCATGAAGTCGCGTTGACCACGAGATTCATGTGCCTTTACCGAGTCAATGAATCGATTGATGTGTATGCTCACACAAACACCTCTTCATCCAAGTAGCGCCGCAGTTCCTTGTCTGTGGGATCCACGGTGTAGTTGTGCTTGAAGAAGATCTCATATGAGTCTGATCCATACTTGCCAATGCCATATAGTTTGGTAGCGTCATTGCCGTCCCAGTTGACATAGTCTGCGGTCATTCTGCGTATGCGATTCTCTTTTACCGTGCTCATGCCCAGGCTCCAGATGATGTTCTTGACCTGTTCGGGTGTGCTGAGCATTAGACTACCGGGTGTGGGCCAGTGATGCATGAACAGTGGATACACTGTTTTCACAGGTTTGCGGCCTGTTTGGTTCAGCATGATCACTGCTACCATGTGCCTCCACTTTTCTATGTAGGGAATATCTGTCGAGCCCAGTTGTTGCTGGACCATGAGATCATCTCGTAAAGGTTCGATCATCGGGTTTGAATATATTGGTCAAGTTCAGGAGGTGTCCATCCTTCGGGTTTGAGAACCTTGCCATCTTCACGCTTGTTCACGCGACCAGTGGCAGGATCGATCTTGGCAAAGTTGGTTCGCATGACTTCATTCCATGCACCTTCACCATCGGCACCCAGACTGTGGATAGCACCGATTGTGACCACCAGGATATCAATTAGTGCATCTAAACATTCCTTGGGATCAGCAGCAGCATTGGCCACCCAGAGTTCATCCACTTCTTCTTGGATGAGACTGGTGTACAGATTGAATTGAGATTCACTCCAGGCACCGGTGGGTTGGTTGCATGCTCGCATGAATCGAGCTTGGTCACGGAAGGGGTTTGTCATTAGCTTGTTCTCTAGTGTAAAAAGGACCTTGGTAAGGATAGCGTTCCAAGGTAATCAACTTGGGGCTTTGTACTATGCTCCAAGTGCGTCGTTGTTTGACCTGATACCATCCAGCAGCATACCACGAGCGTGATTTGTTGTTCTTGGTAAACAAGGGCAATCGGTGTTGAACATTCCAGATGGGATTGTACACTCGCGATCCAGCGGGATAGTCTTGCACTTGATATGTGGCAGGTTCCCGACTGGGCTTGTTTCCCACTGCTAGAAATTCAATGTCAACTTGTTTGCGGATCATGGCCATGGTCTTGAACGGAATGGTCTGATTGTTGATCCTCACTGCGAAACCATCTCCTGTGGCTTCGATGTTGCCGACCTTTCGATCGCCCTGTGTAAGGACATAGAACTGGTCTTTAACTATGGGCTTGGCTATGATGCTCATCTAGTGTTCCTTTGTATGTGTTGTTGAGCCAGTGAGCGTATTGCTCTGCTGATTCAGATATCTTTGTGAGTTCGTACCGGCCGCAGAACTTCATGAACCGCACACCCACTTGCCCAATGTCTTTGTGGCTGATCTGTTCGCGGATAGCGCCATCTACTTTGGCCTTGATCTCCTCAGGCTGTGCTGTAAGATCCACCAGCACACGATTGCGCTCGTAGTCGTCTTTCACACGATGTTCTGCGCCGTTGTGGTCAGTCCAGCGTTGCAACATGAGATTGTTCCAATTGAATCCGCGGTTGGTACGGTCTTCAAACGCTTCGCGCAGTCCCACTCGGTTCTTGGTGCCTTTTTCGCGCACACCGGGATAAGCTGAGAACACATTGTCTGATGTATCGCCACGCATGCACTTCTCAAACAACAACCATTCTGGGTTGGGAATCACTTTGTCTGTCTTGGTCTTTTTGTCCTGCACACGCCGGCCCCGGGCATCAAAAATGCCTGTGACCGTATGTAGTTCATCGGTTATGCCATTGTATTGGCTCACATTGGGTGCCAGTAGCTGCACAAAATCTGTATCTGATGAAATAATATAGTGCTCATCCGCAGGATGCAAGGCGATCCAACGAGCAATGATGTCGTCTGCTTCGGCTTCTGGGTGTCGGATCACACTACAGTTGGTACCGTCGGCCAAGTATTTGGTGAAACTATCATAGGTCTCCCAGAACAGTTTGTCTTCTTCTTGTTCGGTTGCGCTGAGTGCAGCACGGGCTACAGCACGATTTTTCTTGTAGGGTTCGTAGTAGTCCTTGCGCCATGATCGACCTTCCAGTGCAAATACCACATGGTCTGCGGCAAACCTCTTATGCACCTTGTTCACTGAACTCATCACGATGTGCAGGGCATAGCCCAGTTTTTCCCAAGCATCAGCTGCACGGAAAACCGAATGTCGAGCGCGGAAAAAGGTATTTGCTGTGTCAATCAACAGATATCGCATTCTGATCCAGTATGTTATTTTCTATACAGTATAATAACACAAATTCAGACCAAAAGCAATGAGCCATTTCACCAAAATGCCATGATCCAGCATTCACTGTGGCAAAATCAGCTTCAAGCAGGATCTGATTGTATGTGTATTTAGAGTAAGGTGTGATGTATGCGTTGGTCCAATCTCGTTGATCCTGGATTCGATCAAATGAGTTGTTGCCGTTGAAAAACACATGTGGGATTTTTGCCGCGGTCATGTCCACATGCAGTTGCCAGATCTCTTGATGCCAATGTTGTTGGCAACGATTCCAGTCGACATTGACCACAAACTGTCGATATCGATCCGCCAGTTCGTCAGGAACCCAGTCTGTACCCGAACTGCCTACCTGTAAGTATTCACCGTGATGCAACCATTCTTCTCGTTCCCAGGTGCTCCATTGTATCACTGCCACAGCAGATTGCCAAGGTCGCAAGGATCTCATCCAGTCGCGTGTGGTTCTCAAGATGCGATAGTTAGAAGCAGCGGATTCGGCATCGCAGATCAATTCTGCATTCAATCGATTGGCCAGCTGCTGGCCCCAACTTGCTTGGAGATTTGCAGGGTGTGGTCGCCGGCCCAGTTCAGGATAGCCATCATCTTCAGCAAAGGCTGCTGGACTCACTGCTTCGGCAGCAGCAGTGTGGCTGTCGCCATTAACGTAAAGAATCATAAACTACTTGTGCCCAGTGTTGGTGCCCATCTTCCAATGGATGTCCGGACCAATCAAGTTTAAAATTTTTACAACTATCCAGCATGGTGGTAGTTGGCCATCCTATCCAGTTGGCAGTGTCAATTTGTTTGATCAGATTCTGGATCAATTCTACATTGCGATCCCGCGCCTTGACTTTTACGCGGAAATCTGATTCTCGTGTAAAAGGTAAATGTTCAAGTTTAAAAAATTCATAAGAATCGTCGCAAAGTTCAACAAGCGAGGTTGGGTCAATTATCAACGGCTCAAGTGCAAAAAATTGTTTTAGTTTTATTTTTTTCTTCTCACACAATGTCTGAAGAGTGATGATATTGCATAGCAGATTTTTTACCCAAACAAACTTATTGTAATGCCATTGATAAAATTTAGTTCCAAAATCTTCAAGATATTCAAGTGAGGGGTTACTTCGCAAGGATCCATCCTCTACACTTGATCCAGATGGCGTAATTTTTACATATGATCCATTGTGCAAAGGAATTTCTGATCTTGCTAGTCCGGTCCATCCTATCACTAAAAAATCAATGTCTTGATCAAGATGAAGATGTTGAATGGATGTTCTAAAAATTCTGTCATTGCTGCCGGCACCGGTTGCAAGATTATGCACATCGGTGTTTAACATTTTGCTCAAAACACCGGGCCAGGCCAGTGTTTTGTTATCTAAATAATACCCTTCAGTGAAACTGCATCCGTTGGCTACCAGTGACATCATGATACCTCACTTCGACCACCACCAACATCGGTGCTGCGAACCCACATGCCACTCTTGGCGATGGCTTCTTCTTGTTCCCAGGTCTCCATGACCACATGCCTACATACATTTTGAAACCAACGGTCCACGATCTCAGCATCGGTGTCATCCTTCTTGATCATGTAGCCGGCCTTGACCAAGCGAGCCACAAAAATCTCATTCCAGTCCAATTCAAATGCACCCTGATGCAAGTTGTCAAGATCCACATCCAAACTCACGATATTCACATATGGCTCTTTTTTGTCTGTGGCGATCTCTTTGGCAGTCCTGGGTTGTTCTTTAACTTTCTTTTCACGAGGTACAGGAGGGTCCTTTACCGGATCAACAGGTGCAGCGGCCAACGCTGCCAGGACTTTTTCTTTTGCGCCATTTGCGCTAAACAATCTATCAAACAGTCCCATCATGTGCCCCATTCGTTCTTGAATAGTGGCACTTGGAGTCGATCACTGTACCGCCATCCTTTTCGCATTGCCATTTCTGCCACTGCCCTATTATTAAGAGTGTACACCCGTTCAACACCACCAACAGGCATAATATACACAGGCCCCGTAAAGCCCCTAGCACGAAACTCCTCCACGGCTCTTTCAGCATCTTTCAAATCCTCTTCTGTGGCAATCACAAACTTCAAATAGGCTGTGCCAAAATCTTCATACTCGGCCACAACTTCTGGACAGATAGCATCCGACCATGACTCACCCGAACATGGCAGTTTAGCACTCACAGAGAATGTGATTTCTCTGGACATGTTGTACCAATTCTCTAAATATTCTTTAAACTCTTCACTTAACTTTTGGGTGCCATTGGTCTCAAATGTGATCTCTTTCAATCCTGCCATCTTGGGATGATCCAGCAAGTCCGGATACTGTTTCTGCCAACCCAGTAATGGCTCACCGCCTGTGATCACCAGATGTTCGTCGCGCCATTCCTTGTGCGGTAGCGAGTCCACAATAGCGTGGGCAATCGCATCAGTGTCAAGCACAGGAGACAGATGCCGAAACCTAGGATCCCAACTAGCATAACTGTCACAGCCTGTAGATACCAAAGGCAGCGAGTTGTAATCCTTGTAAAGGTCTGGGTCAATCTTGTTTGCTTCATTGCTGAGTTCTCCTCGTGGCATGCCAAAGCCGGCACATTTAAAGTTACATCCAAATGTTCTTAAGAACACTGACGGCACACCCATGTATCTGCCCTCACCTTGTATGCTGTAGAATAGTTCTGCTATTTTGATCTTGCTCATAGTTTAATTTTGCTGTGATTTGTAAACATTCATCCAGTGATCAATCATCTCATCCATGAGTTGATAGAAGGTGTATTGGGGTTGCCATCCCAGTTCAGTTTTGATTCTTGTGCTGTCACCACGCAAGTACGGCAGTTCTTCTGGCCGCATGTATTTCTGATCTTGGTGGACAAAATCTCGATAATCCAGATCTAACTTAGTGAACACGTATTCACACATTTCACGCACACTACGAGTTTCGCCGGTGGCCACTACTAAATCAATCGGAACATCATGTTGCACGATGGCATGCATGGCTCTCACATAATCATAACTGTGTCCCCAATCCCGATAGCTGTCCATATTGCCCATGACCAGTTTATTACTGATGCCCAGTGCGATTTCCACAGCACCCTTGACCACTTTGTTGGTCACAAAGTTACTGCCGCGACGCGGGCTTTCGTGATTGAACAAGATACCATTGCTGGCATGTAATTTGTGAGCGTTCCTGTAGTGATGCACGATGTTGTAACCAAACACCTTGCTGCATCCGTATGGGCTCACAGGATGCATGGCAGTGGTCTCTCGCTGATATCCATCAGCATCAACACTGCTGCCAAACATTTCGCTGCTGCTGGCTTGATAGAAACGTGCGCCAGGACAGATGTTTTTGTATGCCTCCAGGATATTCAACACGCCCACAGCATTGGTCTGTGTTGTGAACTGTGGAATGTCACTAGAGATACGAACATGGCTTTGTGCGCCAAGATTGTAGATCTCATCGGGCTTGAACAATCTAAGAGCACGTTCCAGACTGCTTTGGTCTGTCAAGTCCCCGTACTCAACTTCCACGGATAGATTGCCAATACGATCTTTCTGATGTTCTACTGTGCTGTTGCGTCGGATGATACCAGTCACCCTGTAACCTTGTTCTAGCAAGAATTCTGATAGATAGCTGCCATCCTGTCCGGCAATGCCTGTGATAAATGCTGTTTTCATGTTATTGATTTTTAAGTGTGTGCTGTATTATATGCGACACACACGGATTTGTCAACCTCTGATGATTTCAAATGTTGGGCAGGGCACGATAAATGCTCCACCGTTCTTGAAAAATTCTGATTCACGAGCACGAAACTCATTGATAAATGCCCAAGGAAGGATCAGCAGATAGTCCGGCTGAGCAGCTCGCATGTACGCTTCGCTGTAGATTGGTATGTTGCTACCAATGGTTCTCAGTCCAACCTTGTGCGGGTTGCGTTCTGCGATGCCAACGATGTCATTTTGATCCAGCCCAAAATACTGCAACAGGGTATTGCCTTTGGTACTGGCGCCATATGCCCAAACAGTTTTGCCATTGGCTCGTTCAGATCGAATGAACCCAACCACATCTTCGCGCAACTGATCCAGGCGTTGTTTGAACTGATCCCATAGTGCCGGATCTCTTAGATCGTAGTGAGCTTTTTCGTATTCCAGCAATGCTTTGACTCTAAAGTTGAACACATCACGCAACGGACCCGATCCAAAACTGGCAACATTACCGATGTTTTTTTGCAGATAGATCCGCATGCTACCACCATTGGTATCATTGAGATCACAGTCCACCACCTTGAAGTTGTGTTGTTCAAACAAGTCTTTCACACCGCCGAGACTCCAGTAGTAGATGTGTTCGTGGCAGACATTGTCAAACGCCATCTGTTCAAGCATCAAGGGAGTGTAGCTGATCTGCAATACCAGGATCCCGTCATCATCCAACACCTGATAGAGATCTTTCACGATAGGCACCGGATCATCCAAGAGATAAAACATAGCGATACAAGTGATAACCTTGGCCGGCTTGTTGGCCACTGTGTCATAAGAGGCCTTGCTGAAAAAGTCCTGCACCACTGTGGCCACCTTGCTGCTTTCAGCCACAAAGTTATCTTCGCAAGGATCAATACCAATCTTGACCATGTTGTTGGGCACTGCTTTGAGCAAGGTGCCATCATTGCAGGCCACATCCAACCATATGTCACCATCGGCCACGCGGACACGATTGGTAACTTCATGCACGATCCCATGCAATTCACGGGTCATGCTGTCGTTGCCACCGCTGCGATACCAATATGTGCCCCACATGCTGTCGGCAGGCGGCACCTGATCTTTGGCCAGTCGCACAGCGTTAAATTCTGGATCAGCATGCAGATCTAAACTGTATTTTTTTGAATCTCTGGGAATCTCTTTCACAAAGTCATTGACTAAGTAATCACCCATTTCCAACACTCTACTTGATTTCATTCTAAACTCCTTTGAATATATATTTACTGGTGGTTATTGCTGATCTAATATTTTTGCAATACCTTGCTCCAGTGAGACCTTGGGCACAAAATCGATCAAGGATTTCATTTTAGAGAGATCGGCACAGCGCCTGAGAACCGAACCAGGAGGACTGCTGATCAAGGTGAACTCTCCTGCTATGCCCATCCGATCAAGAATGAGTTCGGCCACTTGTTTGATATTTCTCTCATCCTCAGATCCCACGTTGATGATCTCATTGACGCATGTGGGTGCTTGGATGATTTTTACAGTAGCATCAACCACATCGTCGATGTACATGAAACTCCTGGTGCTGTCCCAGCCATTCAGCAAGAGATTGCCTGCTTGGGCCCGTTGTATAAAGTCGGGAATAAACTGATTTTGTTGACCTGGTCCATAGGTATTGTGATATCGAATGATGGTATATGCCATGCCCAATTGTTTATGGGCTGCTGTGACTTGTAGTTCATTGGCAATCTTGCTGGCCGCATAACTCCATCTGGGATTGGTAACATCCTCTACAGATAGCGGCACAGTCTCGGTGGTGGGCACCGGCCAATCAAACAAGGCCACAGTGCTGGCATAAGTTTCGGATGTGCTGGCCAACACAAATCTCTGTATTTTTCCAGCATAGCGATCTATTAAGTATTGTGTAGACAGCAGATTGGTTCTTAAAACATCTGCTGGCTGATCATATGACTGTGTGGTCATAGCTGCCAAGTGAACCACCACGTCCACGTCAGGTAATGCATTTACAGAATCCGGGTCTGTGAGATCAACGCCAGTGGTTCGACCGGCCTGTATCAGTGTATATCCTGCTTGTTCCAGAGCAGTTGATAGTCTGGACCCAATGAATCCGGTAGCGCCGGTCAATAAAACTTTTGTCAACTTTTTATCCAAATCGCAGGACGTTGATGCATCTGTTGGTTTGTGTCGTTTTGTTTGAGTTTTTCCCAGGGATCTTGCGTGCCTTTGGCCACACTGTGCCAAAAACTCATGTCATGCCCTTTTGATTCAAGATACGTGGAGATTCTCGCACAATCGTTGATCCTGGCATCGTTGAATCCGTAATGATGGAAATCTCTTGGATCATCGGGATTACCTTCAAATGCCACTCTAGAAGATTGGGTGTTATCAAAGTTATTGCCAGTGAGATCAAATCGATCATGAGTGATGTACACATCGATTTTTTCAATGATATCCAGCATGTACGCAATCTGACTTAGTTCAGCATCAATCATCTGATGGCGGCTGGCGTATCCAACTAGATCATGCCATTCTCGTGGCCAAATTGGAAATATGCTGTAAGGATGATCATTGTGAGTGTGTGCTTTTAACAGTTTAAATTCTCCGGTGTGTTCAATGATTTTTTGATCCCACCCCTGAGTCTCCATGACGGCATCGTCATTCCACAGAAACAACCAGTCGGCCGACGCTTTTGATGCCAACATGTTATAGTAACGATTGATCCTGGAATATCCCTGTGGATCTGTAGTCAATGCTGTGTACTGAATATTGTTCTTGTGTAACCAGGGTTGTAGGTTTTCTCTAAAGTGAGTGAGACCCACGGTATCGTCGTTGTCAAACCCAAATAGTATTTGAATTTTATCTTTGCGGGTGGCAAGATCAAAAAGAGTCATCACACTGCGATCTAATGCACTGGTCCTACCTCTAGTTGGCAGCAGCATTGCTATACTATGTTCATTGGTTGCCATCAAAAATCCTTATCTGTTTGGGCGGTATTTACTCCACCACTAGAGGTGTCAACTTGATTGTTGGTATCATTGGCTCTCATCTTCTCCCAGGGATCTTGTCGCCCTTCCAAGCAGGCGATAAAAAACGAAAGATTCAGGCCTTGGTCCTGCATCCAGGTTGCCAGGGCTGCTGCATCCTGGGTCCGCATTTTTACTTGATCAGGATGATTGAAATCACCAGGTTGATCAGGACGGCCTTCTAAAATTTGTCGTTGATGATATGTGTCATCGTTATTGATTCCTGACACATCAAATCTATTGTGATCGCAATACACTTCGATGCGTTCAAATATATCCAAATAGTAGGCAAGATTGCTCACATAAGCATCGTTTGAACTGTGTTGGCTAACGTGTCCCAGGATCTCAAACCACTGTCTGGGCAAAATGGGAAATATGCTATAAGGATGTTCGTTGTGAGTATGCACACTCAGCAGTTTGAACTCTCCGGTCTTTTCACGGATCCTGGCGTCCCATGCCCGGGTCTGCATCACAGCATCGTCATTCCAGAAAAACAACCAGGATCCTTGACTGTTTTCGGCCAAGCCGTTCACATACTTGTGAAGATTGTTGTACCCAAATCGTTCAAAAATCACTATCTTGTGAGTCACGGAATTTTTTTCAATCCAGGGAATCACATTGTGCAACATGTTTTCCAGGCCCACCACATCATCATTGTCCAGGCCTAACAACAATTCAATGCTGGAGAAATCCTCCGCGAGATCGTACAGACTTTGGATACTGCTCATGAGAGCATGTGAACGGCCTCTGGTGGGCAACAGGATACTAATGTCCATCAGTCTTGGAATTTATCAACCGGCTCATCTCACACATTCAGACTTCATAAATTGCTGAATTAGCACCATGCTCTGCACACTCCACTCGAACACAATAGCAACGATTGTTAGTTTTTTCTCGGATCATCTGATCAGCAAATTCAAAAGCATGTTGAGCAAACTTCTCTGCACCCACGCCATCAAAGATGCGTATCTCTGCCAGATTTAGTGCTTCCAGTTCTTGGAACTTGGCCAGGTGTGGATCCGCAATATCCAAGGCCAGTTTGTGATCAAAGTGATCTTCTAGCCAGGCCTTGAGTGATTTGAGTCCACCAAAGTCCACAGCCCAGTTTTTGTTGTCTAGTGTATCACAGCCAAATGTGAATGTGAACGCTAGACTGTAACCGTGCAGCAGGTGACAATGTGAGTGATCAGCGTTGGGCTGTCTAAATACAGCACTCAACCCAAGGTTGTGTCCGTAATGCTTTGTGGAATAGTATTTTGCCATGATTTCTCCTATGTTAGATTATAGCATAGGCGGCGGAGTTTGTATAGCGGGACGATGCCGATAGGCCGCTGTATGGATATTTATACTGGCTGTTGATAGCCGGCAGCTTTGTAATTGGCTTGTCCGGGTATGACCCCTCGCACACCGCCAATGGGATTGGCACAATCACCTGTGCGTCTTGGTATCAGATGCACATGTGGATACATCACTGTCTGGCCAGCAGAGGCACCACAGTTGAATCCAATGTTGTAGCCATCACATTCACCAAGCCGAACCATTCTCTCACCATATCGCAATGCAGTCTCAAAAGCGTCCGTGAGCACAGCATGAGTATTATATTTAGGCACAAACAACAAGTGACCCGGAGTAACCGGATAGCGATCTTGAAACACTGCCACATGGAAGTCACTGAGATCATCTACCAGTTGGTCCCAAGGTGCTGCTCCGGCAGCATGTGCATGATCTAGTGTGTCATAATGATTCATCGCGGTGCAAATTCCTGTTGTAGTTTGATATTGTCAAAGAACTCTTTCTTTGTGCTCTGATCAGTTTGAAATGCACCTTTGAGCACAGTGGTCTGTGTGAGACTCGAATGTGCCATGATTCCGCGATTCTCACAGCAACCATGAGTGGCCTGGATGTACACTGCCACATCCGCAGCATCGGTGGCTTTCATGATTTCTCTTGCGATATCGTTACAAAGTTCTTCCTGCAAAGTACCGCGACGAGCACACCACTGTGCTATTCTAGTATACTTAGATAAACCAATAAGTTTATTAGCGGCAATGATCCCGATGTAGGCAACCCCAGATACAGGCTGGTGATGATGAGAACACATGGAACGCAGCTCACTACGAACCACCAGCATACCTTCGTAGCGGTCTGCAGAGTCATTTGGAAAAGCTGTTGCGTCTGGTGCTGGTTCATATCGTCCTGCCATTATCTCATTGTAATACATCTTGGCCAAGCGGCGTGCTGTGCCCTTAGAGTTAGGATCGTTTTCACGATCAATCAACAGCGTGTCCAACACTCGTTCAAATGCGTGGGTGGCTTCGTTGATGAGTTTGTCTTTGTCTGATTCGCTCACATAGTCCGAGATGTTGTCTCCGGCCCAGAATCTCTTGCCGTCCAGTCGCATGCGATCACGCAATGCAGCACTGAGATATTTGCCCTGTGCGGCACCGGCTTTCTTCCGTACATATGTTTGACCTTCTACAGGCACAAACTCTTCGTCACTACCAATCAGTAATGGATCTGGCACAAATTCTTCTGACATGTTATTCCTTGATGGTTATAGTTCTCAAATCAGGATACTGCACAAACACAGGTTCTTGTGACTCATATTGTGCCAACAATTCTAATCCACGCACAGCATCTTCAACGGCGGGCCGGTAATGATATCCCAGCTGGAAAGTCTTTTGTGTTTCCCAGGGTGTGATATTTAGGTCGCGACCATCATATCTTTGTTTTATCATCACATCATAAGCCCGCTTGTTATCAAGCAGTATAGCACCACCGTGGCCTATCTGTAAAGGCTTTGTATGTCCAAAACTCAAGCATTGCATCTGCCCGTGCTTGTACATGCCCGGTTCCAATCGCCGAGCACTGTCCCAGATCCTGGTATAGGCGAAGTTGTATTCTCCACTCCAGGTCTGCACATCCTCTTCCAGATACACATAGTGAATATCCAGTTTGTGCATGGTCATTGGTATGCTGAGATAGGTGAATGGAGTCATCTTGAGACCTCTCACTCGGTCATATCGCAAGCACATCTCAATGGCATGTGTGCAACAATCGGTCATGATTGCATAGGGAGCACCGGTGTACTTGGCCAGTGCCCGTTCAAATTCTGATATCTTATCGAGCATACCAAGCCCATGCATGACGAATCATATCATCCAGTTCATGATGCATCCAATCACCTGCAACCATTCCGAACTTGGCGGCACTGGCAGTCAGCATGGGCGGATCGCCCGGTCGTGGTTTACCAAGTTGAACTGTCACAGCACTGCCGGTGACCCGTTGTGCTGCATCAATGATTTCTCTGTTGCTGGTTCCGTTGTTGGATCCAAGATTGTACACGCCTGCTGTGACTTTTGAATCCAGAGCCATCACATGTGCTCGGGCAATATCGGCCACATGCACATAGTCACGAACACAGGTTCCGTCGGGCGTGGGATAGTCGATACCATTCAGCACAAATTCTTTGCCATCTCTGGTGCTTTCTAGAACTCTGGCCATGATGTGTGTGGCACCGGGCTCTTGGCCGTGTCGGCCCGCAGGATCTGCACCGCAAGCATTGAAGTAGCGGAATGCCACGTAATCTAATCCATATGCTCTGTGATAGCTTGCCAGGATCTGCTCCACCATGCGCTTGCTTTCACCGTATGGACTCACAGGTTCGCAAGGATCCACTTCGTGACATGGAGTCATGATGGGTTCTCCATACACCGCTGCTGAGGAACTGAAGATCACTCTAGTCCGAGGCAGCGCGGCCAGCACAATATCCAACATGTGGATGGTCTTGACCACATTGTTATGATAGTAATCTGACGGATGCTCGATGCTGGGACCAACCAAGCTGGTGCCGGCACAATGTACAATAGCGGAGGGAACGAATTGTATCAATTTTGTTTTGGCCTGATCGCTGTCAATATCTGCCTGCACAAACTGATCAAATGTTTCCGTGAGATGCCGAGGGCAAGGGCGTCGATCAATTCCCAGTACCTCATGCCCAGCATCTTTCAACGCCAGTGAGACCTGGCCACCAATGTAGCCTGCTGCGCCTGTTACTGCTATTTTAAACATAATTTTTTTCTTTCAAAAAAGGCCAAATCACCTGATCTGTAAATGCCTTGCTTTGGGGAGTATTTAGATGATAGAGATCATCGGGATTGAATTTTAGTTCAGGATCAGTCAGTTTGTTAGCCCATTCTAACATTCCAACTATGGGAATAAAGGTGCTTCGATCAATCTGGCTATACAACCAAGATACTTCGGGGTAATTGATGAATTTTTTATTAAACGTATGATAGGTATAAGTTCCCATAAAGTATTTGATTTTATTCTTGTCAAGATACCATTGGGTCCTTAATACATGTTCACAGGTTTTGATCTGGCTATCAATATAATTATGAAACATGCGATAATGTGTTTTAGCATATTCTTCGGTGCAATGCGGACCAAGAAGAATCCAATTTTTAGTTTGTAGAGAGCCAGATGATTCATATGGTTGAATAGATGTAGGATTCTCCCATTGGGACTGGTTGACCCAGTTTGGCACATGCCGATCGTTATAAAATTCATGACGATTCGGGTCACTCCAGAAAATACCCACAATGATATCTTGTGCCGACATTGATTTCAATGCCTGTTCGACTGCATACATCACTCGTCGGCTGATCATGCCGTTTCCCAAGGCAATCAGGGCTACATCTTGATGTTTACATCCTAGCAGTTGTGCCACATGAACCGGCCAACTACGATGTCTATATGTAGGATGAGTGAAACTTGCACTACATCCTCCGGATATAAACAACTGATAGCTCATCAGTATTTGTACTCTCTAGTGTGTTTGCGATAGTCAGTGTTCATACGCAACAGGTCTTCTCCGTCGCCTTGCAAGATGTCAATGATTCGGTCGATTGTTCCGTTGTTGTGGTCGCTGATTGCTCCCATGGCTGGATGTGGGCGATCCAATAACGCTTCCAGTTTGTCCATAGCATCGCCAATGCTCCAAGGCACATAAAGACGACTATGGTCGTTGGCAAAAGTTTCAGGGAAACTGCGATAAGCAGGATACAGCACATTGCATCCGAGAGCATCAGCCTCACTGACAGTGTTTGACACCCAATCCTGTAACGCACAGTTGAATACCACACGGCTATCATTAACAATGTTGTAATATTCATTCTT
>Ga0164295_10002037_pt1 | contig 16798 bp, 9 predicted proteins | sample GEODES006metaG_FD_111798 | JGI IMG/M metagenome (GOLD analysis project Ga0164295, IMG submission 111798) | Oligotrophic lake water microbial communities from Sparkling Lake, Wisconsin, USA - GEODES006 metaG | ecosystem: Environmental > Aquatic > Freshwater > Lake | place: USA: Sparkling Lake... | reverse complement strand
GATGACTTCTTTGGCGCAGCCAATGCGTTGTCTGCTGACCCCGCTTCATCGGTCTTGCGTAGTTCTTTCTTAAGAAGTTCAGAGGGCGTGAGTTCACGCTTTGCTGAGTTGTCTGGCCAATTAGGCTTGGTAGGCACAGAGACCAACCAAGCGCTGGAAAGTACGACCAAGCAAGTAAACACCTTGACCAGCCAATTGGCCTTGGTCAACCAAAATATGGCGAGTTCTTCTACCGAAGACGGCCAGTCTGCTGAAATTTTGGACCGCCGTGATTTGATCTTGCGCCAACTCTCAGACTTGGTGCGCATCAAAACTTCTTTCAGTACCAACGGCTCTGTCAACGTGGCGCTGGGTAGTACCGCTACACAAGGCATCGTGGTCAGTGGCATGAAGTCTCGCCCGATAGGTATCGATACATCGGTAGCTGGCAAGATGGAATTGTTGTTAGACCCGTATGGCAATAGTGAATCGTTGGCTTCTGCCAGTGGTGGTCAATTGGGTGGCTTACAAACCTTTATCAGCCAAGTCCTCGAGCCAGCGCAAAAGAGCTTGAACTTTCTTGCCAAAACTTTGGTAAGTGAAACCAACCAAATTCAAACCAATGGAATTGATGGATATGGTCAAACGGGTAATCCGTTGTTTGCGTTGGATCCAAAAGCGATTAATGAAGCAGAAGGTATCAGCGTTGCATTGAACGATGCCATGCGAGTGGCTACCGCTGCACAGTTTCGCGTGACAGAAAACCAAACGAACTCTAGTAATACACGTGCCAGTGTGGTATTCGTGCCTTCACCCAAACCCTTGCCGATCAGCAATACAAGTTTGGTGAATAACCCAAACCCGACTGCGGGTGTCAGCATCAAGGTTGACGGTGCCCGTGTGATGGCGCCAGTGACCACTTTGGCCGCTGGTGTGAAAGCCACTTTCTTTTTAGATGACGCTAAACAAGGCCAGCAACTGCAAGTGTTGACCCGCGACGGACGTCAACTCCTAGGTCAAACATTGACCGAGACAGAAAAATTCCAAATTCTCAAAGCCGAAAATGGCTTTTTGCCAGATTCTATTTACAGCGACTCCTACCTTAATAAATCCAACAAAGATGGTTACCGAGGCATGGATGTTTTTTATGGCGCCATGGCTAAGGTGCGTTATGCACAGGTATTTGATAGAAATGGCGTTGCTGCTCCATCTGTAGCCAAGCCCGCACTCATTGATACTTCACGTATTACAGACAACGCAGCAGGCACGCAAATTCCAGCAGGTGCAATTTTGCTCAACGGCATTACTTTGCCCTCCTTAGATACTAAACTGAACACACCTTTGTCGCCAGCTGACGTTGCTGCTTGGGTCAATGGCAGTTCACAAGTCAATGTTGCACAAGCCACTTTCAACGGTTTCTCCGCCAAAGTGGGTAATGTGGCAATTGATATTCAAGGTTTAGATGACAGCCAAGGCCTAATCACGATAGCAGAAGATTTGCAACGTCAATTGCGGATAACAGACCTGACTGACAATTTTTCGGTCAGCGTGGCGAGCAACGGAACAGATTTAGAAATTAGTGACGCCCTTGGCCGCACGCTGAGTGACGTGGTTTTGACCCCAAGCTCTGGTTTTAGTTCCGGCGGCGTTATGACAGTAAGCAATAGCCTGACGTCTCAAACAGGTGTGCGTGCGACTGTTTTCAATGACATCCGTGTACCTGCTCAGCAAATCGACTTTACACGGCCATTGAAAATTAATGGCCACACGGTGGCCCCTGGATTTAAAGACGTTACTTCCTTAGTCGCATCCATCAACACCACTTTAAATATTGGTGTGATAGCCAGTGTGCAGCAAGGTGATTTGGTAATTAGTGCAGTACCAACTGGTCAACCTATCAATATCAACCCTACACCGACGGTGGCGGGTGACGGCAACGCCCTTGGCATTACACCCACCACCTATAACGGTCAGGTAAGAATGGAGCAAGTGGTGCGTGACTTGCATATTTTTAGCTCCAATATTGACTTTAATAAGAAGTTAGAAATCAATGGCTTGAGCGTGGATATGACGGGCATTAGCACTATGCAAGCCTTAGCCGATCAAATCAATAACATGACCAAAACTATTGTGGATCCGTTAACACCAGAAACGACCAAAGATGTCAGCATTGGTGTAAAAGCTTCTATCGGTATTTATGGCGATCTAATTTTGAGCACTGTGGATGCCAATGGATCTGACCCCATCTCTATTGGCCCTTCCAAAAAGGCGGACGGTGCGTATGAGCAAAATGCTTTGGGACTCGAGCCCATCGACTACACCGCTGACGAGCGCCTCAAACTTCAGCTCGCTAGCGATCCAGACAAGTCATCCATTCGCTTTTCTTTCGGGAAGTATGGTGACCCAGAAAAAACCGGGTCTCCCGCAGACTTGGCCAAAGCTGGTTTACGCACGGGTGCTTATATTGAAGGCGGCTCTGTAGACGACTTATTAATTTTTGTGACAGGGCAGGGCAAGACGTCGGTAGCTGCAAGTTACTCTGGCGAGCCATTGAATGTGCGGGACAACTTGCGTAACCAGTCTTTGGTCGTGAAATTTACCGCCACTGACCGCTACACCATCATCGACGCGAAAACTGGTACTGAATTAGCCGACCGCCATTACGACCCCAGCGTCCTTGAACCCTTGGTTGATTTCCAAGGACTGCAAATCAAGTTGAGCCATGCACCTAATGTGGGTGATAGTTTTCAGGTGGATGGAAACCATGATGGCTTGGGCAACAACGTCAACATGCTAGACATGGTGGACTTGGCCAAAAAGCCTGTCATCAGTGGTAAGTCCTTGGCTAATACCTACATTGACCAAATTAACAACGTGGGCAACTTGGCCCAACAAGCCACGATCACGCAACAGGCCTTGACTGTGGTGCATGACCAATCCGTGTCTGCACGAGACAAAGTCTCGGGCGTTAATTTAGACGAAGAAGCCGCTGCGCTGATTCGTTACCAACAGGCCTACCAAGCGTCTGCCAAAGCATTACAAATATCGGGCACCTTGTTTGACTCGATCGTACAAATTCGTTGATAGAGGCACTTCATTATGAAAATCTCCACCACCCTCTACTTTGACCGCGCCAACCAACAGTTGGGCGATGTGCAAGGCGAACTGGCCAAAACACAAGAGCAACTATCAACGGGCAAACAAATTGTTAAACCTAGTGATTCGCCTGACAAAGCTTCGTTGGTGACTCGACTCGAGTCTGAGTTGTCACGTCAAGTCAGCTACCAAAGCACACTCAAGTCAGTCAACACCCGTTTACAAGCATCTGAAACGGTTCTCAAAAATACGACCGATGTGATGGTCCGAATCAAAGAAATCGCTGTGCAGGCGGCGAGTGACACGTTGTCACCAGCAGATCGTCAGTCGATAGCATTAGAAATCAGTTCCCTTAAAGAACAAGTGCTAAGTCTTGCCAATACCCAAGACACTAACGGCAACTATTTGTTTTCTGGGAGCCGAGTCGGTTCGCCTGCATTTGGTAAAGACGCCAAAGGACATGTGGTCTACCAAGGTGATGAATCACGTATGAAAGTCGCTGTGGGTGACAACCGACGCATGAACCTCAATATGCCAGGCTCTGACGCGTTTGTAAAAGTCATACGAGACGACGGAAAAGGCACGAAGTCTGGCGTCGGTTTTTTCCAAGCTATTGACGATTTGGCAAACGCTGTAAAAAACTCAGACCACACCAATATGCAGCGCGGCATCGCAGAGGTTGACAGCTTGCAGCAAGGCGTGAGTGACGCATCCGCGCAAATTGGTACAGACATGAACGTGGTGGACATGCAAAACAGCGTGTTAGAAGAAATCACATTGCGCCTCAAGATTACCAAGTCAGACGCGGAAGACTTGGACTACACCTCCGCCATCACCAAAATGAACAAAGACCAACTCGCTTTGGAAGCAGCGCAAAGCAGTTTCGCCAAAATTTCGCAACTAAGCTTATTTAAATATATGAATTGATTGCTCAAGTTTTGAGATCAGCAGTCGAGTAAATAAACGTACAAAAAGTTAAACATGGCTACCACTGGAGTTTCGTCCAACACCTCAGCAGCTACCACTAGCGCGCTTAGCACTGGCACGTCTACAGCTCTTGCGAGCACCCCTGAAGCAGTAGCAGCCGCGAACAAAGCCGCCGCACAAAAGCTTATTTCGTCTTTGGGCGCGGGCTCTGGTGTAGACGTCGCATCCCTCGCTCAAAACTTGGTGGACGCCGAAGGCGCGCCCCAAAAGAACGCGATCAACGCCAAGATCACTAAGAATGAAGCCCGTATTTCGGGTTATTCGGCCATGTCATTCGTGTTGTCGCAAGTCAACACAGCGATGACGGCGCTCAAAGACCAAAGTAGCTTCAACACGCTGAGCGCTAGTAATACCAACACATCCGCATTTGATGTCAGTGCCAGCACGTCAGCCGCGACTGGCATCCACGATATTGAGGTGCTACGCCTTGCCAAAGCCCAGCGCACAGTCAGTGACGGCCTTGCTTCACCCACCACTACTCTCAATGGCGGCTTAGCCATGAGCGTGTCTGTCTATGTAGGCGCAAAGCCCACCATGACATCGGTGGCTGGCACCGGAGATGCGGCTACTGGCACAAGACAAACTGCGACAGTGAGTTTCACGCCGCTTTTAGCAGGGCAGTCGGTGACAGTTGCGGGGCTTACCTACAAAGCAACAAGCGCGACAACCGCAGCTGAAGTAGCCGCTGCATTTTCCGGCTTGGCAGGCAACGCCACTTCATCTACCACCGCACCAAAAGGGACGATCAGCGGAACTTTGACCGACTTCAGCGCGGGGGTGACTGATGGCACAGGTAAATTAACTTTTACTAGCACCGCTGCAGGAACAACTGCTGCATTTGCGATGAGCAGTGCAGCACCTAAATTGGCTATTGCTTCAGGACAAGACACACCCCAAGGCATAGTTAACGCAATCAACGCAGCTGCCAATGGTGTAACAGCTCAGCTTGTGAATACGGGCGATGGAACAGACAAGCCTTATCAAATTATTTTGACGGGCCAAGTGGGTGCTAGCAATGTGTTTAGTTATTCTGCGCAGGACGCTAATGGAGCAGATATCTCTGGTGTGGCATTTAACCCAGCCAATGCCACCAACCAAACCGCAGCAGACGCCAAAGTCAAAGTAGATGGAATTACCTACGTTCGAACCAGTAATGCTTTGACAGATGTGGTGCCGGGTTTGACGATTAATCTTAAAGGGCTGACTACTACAGTTGCTTCAGTAACTTTGACGCGTGACAACACGCCAATCAAAGACAAGATTAACGCTTTAGTCACTTCGTATAACGACGCCATTTCTATATTTAAAGAGGTGTCTGACCCCAAATCAACCTTGCCAACCTATGGTGCAACCTTGGTGGGGGATTCAACTTTGCGAACTATCAAGCAGCAACTGCGAGGCATGTTTACAGGGTCATCGAGCACACCTGGTACCAGTGTGAGCGCCTTATGGCAACTGGGCATCAGCCTAGACCAATCAGGCGTTATGTCTGTAGACGCTACCAAGCTAGACACAGCCCTAACCAATAACTACACCGACTTAGTCAAAACCTTCACCGGTAACAAGAATGGCATATCAGCCCTAAGCACTGAAAACGCAGGAATTGCAGGTGATGCATTTAAAAAGTTAACCAAAATGTTGGGCAACACAGGCGCATTGCTAACGCAAAGCGAATCTGCCAACACGCAAAACACCAAATACAAAGACGACTTGACCAAGCTACAAACCCGATTGGACGCCATGCTCAAACGCTACCAAATCCAGTTCTCTAAGATGGACAGCATAGTGGGTGGCGTCAATACCCAGAAGACCAGCCTCAAATCAACCTTTGACGGCATGATGGCCAGCTTGACTGGAAAAAGTTGATCTAAGTTAGTACTTTCACGTTTCTTTTTCACTTTTTAGCCGCGCATGCAAATATTTGCATGTCGTGGCTAAAGTTCCTTTTCTTCCTTCCGATATAACAAACATGGAAACCCTTGGACGCTTTGTCCGAGGTGAAAGGAAGAAACCTATGCTTTCAGAAATTCAAGGCGGAAATAGTGCGGTGCCTACACCCGTAGCGCAGCCTAAAGTTGTCATGCCTGCTCCAGTTTCTACGCCGCAAGAAATTAGTGAGACCGCTGTACCTAAGGTGCAGGCACCCAAGCCTATAAATATCAAAGTAGATATGGAAAAACTCAAGGCTAATTTGGACGAGTCCATTGCCAGATTGAACGAGAGTATGCGCGATGGTGGCCGAAACTTGAACTTTGCTATTGACGACAAAACTGCAGGAAGCTTTGTGGTGGTTGTGAAGAACACCGACACAGGCGAAGTTATCCGCAAAATACCGAATGACGCAGTTATTCGCATTGCACACAGCATTGACGCCCTCAAAGGCATGTTGCATAACGCGTTGACTTGAAACAATTTGTCAATATTGATTAAAGTATTTTTTAAGACTGACGAATCATCAACTATGAGGGAAACAAATTCGTGTTTTCCTCTCAATCACCTTCATTGATGACTTTTTAGGAGAAACATCATGGCATCTATTAATACCAACGTTAAAGCCCTTGCTGCGCAAAGCTCAATGAGCAATGTTGACCGTTCTTTGCAAACCTCTATGCAGCGCCTGTCTACTGGCTTGCGTATCAATAATGCAAAAGATGACGCCGCTGGCCTAGCCATTTCAAACCGCATGACTTCTGATATCCGCGGTTTTGGTGTGGCTATTCGCAATGCTAACGACGGTTTGTCAATGGCTCAAACTGCAGACGGCGCACTCGGTCAAGTGACCGACATGTTGCAGCGTATGCGTGAATTGGCTGTGCAAGCTGGTAACGGTTCTTTGAACGCAGATAACCGTACTGCTTCTCAGTTGGAAATTGATCAGTTAAAGCAACAGATCGACAATATTGCTACACAAACTAACTTCAACAGCATTAACTTGTTGGATGGTTCTGCTGGCAACATCAAGTTACAAACTAACGTGCGTGCTAATCAGCAAATGACTATGTCTATTGACTCTGCTCAGACTAAAGATATTGGTTTGGGTGTTCGGTCTTCATTGACTGCCACAGGATTCAGTGGAACTGAAAGTGTTACCGCAGAAACTCAAACTGTACTGATTGCAGGTCCAGCTAGCAATACTGGCGCTGTGACATATTTAGGCGTTGCTACAGGAATCTTAGCCGGTACAACAATCACCAACGTTGGAGATGCTATTGTTTCAGCAAAGGCAAGCATATTGGCAGGCACACAAGCCCAAGCTTTGGGATTAACTGACATATCTAATAATGCTGGAACCTTGACATTAACTTTTGGTGGCCAATACGGAAAAGGCGATGTCGCAGCACTTGCTGCAATTACTGGACTAAGCAATGGCGTTACGTTTGCTGCTGGTACTGAAGTTATTAAGGGTTCTGTCACTGGTATATCTAAAAATATGGCGGCTGGAGACTTAGTTATCAACGGTACTCAAGTAGGATCTACCCAGGCCACCTCTGACAATGTATCTTTTAGTGATAAATCATCCAGCGCAATATCTAAAGTAGCTGCAATTAATGCAGCCTCTGCTGAAACTGGTATTACAGCTTCTGTTGGAAATACTCAGGTATCAGGATCAGCAATGGTTGTGGGTACCGCAAGCGGTACTTTGGTTATCAATGGTGTTTCAACTGCAACCATTGCAACTGTGTCTGATGCTGGTCTAGACCGTGCAGCTGTTGTTACTGCCGTTAACAATATCAGTGCTCAAACTGGTGTTCGTGCGGTTGATACTGGAGACATCAATAAAGGTGTGATTTTGGTTGCTGACGATGCTAGAAATATTACTCTTCAGTACGGAGTCAATGGCACCCTTTCTAGTTTGAATACTGGTCTCTCTGGTTTTGGTGTTACTTTAGCTCCCAATATTGGTCAAGCTAGCTCTACAGGACAAGCTTCTACTGCAGTAGGCAATGCGTTGACAATTAACGGTGTATTGGCTTACACCTCCGCTGCTACCACGGAAACACAAGGAACTATAGTTGCTGCAATCAATACTAAGACATCTCAGACTGGTGTTACAGCTTCAATTGTTGCAGTAGGTTCTAATTGGGGAATTCAACTTGCTTCTACAAGTGGCAATGTGAATGTAACTAGTGCTGCTGACTTGAAAAACTTTACTATCAGTAATGCTTATAGGTCAGCAAACGTTGCTCAAACTTCAACTGGAACTTTCCAGCTTGGAAGTTCTACAAATGGACCGATAACAGTCAGTAGTACAAGTAATGGTGACTTAACCACGGCAGGTTTGACGGCTGGAACTTTCAGCGCCAATACATCAGTAGCAACAACTACTGATAGAAGCGTTGCAACCGTCGCTCCAAGCACAACAACTACTGGATTGCTACAAGCAGGTACCCTACGTATCAATGGAACCTCAATTGTCGCTTCTACAACAGCTGACGACACATCCTCTGCTGCATATGTATCTGGCACTACTACTGCAATCACATCATCTACAAAAGGAGCAAGTGCTATTTCAATAGCTGCGGCAATCAATAAATCAACTTCAACTACAGGCGTAACTGCAACCGCTGCACCGAACGTAATTAAAGCAACCACCTTTGATAACACTACTATTGCTTTGTCTACTGTGCAAGCAGGTAGCCTTTACGTGAATGGAGTGACAATTGCACTTTCTTCATTGACTACTGGTTACACGCGTGGAGATGTGGCAAGTCTGGTGAATGCACAGCAAGGCACAACTGGTGTTGTTGCTACTGACAACGGACGTGGATTGACACTTACTGCCAATGATGGAAGAAATATTTCATTAGGTTTAACTAGTGCACTATCTGCTGCGTCAGTTGGTATTTCAGCTGGTTCAATTGGTTTGACCTCAACCAGTGCTGTTTCCTCTGTCGCAACTACCGCCGCTTTAAGCGCAACAACTTATTCGCGAGTTACATTGTCCTCAGACAAAACGTTTACGGTAGAGGGTGGCTCAGACGGTAACGCCAACTTTGCATTGTTAGGCTTCAAGACTGGTACTTTCGGCGGCGTTGATAACGGCGTGAAAGTTTCCAAGATTGACATCTCTACACAAGCTGGTGCTCAAGTGGCTATTACTTCTTTAGATGCTGCTTTGAAGAGTGTGTCGTTGAACCAAGCCCGCTTGGGTGCATTCCAAAACCGTTTGGACCAAGTGGTGTCTAGTTTGACTACCATGAACCAAAACATGTCTGCATCACGCAGCCGAGTTCAGGACGCTGATTACGCTACAGAAACCACTAACCTGGCCAAGTCGCAAATCATTTCGCAAGCAGCAACAGCGATGTTGGCGCAAGCGAACCAGTCGTCACAGTCTGTGTTGGCCTTGTTGAAGTAAATCAGCTTCTAACTTGTAAACACAACTGTGTTGAGCAAAAACGGGCCTTCGGGCCCGTTTTTTTAATCTTGAAAAAATTCCTAAGTGAATGCTGGCACCTAATTCGGTAAATGTTGGCACTAGAATTATTAAATTATCTAAATTAAATACTAATATGAACCCAAAATTTCAAAAAAATCAAAGTTCAATAAAACTAAACCAAGGTCTAGCCTTGCACAAGGCGGGTAAATATGCACAAGCTAGAAAAATATATGAAGACATATTAAAAATAAACCCGAATCACTTCGATGCAATTCAGTTATTAGGAACGATAGCCCTGCAGACTTGCGAATATGAAAAAGCAATTGAATTGCTATCACTAGCCTTGAAAATAGATGCTAATAACTTTTCTGTTTTAACAAATCTCGGAAATACATTTAAAGATCTTAAGAGATTTGAAGATGCTATTACTTGTTACGACAAGGCTGTTCTAATCAATAAAGATATGAAAGATGCATACCTTAATCGAGGAGTTTGTCTGCATCAATTATTCAAGTATGAAGAAGCCATTTCCAGTTTTGATGAAGCAATAAAAATAAATGCATCTTTTACAGAGGCGCATTACAGCCGTGGGCTAGCCCTCAAGGAATTAAAAAAATATGAGGATGCTATTCATAGTTTTGATGAATCTATTTTGGCCAACAAAAATTTTTATCAATCTTATAATTTAAAAGGTATTGTTTTGCAACATCTAAATCGGTTGAACGAAGCACTTATATGTTTTGATTTAGCGATAAATTTAAGGCCAGACTTTAGAGACGCTTACAACAATCGTGGAAACGTATTTAAGGAGCTCGGCCGTTTGGATGAAGCATTGACCAGTTATAACCGTGCGATTGAAATTGATCCAGGACATTCAGCCACTTACAGCAATCGAGGAAATACTTTAAGAGAACTTGGAGAATATGACTCCGCTCTTGAAAGTTTCAAACAAGCAATCAAGCTGAATCCAGAATTGGCAGATGCTTATTTCAATCAAGGATTGGTTCTACATGAGCTTAAAGAATTTATTACGGCTCTTGAAAGTTTTGTAAAAGCAATAAATTTAAAACAAGACTTTATAGATGCTTACATCGGATTAGGGGATACGCTTCAAGAGATGGGTCGGTTTAACGAGGCGCTAAATAGTTACGAGTTGGCAATCAATTTAAATCCGAAAAGTCATATAGCTTATTGCAACCAAGGCATTGCACTACACGAACTGAGAAAATTTAATGCTGCAATTCAAAGTTACGAGAAAGCTATCAACATTGAATCAGATAGGGCAGAAGTCTTCTTTAACTTAGGCAATGCTTATGAAAAGCTGGGCAAACTAAATTCTGCAATTGAAAGTTACGAAAGGGCCATATCGATTAAAGCAGATTATGCGGGAGCTTATTTAAACCGAGGAGCTGCTCTGCAGCAGCTTAAGCAATTTAATCTTGCGCTTGAAAGCTATGAGAAGGCTTTTTATTTAAATCCAAACTTGGAACATTTGTTTGGAACAATCCTATTCCTTAGATTATCTATTTGTGATTGGAGTGATTTAGGTCAAAGTCTGTTATTTGTTGAATCAAAAATTTTAAATAATGAAAAAGTGATAATCCCATTTTCTTCACTTGTTTTATTTGATGCCCCAAAGTTGCATTATTTGACATCTACAAAGCTAGTTGATTCTAAGTTCCCAACAAATAATACTCTTGGTGAAATTTCGAATCCGCCACACCATCGCAAGTTGAGAATTGGTTACTATTCAGCCGATCTTTACTATCACCCGGCTTCTATTTGGCTGGCTGAGCAGTTAGAAAATCATGACAGAAGTAAGTTTGAGTTAATTGCTTTTTCTTTCAAGTCTATAAGTGACCCTATGAAAGATAGGCTTAAGACGGCTTTTGATCATTGGGTTGATGCGCGTGACTTATCTGATTTAGAGTTAGTTCAAATATCACGTGATTTAAAAATAGATATTGCGATTGATCTCAATACGCATACAACGGACGCTCGTTTAGGGGTATTCGCAGCTAGAGTTGCACCTATACAGGTAATGAATATAGGCTATCCCGGATCATCGGGAGCTCAATATATTGATTACTTCCTTTCAGATTCATATGGTGTGTCTCAAGACAATCGTCCTTACTTCAGAGAGAAGATTGCTTTTGTTCCAAGCCTAACTACTTACGATCGACAAAGAGAGGTCAGCAATGAACCTTTATATAGATCGCAGTTCGGACTGCCTGAGACTGGTTTTGTATTTACTTGTCAAAACGGATGCCAGAAATTTAGCCCAGATGTTTTTGATATTTGGATGGAAATCCTCAAGGCTGTTCCGGGTAGTGTTTTGTGGCTACTAAAACCAAACGAATCAGCAGTTCAAAACTTAATAAAAGAAGCTCAAATACGTGGCATTGACAGTGAACGATTAATATTCACTGATCGTGAGGTTGTTCCAATGGAGCAAGAAAAAAACAGGATCAGTCGATACCTAGCTAGTTACAAACTCGCCGATTTGTTTTTGGATACTTGGCCCTATAACGCTGGGACTACTGCGGTTGATGCACTCTGGGCGGGAACCCCCGTAATTACCAAGGTCGGTAATGCTATCAGTGCTCGAATGTGTTACGCAGCGTTAAAGCTTATAGAACTGCCTGAGTTAATTACATACACAGCAAATGAGTATAAGGATTTGGCGATTGGCTTAGCTACTGATCCAGATAGATTAAAACTTATTAAAGAAAAGTTAGAAAAAAATAGATTATCAACCGCATTGTTTGATCCGGTTGGTAACACGCGCCATATTGAAAATGCTTATTTAGAAATGTATCGAAGATATAGCGAAGGATTGCCACCAAGTGATATTTACATTGGCGCTTAACATGCGAAATTTGTACTTTACTTTGTACCGATTTTGTAATCAATACCTCCTATCGGCTTTCCATACATTTTTACTTTATGCGAATTAACCGCCAGCCCTTATCAATCTTCCTAAACGTAAACCGCCACCCGAGGTTACGGGTGCGTAAAAAGTAATAAGACAAAGCGCGCATGCTATGGGCTTCTTTGTGCTCGGCAAAGAAGAGGGAGTCGCCAATTTGTAAAGTGTTCAAGACTGCCACGCGACTGTCTGGCTGCAGCCTGGCTAAATCAAATCTTTCAACGAGCATCCAAACAATCCTCCATGTTCGGAAGATTCGACATGCTCGCCCATAACTTGAGCGTTTAAATAAAAATAATTGTTTTACGCGCTAAAGGTTTCAGAAGTCCTGACGAATACAGATGTACTGGAAATTTAATCAATTGACAAATTGTTTTAAAAGAGTAGTCACCATGTCTTTTGTCATCTGGCTAGATTGCGCCAACATAGCGCTCGCGCTGTTTTGGCGAATTTGAGCGGCGGCAAGGTTGGCCGTTTCCGCTGCGATGTCTGCGCCAGTGAGATTGGCATAAGCTGTATTGCTAGCGGTGGACATGCTGGTATTGAATCCCGATTGGTTGGCCATGACGTTTTGCGTAGCGCCTACGGTGGTTTGGTAGCTGGAAATGGTGATGATGGCTTTGTCTATTTGGGTGATGGCGCTTGCAGCGGTAGTAGCCGTGGTCAGGGCCTGGGCGCTAAGCAGCGTACCCGCGTTAGTGGTGTCACCTAACTTGGCGGTGGTGGCGTTGTATAAATTGACTGTCAACTGGTTACCTACGTCGATACCAGTTTGTATGACCACCGTTCCAGGTATGCCGCCAACACCAGAGGTACTGCTTAGCAGGGAGATTTCATTCCATTTGGCAGAAGCAGCTACGTTGTCAATTTGAGTCATATAGGTTGCAAATGCAGCTTGATTGGCGACTGCTAGGGCGTCTGAGCTGGCTGATGCAGAAGTTACGGCCAAGGCACGCATTCTGGTGAGCAAATCAGAAATAGAGGAAAGCGAACTGTTCATTGACGTCAGCATGGCGCTCGAACTAGAGATGTTGTCATTCGCCTTTGACCAAGAAGCAATTTTGGCTTTGGTCGAATTGATGACAGACATCAAGCCAGGATCGTCCGCCGAAGAATTGACCCGCATCGATGTGCTGATCCGCTGACTAGCCTGCGCCGCCTGCTGGGTTGCCAAATTGATAGCGTTTGCCGCAACCAAAGCTGGGATGTTGGTGTTCACTTGCATATCTTTTCCTTTGAATGGGTAGATGTTTGTCAGCGCGCCAAATAAAAAAGGCGGTTTGATGCAAGCTTAAGCAGTCGAAACGCGAACTGGGAAAACTTTAGCGAGTTTTACAGTATTTACACTTCTTTACACCAAGCGGGTGGAGTTTTGCTACAACTGCATATAGATTTGAATTGCATATTACGCTTTAAGCTTTAACCTTCAAGCATCAAAGTAGGCACTTCAAAATAATTCAAATTATTTTTATAAATCCAAAAATTCAAGAACCGTTCAGCTAAAAAGCCAATATATCGGTTGTTGTAACTGTCGTACTGCAAGCCAAATTTAGAGTAAACCAGGTCGAGAATTGAGAAAAGTTCTGTGCAGTATTGGTCAAATAGAGATTTTTTCATGACAAATATGTTGTAAACAGTATTCAAATTGGTCAGCGAAAAAAGCTCTGTAAACCTGTGGTCCTGCGGGTATTTCTCTTGGATTAAAGCAATAAAGAATTCCCAATGTTCTGCAATGTGGTGACTTTTGTAGTGCTCTGCAATTGTGAGTGGGCTAGCATATTTAGCGGGTATCACAATATCTGAAATTGCCAAAATACGGCGCAAACAATCAAGTTGCTTCGGCGAACTGAGATAGTCAAGCATGCCTTGCGTTCCAGGCGTTGAAAAAGCAAAGCCTTCTTTCCAGGTTGTATCAAATATGAAGTTTAAATAACGTCGGTAGTGATAGAAGCCAACGTATGGCGTGTGGATGTTTTTCCAGACCCAATATTGTGCTGTTAACTCGCAATAACTAGGATTAAGTTGGGAGATCTGAATGCCAGAGCTGTCTGAAATAAATCCGTCTTCCATGTAGCCATTGACACCAATGGGTTGTATCCAAGAGACGTTATTGTTTCGGGGAAAGGCTTTGTGAAAGGTTTGAAATATTTTTATATCAGTAGTTTCATCCATTTTCAGCCTTTGTGTAATTACTGAGAATATCGTTAGTTGTTTTTAAAGCAGAGGCAACTACTTGGTCCATGTTGTAGTACTTATATTCGGCCAATCGACCGACGAAAGTAACGCCTTTTTCTTTCTCAGCCAACTCTTGGTATTTTTTGTATAGCTCTTGATTAGATGGCGTTGGTATGGGATAAAAAGGGTCGCCTTCATCGCTGGGGAATTCGTATACAAATGAGGTGCCTTGGCATTGTTGACCAGTGAGATGCTTAAATTCAGTGATTCTTGTGTAGCCATGGTCGTTGGGGTAGTTGACCGTTCCTACTTCTTGCAATTGTTCTGATTGGTGTTGATGATCAAAACGTAGGCTGCGGTACGGCAGTTTGCCGTGTGCAAAATTGAAATAGGCATCGACAGGGCCTGAATAAATCATGTGTTGCCATGTATAGGAGGCATCTAAGCTCTGGTAATCGGTCTCAACTTGAACTTCAATAAGTTTGTTTTGAAGCATGGATGTGAACATAGCGGTATATCCATGCAAAGGCATAAATTGAAATTTATCAGTGAAATAGCGATCATCTTCATTAGTGCGTGTAGGGATACGGGATGTAACGCCCGAAGACAGCTCAGATAGTTGCATGCCCCATTGTTTAAAGGTGTAGCCTCTAAAAAACTTGTCGCACAGGTCTTTTCCAACGGTATTTAAGACAACGTCTTCGCTAGTGTTTATGGTCTTTGTGGGAACTTTGACGCTGTTCAGGTAGTTTTCAACATCGGCGTCGGTTTTTAATGCAAGACCGTACAGTCGATTAATGGTGGTGCGATTGATGGGTATGGGATAGAGCTTGCCATCTACTTGCGCCAGGACTTTATGTTCGTAAAAGCGCCACTCAGTGAATCTGCTCAAATAATTGAAAACTTTCTCGCTATTGGTGTGAAATATGTGAGGACCATAAGGATGCGTCAAGACGCCGTGTTTATCTTTGACATCAAAGGCATTTCCGCCAATGTGATTTCTTTTGTCCACCACCAGCACGGTAAAGCCATTCTCAGCCAGTTGTTGCGCGCAAGTAATGCCAGCAAATCCAGCGCCAACAACTAAATAATCATATTTCTTCATATGTGCTCGAATGAATTAGGCGCAACAGCGCGTTAATATCTATGGCCTGTGTGTTACCTGTCGTTTGGAAAGGCACTGTTCCTTGAGATACGGCGATGACTTTGTCTTTGTATTTAGAAAAATTACTACAAATTAGATTTTCATTTTGAGTGTTGTACAAAATACTGCCACCCATTCTTGATACCAAAGTTCTTCCACTTATCGTCACGACAGGTACCCCCGCCTGCACCACGTCGTTCGTAGTAGAGCCACAGTTGTAGGGGAAAGTGTCTAAAAAAACATCTGCCAACTTCAATTTGGCCTTGTATTCAATATGTGTGGAGCGTGGGGTAAATTTAATTCGGTTCAAGTCAGCATTTGCCGTACCTGCATGCGCTTTAAGGTTGGCAGTCGTGGTGGGGTTGTCGTCGATGATCCAAAGCACCGCACTAGGTATTTCTTTTAGTAACTCCATCCAAGTAGTAAACATCTCAGGCGTAATTTTGTAAACATTGCCAAATGCGGCCATTACAAACGCCTCTTCGCTCAATCCAAACTCGGCCCGTGATGCTTCCCGTAAAGGCGTTTCATCCTTAGTTAGGGGAATAAAACTGCCCTCTATATATAAAGGCCTCTCTGTGAAGTACTGTGTCAGCTCTTGCGGCAAGGCATATCGGTCTGCAATCACAAAATCAAACCAAGGCATACCAGTTGTGCCAATAAAGCCCAAGTAAGTGCCTTGCTTAGGAGCCGGGTGCAAAGCAAAAATACCCGGCCGTGCCCCAGAGCTCAAGCCATGCAGGTCTATCAAAACATCAATTTCATCTTCCAAGACCTGTTCAGCAACTTGCTTATCGGTGAGCGTGTGAATAGGCCGCACATGGTCAAAAGCTTTTTTAAGACGCGCTCTATGCGCCGTTCCGTCTTCGGGACTGAAGTCATAAGCTACCACTTCATGCTTAGTTCGATCTATGCCTTCAATCAGTTCCGCCAAAAGTAAACCCACCGCATGCACACACAAGTCGCCAGATACAAAACCAATACGCAACTTTGCATGGTTATAAACACTCTCTTTGCTTAGAAACTCTTCTTTAAAGCTGTAAGTCCTCTCCACAAAAGCAAAAGCAGTTAGCAATTGCTGCACGGGGTCGTCCGTCAAAGCCAACAT
>Ga0164295_10002036_pt1 | contig 16800 bp, 9 predicted proteins | sample GEODES006metaG_FD_111798 | JGI IMG/M metagenome (GOLD analysis project Ga0164295, IMG submission 111798) | Oligotrophic lake water microbial communities from Sparkling Lake, Wisconsin, USA - GEODES006 metaG | ecosystem: Environmental > Aquatic > Freshwater > Lake | place: USA: Sparkling Lake... | reverse complement strand
GCGGTGTCGGATGCGGCCTGTGCATGAACCGAGGCGGTTGCCCCGATGCACGCGGTTAGAATCAATGCGAGCAGAGGTAGTTTGTTCATAGAAGATGAAACTGCCTAAACAGGAAATAGATGCGCTATTTATTTGATGGCTTTAACAAAATACAAGCCCCTCATGAAGAGTGGGTTGGGGGGAAAGTGACCGTCGGCGTGGGCTAATTCTTCGGCTGAATGCAAATAATCGAAGAAAAACCGATGGGTTTGCCTTTGTTGGATTCCATGAGGATGCGGATCTTGCGTTCCTCAGTCCCTGGAGAAAACGGGGCCAGAAGGGGGCCTGGAGAAAAATCGTCTTTGGTGGCGGACAGCTTTCCATCAATCCAAACCTCGGCCTTGCCTTCGATGCTTTGGAAATGAATCACCCCGCCGTTCTTCTGCTGGGGCATAAAGGGTTTCATTTTGGCAGAGAAGATCGACCAGGACCCTTGGGTAAGGGAGATCGTTTTTCCGGGCGTGACGGAACTCCAGCTGTTCATGTCGTTATCGGGAACCTGGAGAAGGGGATTGGGTTTCACGGAAAATCCCGGAGAGGCTTTCCATCGGTCGATCCGTTGACCGAAACGGGCTTTGGCAACAAAAGGTTTTTCCTGAGCCGGTATGACGGGGATTTTGAGTTCGGCCGATTGGACTCCTTTGGATTCGGCCCGAAGGATCAAAAGACCTGATCTGCCTGCCTGACCTTGCACAATCACCTGGGCCAAGCCATTAAACAAAGAGCGCTGATTTCCTTTTTCCGGTTCATGGCAACGCGGATCCCCGTTTCCGAGCCCGATAATATCGGCCGGGCCCTGAAGGGAGAAAGTCACAGGCAGCATAGCGGTGGGCACGGGACGCTTTTTTTCATCCAGTGCGCGCACGGTGATCGGCAGGGCGTCCTGGCCGTCTCCGAAGATTTGGGGCCGATCTGCAATTAACTCAAGTGAAACGGGGGAGCCGGTGGTCTCGACTCTTTTTCGCGAAACCTCCTTTCCGTTCTTTTTGCCAACCGCTTCGATCGTGCCGGGTTGGTAAGGCACCTGCCACTCCACCATTTCGTAGGGATCAACAGTTTTTTCTCCCAAGGATGTAGTGTTGAGGAAGAGTTCGATCTTCTCCGCGTTGGAAAGTGCCATCACCCGGATCGGTTGGTTTTCCATTCCCGACCAATTCCAGTGGGGGATCATCTCGAGAACCGGGAGATCGTTTCTCCATTGGGCTTGATGGATATAAAAGGCGGATTTGGGGAAACCGCACAGATCCAGAATTCCGAACGAGGAGCTGGTGCTGGGCCATTCAAAGGGAGTCGGCTCGCCGTGGTAGTCGAAGCCGGTCCAAACAAATCCCCCTGCGATAAAAGGGCGCGTGGCGATCGCCTTCCATGCGTTCCGATGGGTCGCTCCCCAGCGGGCGGCATAGGTGTCGCCGGAGTCGCCGGTCTGCTTCTCCTTGTCGTTCCGATACTCACCGCGGGTGATGAAGCAGGAGGTGTCCTCCGAACTCAGAATCGGAAGGGTGGGGTGCTGCCGATGGAATGCATCGTAATCCTGCTGGTGATAGTTGAAGCCCATCACATCCACGGCCGACGAGACATTGATAGGGTTAAAGAATCCCCCGCTCATGGCGGCAGTGACGGGGCGAGTTGTATCCAGCCGTTTCACGGCGGCGGCCATCCGACGGGTCATTTCATAGCCCACTTCGGTTCCCTGGAAAGGTTCCTCGTTAAAGACCGACCAGAGAAAAACACTGGGGTGATTCCGGTCGCGCCGGATCATCCACTCCAGTTGACGGATGTATTCGGGGGAGGCGTTGAAGTTGCGGGCTTCGTCCATCACCAGCATTCCCAGGCGGTCACAGGCCTCGAGAAACTCGGCCGCCGGTGGATGGTGGGAGCAACGAACGGCGTTTACTCCCATTTCCTTGAGGAGGCGGAGACGGAAATCCCACATCGAATCGGGCATGGCGACTCCGACCCCCGCATGATCCTGATGATTACAAACCCCGTGAATTTTGAAGGGCTGGTCGTTGAGATAGAAACCTGTCTCGGCATCGAAGCGAAGGGTGCGGAAGCCGCAGAAGTGGACGGATTCATCCACAATTTTCCCGGACTTTCGGAGAACCGTCCGGACTTGGTAAAGGTTAGGGGTATCGACCGACCAAAGTTTTGGATTATTTGTGAACATCGAGAGAGTTGCGATGGTTTCGTTCAGGGGGTCAATTTCGCAATCAACCGAGGTTTGGATGGCGACGTGGCCTTCCGCATCCAGAAGGGAAGTTTCGACCTGCACTTTCTCCGTTTGCTGGCCGGAGTTTTGAAGGGTGACTTCGACAGGGATCTTCCAATCCGATTGCCACGGAAGAATGGATTTCTGGGCAGTGCGAACGGGCTGAGCGAAGACTCCGTCCGTGGCGATATGGACGGGGGAACGTTTGGTCAGCCAAGTGTGTCGGTAGATCCCCGCTCCTTCGTACCACCAGCCTTCCTGGGCGTCGGCATCGACCCGGACGGCAATCGTGTTGTATTCATCTCCGAATCGGGCCAAGGGAGTAAGATCGATCGTGAACGAGGTGTACCCGCACCAATTCCGGTGAACGAGGGTCCCGTTGATCCAGACGGTGCAGTGGGTGGAAACGCCATCAAACTGGAGTTCCAGATGTTTACCGCGATCTGCGGGATCGAGATGGAGGTACCGCCGATACCAACCGATCCCACGGGGCCGATATCCTTGGGCCAGGTTGGCTTTTGGGTCGAAGGGGGCTTCCGAGGCCCAGTCGTGTGGGAGATCCAGCTCACGCCAGTCGGTATCGTCATAGATCGGAGCAGCCGCCCCGGTGGCGGATCCGGCCTTGGCATTGAGGTAGGAGGTTTGGTGGCCTTTCACCACGGGAAAGGGAATATCTCCCAAATGAAACAACCAGCCGCGATCCAGCGAGAGTTTCTCACGGGGAGAGTCGAAGGCCTGTACCAGCGGAGTAGATAATGCGAGGAGAAGGAGAAAAACCTTTTTCACAAATCGATCAAGGGGTGGACTTGGTGAGGGAGTAGCGGTAAGTCTGGGGTTGGTTGATTAGGTTGATTTCCTTCTCGATCGCCTGGATTCGTTCCCGACTGGCAGGTTCCTTGGCGATGTCCTGAAGGTAGATCCGGGCGGTCTTGATGTAGTAACCGGAATTCGCCCCCGGATCATTTTTTTGCGCCTGCTTCTCCTCGATCAGCTTATTGAGCGAGGCTTCCACCGCAGCGCGGTTGCTTAGATCCACATTCTGGAGATGCTTCATTTCGACCCGTCGGAGGGTCCGGATGGTGTTGCCGAGGGTGTAGTGCTCCTGACAAAGGGCGGCAATCTTCTGAGACTGCGCGGATTGGGGTGTCTTGGGGTTGATCGCAAGGTTAATTCCTTTTTCGAGCTCGGTCGCGGAGTATTGACCTACCTCCGCTTGATTGATTTGGAGAGTGTAATTTCCTTCGTCGAGATGAGAGATATGGAGAGTCTGCTGATTGAGTCGCTCATCGAAAGGAACCCATGAAAAGGCATCTTTCGCATCCGCAATACAGGGGAAGGGGAGGGCAAGTTCGCAATTCGAAAAAGTGAGGCTCTTAGGATTGGAGCTGAAGGCAGTAGCTTCGCAGTTCGTCTGGGAGAGAACTTGGGAGGTTTTTGCATTCAAAGAAAGACGCCAGACATCCCGAGGTGCTCCAGTCTGGTCGAGAAAGAGATAGGCCATGACGAGATGGCCGGCAGGACCCGGATGAACGCGGTCTTTGCTCGTTAGCGTAAACTTGGGATCGGTTTTTTGACGTTTCCGGTTGAGTTCATCCATCGGGTGCCAGAAATCGACCGCTGGCATGTTTTTGGAACGTGCAAACTGAAGGACAAAGTCGGAGCACTCTCGCAAAGCTCCGTTGACCCCCCGAAGACTTTCGACGGTGGAGTCAACATCCTCGTCATAGAGGGTCGGCGTGAGGTAAATCTGCCGAAGTTGATGTGCGGCAAAAGAGTCGGCCAGTTTCTCAATGTTCTTCTTATAGCTATCCAACGCCTGTTTTTGTAGGACGGGAGCATTTGTGGGTGCGTTGGTCTGGGAGTAGAGGTTGCGGTTCACATCGTTCATCCCGGCGCTCAGGGTGACGATGGTGGGATGATTCGCGTAAATATCCTTGTCGAGTCTCCCCATCATTCCGGATGCGTTATCTCCGGAGATGCCGCAGTTCACGAAGGAGAGGTGGAGCGAGGGAAAACGGGTCGAGTAGTAGAGATAGATGTAGGAGTGGTAGAGACCGCTGGCGGTGATACTGTCGCCAACCCAACAGACTTTGTCCTGATCGCGGAAAATCGGGGTGGGCTGTTTTTCGGTTTCCGCAAACAAAGAGGAAGCCGAAAGAGCAAAATAAAGGATAAGGCTTCGATTCATCATTTCTTTACAGGAACGGGTTCGAGATCTTTCGACCATTTTTCTGAATTGGAACTTTGGGGCTGATCTTCGCAAAAGAGGGCGGACAGTTCATTTTCGGAAATCTTTGTGAGACTCGACGGAGCTGGTGCGGACAAATAACGGATCAGGCTGGCCCGCATCTGGCGGCGCATGGGATCGGTATCTCCGCTGAGGTTGGCGGAGCAAACGAGAAGGCGCCCGGAGCCAACCTTAGCCTCAAAGATCAATCCGAGTTTCTGATTCCGCGAAAAGGCGTCGATCGTTTGCACAATCGGCTGGATGTTTTTGACCTGATCTAAAACGACCGATCCGGCGCAAGGAGTGAGGAGGCTCCACCACTGCCAGTTGCAATATTCCTCGGTTGGAAAATCAGCCAAGGCCGGATGTTTATTCTGAATGAGCAGTCCCATCGTGCCGGCCTGATTGGTGAAGTAGACAGGACTCCAGAAAGCCGGGAGGAAGGAGGTGTCCTGTCTTTGACGAATCGAACCTAGCGTAGGAAGGAAAAGCACGTTGCCGCCTTTTGCGAGACTAGCTTGGGCCTCGGCAAGGGAAGAGGTGACTAGAACTTGTGGGGAATTGACCTTTGGCTGGGGGGGTACGATCCATATTTTCCATGAGTTCATGGCGCAGGCCTCAGGGGCGCTGACTCGGATCGTCGCTTCTGTGGGTTGGGTGACGGAAGAAAGAGAGGCCGTGAGGGTTCCGGCGGGGATAGCGGCGCCCAGCGGTAGGTTGATGGGGACGAGCTTTCCTTCCCCGATTAACTTTCCATCTGAAGCTTTGATTTCCCATTGGATAGGGACGTTGGAGATTGGTTTCTCCAGAAAATTAACGAACTCAAGTTTGGCCGAAAGGGTTTCGTCCGAGGTGTAGACGCGTTTGGGGAGTCGGAGGAGAGGTACGATGGGGGAGCAGGCTTCACGGAACGGTGCGGGTTCGGCAAATCCTTTGGGATCCCAGAAGGAGTCGAGCAGTCCGACATGGGCCGTGCCTTGGCCGGGATAATCGTGCAGATCGAGGAGTTGGTAACCCGCGAGGGGAGTGCTGCGTAAAGCCAGTTCCAGTTCTTGTTTATAAAGTTCGGCACAGAACTTTCCCGAAGCGCGGGTGAAGTCGGCGGCCTGGGAGAGGAGGCCGTTCTTTTTTAGGTCGTCCCGGATGGCTTCGAGATTGATCGGGCGGAGGACTCCGGTGTATTTGGGAATTTCAGCCAGATTGGGAAAAGCGTTCCACTGACCGATCTCGTGCGTGAGGAGGGGCAGAGGCGAGCGTTTGAGGGTTTGGCCGAAGTCGATCGAGGTGTTGGGAGATTCGGCAAAGAATGTTTGGCCACGCATTCCGTCCTTCTCCTTATTGTTCCAGAAAGCCCGTTCAACCAAGAAGTCATCGAGCAGAGGAGGCATGTTGGGTTCACCGAGTTTTGCAGGGGCATCCAAGATCCAGAGCCGGTTGGAGGTCATGGTGTAGAGGCGGGAGGGGTCGGCTTTCTTCAAATCGCCCAAAAGATTCTGCAGAAACTTAAACTGCCCCTGGAGTTCGTTCCCGAGGCAAAAGAGAACCATGGAGGGATGATTTCGATAGGCTTCGATCACACGACGGGCTTCTTCGCGAACCCAGGCAACCCGCTTTTCATCTCCCGCGGCGTCCAGTTTGCCGGTCCAGAGAGGAAGTTCAGGCTGGAGATAGATTCCTTCCTCGTCCGCAGCGGTGAAGCAGCCTTCGGGGGGGCAGTAGGAGTGGAAGCGCATGTGGTTCAGGCCCCACCGTTTCAGGATTTTGAAAATTCGACGCCAACCCTCCACATCCATCGGGGGGTAACCGGTCAGTGGGAAGGAGCATCCCTCGTGGGTTCCACGAAAAAACACTGGCAGATTGTTGAGGGTAATGCTCATCCCGGAGCGGGCAATCTTGCGAAGTCCGAAAGACAACTCACGTGTATCTTGGTCGTTTTCCGATTTTAAGGTGAGGCTGAGCTGATGGAGATTGGGATGAAACTCGCTCCAGACGGGGAGTTTTCCTGCAAAGTCGAGCGGTTGTGTGACCGTGCCTCCTTGGACATCCCATTTCACCGGAACCGACTTTTCGGATGGGCTATTGCCGCCCGAGATGTGGAGCAGGAGATTGCCGGAACCTGCTTTGCCCGTGCGATTGCCGATCCGAATTTCCACCGAAGGTTTGGCAGGATCCGGATTCAGATGAACTTGGTCGATCCAAATAAGGGGGGTGGCACGGAGCTCGATTTTTCCGACGATACCATTCCAGATCGACTGGGTGTCTTCGATGTGGGCGTGGGCGCGACCGACATCGAACTGTTGGCGATTGTCGATGCGGAGTAGGAGATCGTGTTTTCCAGGGGCGAATGAGGAGAGATCAAACTCATGGGGAGTACTAAGTGAGTTCTGCTGGCCGATCTCTTTTCCGTCCAACCAGAGCCGGCTTTCCCAGATTACCCTTTCCAAGAACAGGGTGATACGCTTTCCTTTCCACTCTTTCGGAATTTCGATGGTGCGGCGGTACCAGGCGGGTCCGATATAGGAAAACTTGCGGGTGAGCCCGGCGAGACCGGCCTTGCTGATTTCCGGTTCGGCCCGGCAGGGGGTGCCGATGCGGGCTTGATCCGTTGTGCCCGGAAGGGAGATGGAGTTTTCGAAAGGAGTCTGTGGGTCGAGCCAGTTTTGGCTGAGTCCCAGGCCTTTGGGGTCAAGTCGAACCTGCCAGGTGCCGGCGAGGGACTGGGTTTCATCGGCCTTCAAGCTCCCGACTAAAACCATTCCAACAAGGAGGGAAAGACCGTGAATCCTGATTTTCACCAAAATCGTTCTACGCTAAAAATCTTCCAATGAACATCCCAAGCTCTCTCCTGTTGTTGGTTTGCCTCGTCGGAAACATTTCCTGCAAAAAGGCCGAAGGCGGCGGAGGGTTGAATGTGGAGTCGTTCAACCGACGCGGAATCATGATGTATGGGGACACGGCGCTGGGGGGTGAGCCGTTTGCCAAGGATCCTTCGGTGGTGAAATTCAAGGGGAAGTATTGGATGTACTACTCCGTTCCCACGCATGACGGAAACAACGGCTGGAAAATCGGAATTGCTTCCAGTCAGGACATGTTGCAGTGGAAAAAAGAAGCTCAGATGGAGTCGGATCATCCAAGTGAGGCCAAGGGGTTTTGTGCGCCTGCGGCACTGGTCTGGAAGGGGAAGATTCATCTTTTTTATCAGAGCTACGGAAACAAGGAGAAGGATGCGATCTGTCATGCCTGGTCGGAGGATGGGATTCATTTTACGAGGGAGCCATCCAATCCCGTTTTTCATCCGCACGGGGCCTGGACCTGTGGAAGAGCGATTGATGCCGAGGTCGTGCCGGATGGAAACAGGATGTTACTTTATTTTGCCACCCGGGATCCGGGGTACGAAGTTCAGTTGATGGGGGTGGCGGCGGCTCCGATCGACTCCGATTTTTCACGCGGGACGTGGACCCAGCTTGTGGATGCGCCGATTCTGAAGCCGGAGTTGCCATGGGAGAAGAAGTGTTTGGAAGCCGCAAGCATTCTGCGTCGTGGAAAGAAGCTATTTATGTTTTATGCCGGCGCTTTTAACAACGAGCCGCAACAGATCGGGGTGGCGACGAGTGAGGATGGGGTGAAGTGGGAGCGGATGTCGGATCAGCCCTTTTTGACCAATGGAAAGCCGGGGGAGTGGAATGAAAGCGAATCGGGTCATCCGGGAATCTTTCAAGATGAGGACGGGCAGACGTATCTGTTTTATCAGGGGAACAAGGACGGCGGAAAATCCTGGTATCTCTCGAAGGTGAAGATTGGCTGGAAAGATGAAAAACCGTTTGTGGATGAAAAGCCGAATGGTTCTTAAGACACGGTTTCTAGCGGCCGGAATTGCGGTTTTAGGTTTGGCAGGTTGCTCCAGGGAACCGCTGGAAATTTCGGGCATCTATCCTTCGTTGGCGATGTTCAACGAGGAGGGGGAGTGTGGGACGGGCGCTGTGGTGCTGTGGAGCGATCGCCTTTGGGTGGTGACCTATGGTCCGCACCGGCCCTACGGATCTTCCGACAAGCTTTATGAGATTACGCCCGATCTGAAGCAGGTGATTCGACCGGAAAGTGTGGGGGGAACTGTTGCCGATCGGATGATTCATCAGGAATCGGAGCAGCTGATCATCGGACCTTATCTGATTGATCGAAAGGGAGGGGTTCGAACGATTCCGTTGCAAAAAATGCCGGGAAGGTTGACAGGGGTGGCCCGTCATCTCGCTGATCCGGCGGGGAAAGTCTACTTCGCGACAATGGAGGAGGGGCTTTATGAGGTGGATGTAAAGAATCTTGAGGTCCATCCGTTGATTCAGGACGGGAATCCTGCGCCCGTCCCCCCGGGATTCGAAGATTACTCAAAAATCCTGTCTTCCCAGCTTCCCGGATATCACGGGAAGGGGCTTTATTCCGGGCAGGGGCGGTTGGTTTATTCGAACAACGGGGAGCGAAGCAAGGAGGCGGAGTTGAATCCCACGATCCCCAGCGGTGCTTTGGCGGAGTGGAAGGGAAGCGGGGATTGGCAGTTGGTTCGGCGGAACCAGTTCACCGAGGTGACTGGCCCGGGAGGGATTTATGGGAACTCGAATCCTGAAAGCGACCCCCTCTGGTCGATCGGATGGGATCACCGTTCCCTGATCCTGATGTGTTTGTCGGAGGGGAAATGGCAGAGCTACCGGTTGCCCAAGGCCAGCCACAGTTATGACGGTGCACACGGATGGAACACGGAATGGCCCAGAATACGGGAAATAGGTGAGCCTGACCTGCTTATGACCATGCACGGAATGTTTTGGCGTTTCCCCAAAACCTTCACCCCACAAAATACCTATGGGATTCGGCCGCGATCCACCTATCTGAAAGTCATCGGAGATTTCTGCCGTTGGCGGGATCGGTTGGTTTTTGGGTGTGATGACACGGCCAAATCAGAGTTTCTGAACAAGCGGGCGGTGAAGGGAGATCTAGGCGGGCCGGGACAGTCCCAATCCAATCTTTGGTTCACCTATGGAGAGACGCCCGATCAACTTGGCCCAGTTTTGGGAAGAGGAGGAGTTTGGGTGGATGATCCGGTTCAAGCGGGGCAGTGGTCGGACCCATTCCTGATTGCCGGCTTTGGCAAACGCTCGCTGTTTCTTTCCCATGGCTCGGCAGCGACCGTCCGTTTTGATTTGGAAATCGATCCGGAGGGGAAAGGCAACTGGCGACCTCTTTCTCAAATTGTGGTGCCCGGAAGAGGGGGGATATGGACCGAACTGGGTCGGGAGATTTCCGGGGAGTGGATCCGGATTCGGCCTGATCGTGATTGCCTGAAAACCACGGCCTTTTTTCATATGGCAGGAGAAGACAAAAGGGGGGTGGAAAATAAACGGGAGTTTGAGGGGTTGGCAGGCATTGGAGCGAAATCTTCCTTGGGAGGATTTCTCAGGACGCGGGGAGATGGAAGAAAGACCCTGTTGATCCAAGCTACCCAGATGAACGGGACCGAATCGATTCCGGGGAAGATGTATGAGCTGGATGCGGATCTTAAACTGAATCCAGCCACCGACGCGAAGTCCGTTGGGGAGATAGAAGAGGTCGCGCGGATTCCCACGGGAATTTTGGATACGGATGCAGCGTCGGCCATTTATCAGGATGAGCGGGGAAAGAGGTGGAGACTGCCGAAATCCGATTCTTTGTATGCCGATTTATCGGCTAGGGGAACCATGAGGTTGGACCGGGAGGTCTGTACGGAGCGGGATCTGCTCAATTGTCACGGTACGTTTTACGAACTGCCGGCAGAAAACGCGGGGGGCATCGCCAAAGTCAGGCCGATTGCGACCCACCAACTGAAAATCCAGGATTTCTGTTCCTACCGGGGATTATTGGTGATGACCGGCATCCAAGGCGGGGCGGGAAATCCCCATATCCTTCGCTCGAACGACGGTCAGGCCAATGTATGGGTCGGCGTGGTGGACGATTTGTGGAGATTGGGAAAGCCGAGAGGCCAAGGCGGGCCGTGGATGCATAGTGCAGTGAAAAAGATGGAGCCCTCCGATCCCTATCTCATAACCGGCTATGACCGGAAAAGGCTGGAACTTTCCAACGAGGGAAGTCAGTCGGCAAAATTCACCCTCGAGGCCGATGTTACCGGGGAAGGAAAATGGGTCTCGGTGAAGGAGTTTGTCCTCAAACCGAAAGAATCGGTTTGGCATGAATTTCCAGATTGGTTTCAGGCCTACTGGGTTAGGCTCATTTCAAATCAGGACACGACAGGAACGGCTCAGTTGAGTTACGATTAAATCCCATGAGATTGTTTTTTGTTCTGGCTGGGGCCTTTTCTGTTTTTTCGAACTTCGCTTTGTTGGCTGAGACCAACACAACTTCTGCTCTTGTGCCATCTGCCCAAGACCCAAGTAAAGACGCCCGTCTAGCTTGGTGGAGGGAAGCAAAGTTTGGAATGTTCATCCATTGGGGGGTGTATTCGGCTTTCGGCGGGGAATGGAAGGGGCAGAAGGTGGAGGGATATGCGGAGCATTTGCAGCGGATCATGAAGATCAAGCGGGAGGAGTATTTGGAGAAGGTGGTGAAGCCGTTCAACCCTACGGAGTTCAACGCGGACGATTGGGTCAAGACGGTGAAGGACACGGGGATGCAGTACATCGTCATCACCTCGATGCATCACGACGGGGTGGCGATGTTCGATTCGAAAACGGACGACTACAACGTGGTCAAATCGAGCAAGTTTGGCCGCGACCCACTCAAGGAATTAAAAGCGGCATGTGACAAGTACGGGGTGAAACTGGGGTTCTACTATTCCCATGCGCAGGACTGGTCGATTTCCGGGGATCCGAGATATCCAGAACCGAACGGACCGGAACGGCGCAAAGCGGTAGTGGAGAAGAAAGTGTTGCCCCAAATCAAGGAGCTGATTGAAAACTATCATCCCGCTCTCTTCTGGGGGGACACAGCCCATCATAATCCGAAAGAGCTGAACGAGCAGATTCTGGTTTATCTCCGGAAAGAGGATCCCAATCTGATTATTAATGGGCGGGTTGCCGGGGCGATCTATGGCGATTACCTCAGCACTCCCGACCGGCCACTCGAATTCGGACCGATGACCAAACCGGAGGAACTGGATTGGGAGGCGATTCCGACGACGAACGAATCGTACGGTTATCATTCCTTGGACAAGTCGCACAAGTCCCCAGCCCATTTTATCCGCTTGTTGGCGAAAGCTGCGGCCAAGGGTGGAAATCTTCTCCTGAATATTGGACCGATGGGGAACGGTAAGATGGCGCCGGAGGATCTGGCGATTCTTCACTCCATCGGGAAGTGGTGGGAAGTGAACGGGGATTCGATCCGCGGAACGAGACGGACCCCGTTGATGCGGCAAAGCTGGGGAGATTCCACTCTCAAGGGAAAGAATCTTTATCTGCATGTATTCGAATGGCCTTCGGACGGCAAACTTGTGGTGGGAGGACTGAAGGGGGAAATTGAGAAGGTGACTCTCTTGGCTCACCGGGAAAAGAAACTGGCCGTGAAGCGCAGGGGCATCGATGTGGAGATTGAACTTCCGCAAAAAGCCCCGGATGAATCTGACAGTGTCATTTTGGTCGAGTGCAGGGCGGCTCCCCAGGGAGACCCGGTTTATCTTTTGCAGACCAACATGCCGAATCGGTTGAGCGTTTTCTTTGCCGAACTTTTGGGGACACAAAAGAAAGAAGGGTGGAGGTTGGGCCGTGGAACCGCGAACTCGGCCAACGTCACGGGGTGGAGTCAGAAAGAGTGCGCGGTGAAATGGGTGACACGGTTGAACCAAAAAACCGACTTTGATGTGATCGTGCGTTACGACGCCCCGGGAGCGGACGGAAAAGCCAAGGTCGAGACGATGGGGGGAACCATTACGGCGAAGAGCGAGGATACCTTCGGTGGAACCTTCATCGTTCAGATCGGAAAACAAAAACTGAAGGGGGAAGTCATCCAGACGGGGGAGGGAGTGGAACTGAATCTTGGCAAAATTACCATTGAACCGGGACCGGTGGAGATTCAGGTCACCACCGACACGATCACTGGCAAAGAGCTGATGCGGCTTCAGTCGTTGACTTTGACCCCACGTTGATGAATCGGTTCGGCTCGAGAATCGTGTGGACCCTTGTCCTGCTTCTTAGCTTTATCAGCCTGATCTCCTGGAGCTATTTGCACAATTGGGGTGAACGGGTGAATGTTCAGATGCCGACCGATAATCCGCTGAAGGCCAAGCTTGGACATCCGCTGAGGAACGGCGGTTTTGCGCGAAAAGGATTCAACCTTTGGGACCCATCGATTATCAAGGTGGGAGATACCTACCACATGTTCGCTTCTTGCTGGACCAGTGAGGATTTTAACGCCTGGAAAACCAGTTTTATCGTCCGGGGCACATCCAAAACACTGCTCGGGCCTTATATTTTTGCCGGCGAGGTATTTCGTCCACGCCCAGGCGACTTCTTTGACTCCCAAGGGTGTCACAATCCCAAAATCACGTTTCATAACGGAAAATATTATCTCTACTACCTCGGGATTCCTGCGTGGAAAAGTGGTGTGGCGGTGAGTGACTCGGTGGAAGGACCGTGGGAACGCCGCAAAGAATGGTGCATACCCGCCAACAACCCAGCCCTGTGGATTCATCCGGACGGGTCGGTTTACGGAGTGGGAAAAGTGAAGGTGGAAAATCCCAAATACCCGGGGAGTGTGAAGTTCGACGAGTTGTTTCACTACATTCACGCCTTTCGTTCCTCATCCATCTTTGGTCCTTATACGATGCTGCATCATGGAAAGGACAACGCCCTGCCCAACAATTATCAGAATGAGGATCCGTGCCTTTGGCACGATGGCACGCGTTATCACATGCTGTTGACCGACCTGCACGGCTTGGCCTCCGGGCTGCACAAGAGTTTTGTGTATTACACGTCTCGCGACGGTATCTCCTATGAGTTGGTTTCCAAGGAGCCGCTTTTCTCCAATCAGAATCCCATCCGATTTGAAGATGGCAGTGAGACGAAGTTCCTTCGTATTGAGCGTCCGAACGTCTTTCTCGATGAGGAAGGTGCAGTCATTGCGGTCCTGGCGGCCTGTTCGCCGGAAAAGCAAACGGAGGGGGCACGTATTCTGGTGTTTCCTGTGGACCGATTTGGACGCCGGTTGAAATGACTCGGCACTGAATCCTGACCCGAAAGCTATTTCTTGCGGGAGAGGAAGAGCATCGCAAGACCGAACAGGAGCTGAACCACGCCCCAACCGAGGGTGATATTTTGGCCGAGAGTTTGGCGGATCATTTCCGGTGTGGAGGTCAGTCCCGTGCCGATCAGAATAATTCCGTAGATCGTGAAGATCAGGCCCAAGGGGAGGCGGAGGTCGAAATTCATCAGAGGAAAAGAAGGTTCAGGATGACAACGGCGATCATGACGAGGACGCCGACCAACACGGGACGTTTGTACCAGGCTTCATCCTCTGATTTGGGTTTGGGGGTGAGGGAGTAGACAAGGCCTTTGAGTTCCTCGTCGCTCTTGGTCCGACGGGTCAGGAGGGAAATCAGGACGGTCAGGCCGAAACAGGCCGACCAGGCGACGATGGCCATCCAGAAGTTTTGGCCCATTTCACTCTGGAAGGGAAACATGGGGTGAAGCCACCCGCCCTTGATGCCTGGAACACAACCCTTCGCCAAAGCCAGTCCGTGAAAGATGGCGGCAGATAACGTCCCGCCCAATAGCCCCCAGAAAGCTCCATGCCCAGTCGTCCGGCGCCAGAACATGCCGAGCAGGAAGGTGGCAAAGAGAGGGGCATTCACAAATCCGAAGACGAGCTGAAGCATATCCATGATATTGTTGAACTGCGAAGCAAGGAAGGCGGCGGCGATGCTGATGAGAATCCCGAACACCGTGGCGAAGCGGCCCATCCAAAGGTAGTGGGCGTCGGTTTTATTGGGGGCGAGATAGCTTTGATAGATGTCATAGGTCCAGACGGTGTTGAAGGCGGTGACATTGCCGGCCATACCGGACATGAACGAGGCCATGAGGGCCGTGAAGCCGATTCCGAGGAGTCCGGTGGGAAGATATTTCGCGAGGAGAGTAGGGATGACCATGTTGTAGTCCGGAGTCCCGTCCGCCGCCGTGGGGAGAAACATTCCGCCGCTTTGTTGATGAAGGGCGATGGCAATCATTCCGGGAAGGATGACGAGGGCGGGGAAAAGCATTTTCGGAATGGCGGCGATGAGAGGAGTGCGACGGGCGGAGGACATTGAGTCCGCCGCCATGGCTCGTTGCACGACAAGAAAGTCGGTGCACCAGTAACCGAAGGAGAGGACGAAGCCGAGACCCATGACCATACCGAACCAACCCACACCCATTGGATTTTCGACGGGGTTTCCAAGATGGGCCCAGGATTGCGACCACGTGCCGGGAGCGAACCCTTGGGCCGTTGCGACCGGAATCAGTTTCTCCTTCAAAACAGTCCACCCGCCGGCGTCCTGAAGCGCTAGATAAACGAGCGGGGCAAAGCCCATCACGATCATAAAGAACTGAAGGACTTCGTTGTAGATGGCGGAGGTGAGGCCTCCGAGGAAGATATAGACGAGGACGATCAAGGCGGAGACGGTGATGCAGGTCCAGTAGTTCCAGTGGACCAAGGTTTCCAGAAGCTTGGCCAAGGCATGAAGGGAGATGCCGGAGGAGAAGATGGTCATCACCGCAAAGGAGATCGCATTGAAGCCGCGGGTTTTTTCGTCAAAGCGGAGTTTGAGGTATTCGGGAACGGAACGGGCCTTCGATCCGTAGTAAAAAGGCATCATAAAGATCGCGAGGAAGACCATCGCGGGAATCGCGCCCACCCAATAGAAGTGGCTCGTCATGAGCCCGTACTTGGCTCCGGAAGCGGCCATACCGATGACTTCTTGAGCCCCCAGATTGGCCGATAGGAAAGCGAGACCGGTGACCCAAGCGGGAATCGAACGACCGGAAAGAAAGAAATCCCCGCTTCCCTTCATGGAGCGTTTTAGGGCAAAACCGATCCCCAGAACGAACGCGAAATAAACAACCAGAATTCCGTAATCAACCGGGCCTAGGTGGATGGCGGAAATGGGATTCATAAAAAGAAAGATTTAGGGAGCGGGGGTCAGCCAGACTTTGCGGATGTCGGGTCCGCCCGTCCATCCCTCTTTCGAAGGAAGAAACTCGAGGCGGCTTTCTCCGGCAGGAAGAGAGAACCGGGCCAGTTCGACCGTCTGCCAGTTTGTGATGGCGCCTGTGGCCGGAGTTTTGACGTCGATCTGCTGATCCTTGATTTTTAGGGTGAGGCGGGCCGGTTTCCTGGCGGCCACTTCCGCTGTGAGGATCCACTTTTGAGCGATGGGGGATTTCACGAGGTACTCCATTTTCCAATCTTCACTGGTCCAGCCGGTGAGACGGGCTTCGGCTCCGCTTCCTGCGAGAGTGATGTTGCCGGTGTAGCTTCCGTGTGTGTCGGCATCGTAAGCGGTCAGCGTGATCCGGCCGTCGGCGCCGGGAACCGGGCAAGGCTCGCCCGTGACTTCAAGGGGTTTGGCAAATTCCAGTTTCACGACCGAAACATCCGGGTCGGGGGCGGAACCCGGGAGTTTGACGGCGATACCTTCGGAGGTGGCACGGGCGGTAACGGGAAGGCCGCTGACCAACATTTTCCCGGAGGTGGGGAGCTGAGTGAGTCCGGGCATGGCGATTTCACCGTCGACAGGCCAGTCCCAGACTTGAGCATACATCGTGACGCCGCCATCGGTGCGGGGTTTCTGGGTCACGCGACCCCAGGAAAGACGACGGGGGAAAGGTCCGCCTTTCGTGGCATAAATCGCTTCACCGTTTTTTTTCATCCAACGACCGACGGCCTGAAGCCGTTCCGCGGTGGCGGGAGGAATCCGGCCTTGGCCGTCCGGACCCACATTGAGGAGAAAGTTTCCGCCTTTGCTGGAGATGTCCGAAAGGTAACGGAGAATTTGCCGGACGCTGACCCAGTGGTTGTCGTTTTTCTTGTAACCCCAGGTGTCGTTCATCGTCATACAGACTTCAAAGATCTGGCCGGGGTATCCGCGAGGGGGAATGCGGCGTTCGGGAGTTTTCGTGTCGCCGAGAAAGCAGTCCTGCAGCCCGAGTCGGTTGTTACTGATGATTTTCGGGGAGAGGGAGAGAAGTTCGACGAACTTCTGGGACCGTTCCCGGGTCATGTTCGCGGGAGTATCCCACCAGATCACATCCGGATGGTATTGGAGGAGAATTTCCTTTGTTTGGGGAAGGGCGGTTTTGGCGAGATATTCATCGAAGTC
>Ga0164295_10002031_pt1 | contig 16816 bp, 11 predicted proteins | sample GEODES006metaG_FD_111798 | JGI IMG/M metagenome (GOLD analysis project Ga0164295, IMG submission 111798) | Oligotrophic lake water microbial communities from Sparkling Lake, Wisconsin, USA - GEODES006 metaG | ecosystem: Environmental > Aquatic > Freshwater > Lake | place: USA: Sparkling Lake... | reverse complement strand
TCGAAGTCCGCGGATTCGAAAGGATTCCAAGGGATCAGGTTCACGACCACGGGCAGCGCGCGCGCCCATGTGGCGAGCGCGCTCAGCTCTTCTGGGGTGTCGTTCACGCCGCGCAAGAGGACATACTCGACGAGCACGCCGCGGTTGGGCCGAAGTGGATAGGCGGCCACGGCGTCGCGGAGCGCGGCCATGTCGTACCGCGCCGTGATCGGCATCAAGCGGCGGCGGGTGGCGTCTGTCCCGGCGTTGAGGCTCAGCGCGAGCTGAATGCGCCCCCCAAAGTCGCGCCCGAGCTGCGCGATGCGCGGCGCGAGCCCGACCGTCGAGACCGTGATGCGGTCGTACGCGAGGGCGAGGCCACCCGGATCCGTCAGGATGCTGAGCGCATCGCGCGTGCTCTCGTAGTGGTGCAGCGGCTCGCCCATCCCCATGAAGACGACGTTGCGGAGTGGGCGCCCCGCAGCAGCGCAACGCGGCGCGGCGGCATAGATCTGCCCGACGATCTCGGCGGGCGTGAGGGCGCGCGCGAGCCCGAGGCGCGCCGTGGCGCAGAACGCGCAGGCCATCGCGCACCCGACCTGGCTCGACACGCAGAACGTCGTGCGTGGCCCCTCGGGGATGCACACGCCCTCGACGCGCGCGCCGTCGGACAGGCGAAAGACGAGCTTCTCGGTGCCGTCTGCCGTGGGGTGCGCCTCGGCAGGCTCGCAGACCAGCGGCGGAAAGTGGGCCTCGGCGCGGGCGCGCTGCGCGGCGGACATCGCGGTAAAGGCCTCGACGCCCGACTGCCGCCGGTGCAGGTGACCGAACAGGCGCGCCGCGTGGCCCTCGGGCACGCCCGCCCCCGCCAAAGCGTGGCCGAGCGTCGTCCGGGGATAGCCGATGATGGGGAGGGGGGCCGTCACAATGCCTGCATGCTGCGCGACCCGGGGCTGCGCGTCACGCGCGAAGTGCTGTTGACATTCACGGCCGCCCACTCAGGATGGCGCGCATGACTGAGCTCAAGAACGCGGAGCCCGTCGAGGGTGACCGCTTGGTGCGCGCCCTCGCGCTGGACGCGACCGTGCGGGTGGTGGGGGTGTGCAGCACCGGCGTCGCGCAGCGCTTGGCGACGATGCACGAAGCCTCGCCTCTGGGCGCGGTCGCGCTCTCGCGCGTCGCGACCGGTGCGCTCCTGATGGGCGCTCTCATGAAGGGCCGAGAGCAGATCGGACTCCAAGTCAAGGGCAACGGCCCGCTCGGCGGCCTATACGCCGTCGCCGACGCCTACGGCGTCGTTCGCGTGTCCATCGACAACGCGCAGGCCGAGGTCCCCCCGCGCAGCGACGGCCGAGTCGACCTGCCCGCGGGCGTGGGATTTGGCCGCATGATGGTCACGAAGACGCTCGGCCTCAAGGAGCCCTATACCGGCGTGACGCCCATTGTGAGCGGCGAGATCGCCGACGACTTGACGACCTATTTCCTGGAGAGCGAGCAGCAGCCGACGGCGCTCGCCCTCGCGGAGCGGCTCGATGCGTCGGGGATTATTGTGGCGGGCGGTTGGCTGATTCAGGCGCTGCCGGGCGCAGACGACGCCGCGCTCTCGCGCCTCGAGGCGCGGATCGCGCAGGCGCCGCCGCTCTCGCGCTCGCTCGCCCAAGGCGCCACGCCCGAGGCCATCATCGGAGACCTCTTCGGCGGCGAACCGGTCGACATTCTTGAAACCTACCCCGTGCGCGTGCACTGCCCGTGTGAGCGGGCGCGCTTCGAGGGTGTCCTCGTGAGCCTCGGTCGCGCTGAACTGCACGACATGGCCGAGACGCAGCCGAGCACCGAGTTGGTGTGCCACTTCTGCAACACCCGCTACTTCTTCAGCGGCGACGATCTGCGGGCGCTCGCCGCGGACGCCTGAGCGTCGCCCGGCTCAGAGCAGGCGGGCGACCTTCGCCTGGTACTCTTCTTCGCTCAGCTTGCCCTCCTTGCGGGCGGTCGCCAGCGCGGCGAGCTCGTCTTTCTTGGCGGCGGCGTGGGTGTCGATGGCCTCTTTATTCGCCTTGTAGGCGTCCTTGCCCTCTTTTTGGCCGCTCTCATAGGCCTTCTTGAGCAGGTCGACGTCGAGCTTGCCGTCGTTCTCGAAGAAGGCGATGCCGAGGCGGCCGATGGCCCACGTCGCGGCGAAGGCTGTGGCGGCGCCGACCGCGCTGCCGAGGCCGGGCACGAGCTTGGCGAAATTGCTCAGCGCCATGCGTGCGCCCACCGCGACACCGACGCTGGCGATGAGCGAGCGCGCGGCCTTCTGGTCGATGGTGTGGCCGTAGTACTGGCCGATGTCGCGCACGAGCTTGACCTGCATTCCCACGACCGCGAGGTCCGTGATGAGCGACAGGCCGGGGAGCGGGAACGCGCCGAGCACCGCGGTCATCACCGCGTACTTCTTCACGTCCTCCGAGATCGCGGCCGCGCGCTGCGTGGGGTCGGCGATCGCCTGGATACTCGACGGCAGGACAGTGTCCCGCGCCTCGGACATGAGGCGGTCGAGGAGCGACACCTTCTCGGTCGAGATGGACCACGCCGCGCGGGCTTGGTCAAGGAGCGCCTGCTCACTGGCGGAGCATGTGCCGTCCGCCTTGGCCAGGGCGAACGCCGCTTCGAAAGCGCGCTCACGCGCCTCGGGCGAGGACACGCGCGCGAAGATGTCACCGGCGTTCGCCGGTGCCTCGAGGAGCTGCGCCAGCGAGGTGCCGGCGGGGAGAACCGCACCCGCGAAGGCGCTCTCCAGCGCGGCGCGCTCGGCGGGGTCGATGGTGCCGTCCGCACGGGCGATGGCGACGAGGAACTCCAGGGTAGCCAGCGATTCGTTCTCAGAGATGCTCATCTTGACCTCTCGGTGGGGAAAGTGGAGCGCATTGAACTGCCGCAGGGATTGAACACGAACCGCGGACGTTTTACTCCGGAAACATGCAACACACCCCCGCCGCCCCAGACGCCGTCCTAGACCTGCCTGCGCTGGCGCTCGCGGCGCGACTGCGCGCAGGTGAGGTGACCTCGATCGGCCTCGTGCGCGGCTACATCGACCGTATTCGGGCGTTCAACGGGCAAGTCAACGCGCTCGTCGCGGAGCGCTTCGCCGACGCGCTCGATGAGGCGGCCGCAGCCGACGTCCGAATCGCTGAGGCGCGGGGCGTCGGACCCGTGGCCGTGGATGCCTTGCCGGCGCTCCTGGGGGTGCCTTGCTCAATCAAGGAGTTCATCGCGGTCGAGGGCATGCCTTGGACCGGTGGGCTCGTGCGCCGCCGAGACGTGCGCGCGACCGAGGACGCGACGGTGGTCGCCCGGCTCCGCGCCGCGGGCGCGATCGTGCTCGGCACGACCAACGTGGCCGAGGGCGGGATGTGGATGGAGAGCGACAACCCCGTCTACGGCCGCACCCTGAACCCGTGGAACACGGCGCACACCGCGGGCGGCTCGAGCGGGGGCGAGGGCGCGATGATGGCGGCCGGCGGCGCGGCGTTCGGGCTCGGCTCGGACATCGGCGGGTCCATTCGCTTTCCGGCCGCGTTCTGCGGGGTCTTCGGCCACAAGCCGACGGGCGGCATCGTGCCCAACGCAGGCCACTTTCCCGGGGGTGAGGACCGCCTTGCGCCGATGCTCACCACCGGGCCGATGACCCGCAGCGCCGGCGACCTGATGCCGCTCCTCCGCGTGATCGCGGAGCCTTCGGTCGCGCTCGGTGATCCTGCGGCCGTGCGCTGGTCGGAGATGACGGTCTTCACCTTGAGCAACCCCCCCGCAGAGCCGGGGCCGCAGATGCAGGCGGCGCTGAACCATGCAGCAGACGCACTCGCCGCGCTCGGCGCCCGGGTGCAGCCCCTCAGGGTGCCGAACATGCGGCTCGCGGTCCTGCTCTGGGCCGCGCGGCTCCTCGACTTGAGCGCGGGGGACGACTACGCCGTCGTGCTCGGAGATGGTCAGGCCATCTCCCTCACGGACGAGCTCCTCGCCTGGGCGAGAGGGCGGGGCAACCACTCGGGGCCCGCCGTGTGGATCGCCGCGCTCGACCGCGTGAGCCGCAAGGTCCCCGTGCCGACGGGGGGCGCGCATGTGCGGCTCGATGCGCTGCGCGCTTTTCTGGATGAGACCCTCGGTGACCGCGGCGTGCTGCTGTGCGCGCCCTACCCGCGCTCGGCCCCGCCGCACCACGTGCCCTTGCTGCGGCCGCTCGACTTTGCGTGCTGTGGCGTGTTCAACGCGACCGAGTCGCCTGCGACCGTTGTGCCCGCTGGCGCGGCCGCAGACGGCCTGCCGCTGTCGGTTCAGATCGTGGGGGCGCGCGGGCGCGACCACTTGACGGTCGCCGCCGCCCTCGCGCTCGAGCCGGCCCTCGGTGGTTGGGTCCGCGCGCAAGCGGACTGACGCCCGCGGTTGTGGACGCGGCGCGGCTTCATCTGGGATGCTCTCCGGGCTGGCCCGGCGGGGTCGCAGAGGAGGCTTCGTGGCGAATGCGCGTGGGGTAAATCGCTGGCTCTGGACGGGCGCATGCGCCTTGGGCGTCGCTGGCGCTGGGTGTGCGCCGGGTGCGTCTGCGCCGAGCACGCCCGCCATCGCGGAGCGCGCTTCGGCGATTGTCAACGGCACGCGTGATCCCCGCGCCTTGCCTCTGACCGATGGCCAGATCCTCGCCCTCGGGTGGCTCTACAGCCTCGGCGACGGCCCCGCGTCGAACTTCTGCACAGGCACCTTGATCAACGGCACGACCGTTGTCACGGCCAGCCACTGCACAGAGGGCAACCCCGTCAACGCGATGGGGTTCGGGATTGGTCTGCTGCCCACCGACCCCACGGCGACGTTCCGGGTCGCCCAGAAGTTCGAGCATCCGCAGCTCGACCTGAGCGTGCTGCGGCTGAGCGAGGACGTGACGGACCGCGTCCCCGAGGTCGAGCCCGTACCCGCCAACACCGCACGACTGAACGACGCGCTCATCGGCACGGAGGTGCAGGCGGGTGGCTACGGCGAGACCTATGACGCGTCGCGGTACGGTCGCTGGTTCGCCACCGTAGTCCTCGCGCAGGTCGAGGAGACCGAGATCCTCGTCGATGGGCAGGGGCGCATGGGCATCTGCTATGGCGACTCTGGCGGCCCGATTATGGCCGATCTGGGCAGCGGTCCAGTCGTGCTCGGCGTCGAGAGCTATGGCGACCAGTCCTGCGTCGGCATTGACCACCTGACGCGACTGGACGTGGTCGCCGACTTCATCGGCGGGATCGCCGGTGGCGAGACGCCCGTCGACCCCTGCGCCGAGCTCGACTACCTGGGTCGATGCAGCGGAGACGTGGCGGAGTGGTGCGACCAAGGGAGCTTTCAGTCGCTGGACTGCGCTGCCCAGGGCGAGCTGTGTGCTTACGTCGACAATCAGACCGGCTACTACTGCACCTCGAACGCCGTCGGCTGCGGCGACGTGACCCGCGCGGGGACGTGCCGCGGCGACGTCTTCGTGCGGTGCCGAAACGACGCCTTGGTCGAAGAGGACTGCGCCGCCTCGGGATTGGTATGCCGCCTCGTCGGTGGCGGCGCGCGATGCTCCGACCCCAGCTTGGTGAGCCCCGACGCGGGACCGAGCCCGACGCCCGACATGGGCGAGGCGCCGCTCGACCCCGCGGACGCCGAAGTCGCTCCGCCCGGCCCGCCTGTGGCGAATGACGACGCGGGTGGACCCATCGGTGCGGGCGACGCTGGACCGCCCCCGTCGGGCGGCGCGGGGGCTGAGCGTGGCTCGGCGACGGGCTGCACGGCGCGTCCAGGCGTGGGCGCCGCTCCCGGGCTCGCGGGCCTGCTTGCGCTCGGCCTCACAGCGTGCGCTGCTCGGCGCCGAGGACGACGGTGAGCCCGATGGTCGCGAGGCGGGTGCTTGGCGCGGCGCTGCTCGCGCTCGCCTTGACTGCGTGTGACGTCGAGGGTGAGCGCGCTCAGGCGCCCGACGCCGCGCGGCTGCCCGACGCTGCGCGGCTGCCCGACGTTGCGCCCTCGACCGACACCGCACCTGCGCCTGCGACGCTCGCGCCGATCGATGTGCCCGAGGGCTGCAACCCCGTGGCCGCCGAGTGGGACTGCTTCGCGCCGTTTCCTTCGGACGCGCTGACCGAGGCCGCGGCGTCCCCGAGCGGCCGCCGCGTGCGCGTCCCCGATGCTGCGCGACCGACGCTGAACCGAGGCGGCCCGCTCACGCTCGACGTGCTCGCCGAGGCCGACGGCTTCTCTCCGATCTCTCAGATCTTCGCGCTCGTGCCGTACGCGCTCGCTCCGGGTCAGCTCGCCTCTCTCGACGCCGACTTCACGGTGAGCCTGCGCCCCGAGAGCCGCACGGTGCTGCTCGACGCCGAGACAGGCGAGCGCGTCCTGCATGTGTCCGAGGTCGACCTGCGCGCAGACAACGCGGCGCGGCGGGCGTTGATGATCCGACCCCAGGTACGGCTCAAGGATGCGCGACGCTACGTCGTCGCCATCCGCCGCCTCACCACGGAGGGGGGCGGCGAAGTTCCGGCCCCGCGGCCCTTCGTCGACGTGCGCGACCGCACAGGCGGTGCCCCCGCCGCGCTCGTCGCTCACCTCGAGGCGAGTGTATTCCCGGCGCTCGAGGCCGCGGGCGTGCCGCGTGAGGACCTACTCCTCGCGTGGGACTTCACGACCCGCACGCGGGAGAACCTCGAGGGCTCCATGCTCGCGGCGCGCGCGCTCGCGCTCGACGCTCTCGCGGCGTCCCCACCGCTCGTCGAGGTCACCGAGTTCTCAGACACCCCCGAGAGTGGCGCGTTTCGGCAGGTCGACGGCTTCCTGACCGTGCCCCGCGTCGTCGAGAATGATGAGCCGGGTGCGCGTTTGGCGCGCGACGCCGAGGGCCGAGGACCGATCCTCAACGGCACCGCGCGCGTCCCGTTCGTGCTCGTCATCCCGAAGAGCGTGGCTGAATCGGGTGAGCCTGCACGATTTCTGCAGTTCGGCCACGGCTTCTTCGGCAACCGTAAGGAGGCGCAGCTGGGCTTCGTGCCGGAGTTCGCCGAGGCGCACCGCATGGTCGTCGCAGCCGTCGACTGGTGGGGTATGAGCAGCGCGGACACGGCGGACGTGATCACCCAGCTCGCGGACAACACCTCGCTCTCGATGCGCTTCACCGACCGCGTGCACCAGGGCATGGTCAACTTCATCTCGCTGGCTCACGCGGCGCGCAGTGGGCTGCTCGACATCGAGGCCACGCGCGCCGACACCCGCCCGACCATCGACCCTGCCGAGGTCTACTTCTATGGCATCAGCCAGGGCAGTATTCTGGGCGGTACCTACTTGGCGCTCTCGCCGCACGTCTCTCGCGGCGTCCTGAGCGTGGGCGGTGCCGGCTTCACGATGTTGATGCAGCGCGCGCGGCCCTTCGCGCCCTTTTTGGCCGTGATCGCGAGCCAAGCCCCCGATACGCTCGACCAGCAGAAGGTCATCGCGCTCACGCAGCTCTGGCTTGACCGCATCGACCCGATGACATGGGCGCCCCGCTTGTTCGAGGCGCCGCTCGAGGGGTCGCCCGCTGAGCGGCGCGTCTTGATGCAGCTCGGCCTCGGCGACGCTCAGGTGCCGACTCTGGGACACCACGCGATGGCGCGCACGCTTGACCTGCCCCTGCTGACGCCGAGCCCGCGCGAGGTGCCGGGCCTGCGGACCGTGACAGGGCCGCAGGACGGCAGCGCTTTGGTGGAGTTTGACTTCGGCATCGCCGCGCCGCTGCCCGGCACGCTGAACGACCTGCCCACGGACGAGACGGTGGCGCACGAGGGCGTTCGCCGCAGCGAAAGTGGGATGCGCCAGATTGACAGCTTTCTGCGCCCCGGTGGGCTGATCGAGCACACGTGCGACGGCCCGTGCGACCCGAACTGACTCGGCTGAGCGCGATGGACGCGCTGCGGGCGATGCTCCGCCCGGCAGGCGGCGGCGTGCACGTCGTCAGTACAGGCGTCGCGGAGCGCGAGGCGATGCAGCGGCGCCTCTACCGCCTGAGTGCGGACGCGTCGACGACCGAGATTGAGTCCGCTTGGCAAGCCGAGCTCGAGCGTCTGCCGAGCGCGCGGGTCGTCGTGCTCGGCGTACCGTCGGACGTGGGCGCGGGGTTCGTGCGTGGCGCCAACCTGGCCCCCGCCGCGCTCCGGGCAACCCTGTTGGACCGACCCGCAGCCTTGTATGGCCGCGACCCCGCGATCGTCGACCTAGGCGATGTGCGTGTCGTGCCCCAGCTCTTGTCCGAGGACATGGTCTCCGAGGGACAGCGGGCCGCGACGCGCCGCGCGCTGTATGGCGACGACCAGGCCCCGTGGCCCGTCGCGCCGCTCGACATCGCGCGGGCCGCACTGGACGCGTGCGCTCTCCTGGCTCCGAAGGCGGTCCCGATCGTGCTCGGCGGTGACCACAGCGTGGCGTGGCCCGCGTTCGCCGCCGCCTACGCGCGCTGCCCCTCGCTGGGCCTCCTGCACTTCGACGCGCACACGGACCTGCTCGAGCACCGCCTGGGCGTGCGGTACTGCTTCGCGACGTGGGCCTTCCACGCGAACGCCTTGCTGGGCGGCGACGGCCGTGTGGTGCAGGTCGGCGTGCGGGCGAGCGCCCACCCGCGCGAACACTGGGAGCGCACGCTCGGCGTGCGGCAGTTCCGCATGGACGAGGTCGACGCGCTCGGCTCCGCCGGCATCGCGGACGCAACCATCGAGCGCTTTCAAGCCCGCGGAGTGACCGCGGTCTATGTGAGCGATGACATCGACGGCCTCGGCGCCGAGTGGGCGCTGTCGACCGGCACCCCAGAGCCTGGTGGGCTCTCGCCTGCGTTCGTCCGAGAGGTCATCGCCCGTGTGCGCGCGGCGTTCCCGCTGGTGGGCGCGGACGTCGTTGAGGTGGCCCCGCCGCTGCACGGCGAACACCCCGAGGAGCCGGCGCGGACCCTCGGTCACGCGGCCGACGTGCTTGAAGATCTGATGAGAGCGGAGTGAGCGTGCGAGATACCTTGTTGTTTGATCTGGACGGGACGCTGATCGACTCGATCCCGCTCATCGTGGCGTCGTTTCGCCACACGCTGCAGACCCACCTGGGCGAGGCCCCGAGTGACGCCGCGCTGGTCCGCGGCATCGGCACCCCGCTCCGCACGCAGCTCGGCCTGTACTCGAGCGATCCCGAGGTCGTGGAGCGCCTGTTCTGGACGTATAAGGCACACAACGAGGCGCATCACGACGCCGACGTGCGCGCGTTCGACGGCGTGGCGGAGGGGCTCGAGGCGCTGCGGCGCGCGGGGCGTCGCCTGGGCGTCGTGACCAGCAAGAGCCGCGCGATGGCGCTCCGCGGCCTCGCGGTCACGGGATTGGCGGAGCACTTCGAGCTCGTCGTTGCGCTCGAGGACTCGACCGCGCACAAGCCTGACCCCACGCCGCTGCTGCACGCGCTGGAGCGCATGGGGCAGCCGGTGGAGCGCGCGGTCTACGTCGGCGACTCGCCCCACGACCTGCTCGCGGGGCGGCGTGCAGGCGTTGTCACAGCCGCGGCCGCTTGGGGCCCGTTTGACCACGATACGCTGCGCGCCGAGGCGCCCGACCTGTGGCTCGACGCCCCGACGCAGCTCCTTCGCCTGTTGGAGGTCTGAGGCCATGGCACGCACCTCGCTCCTGCGCTCTGTTCGAGAGTGGCTGCGCCTCGCGCGACTGGCCGACGCCGAAGGGTTGACCACCGCCGAGGTCCTGGCCCGGCGTGACGCTGCGCGGGCGCTGTCTCGGCGCGCCGTGCTCAAGGGATTGTCGGCCGCCGCCGCTGTGGGGGTGGTCGTGCCCGCCCTGACAGGGTGTGGTGACGGCGCAGCGAACGCGGCCGCCGACGCCGGTGCGGGCGGCGGCGTTTCTCCGTCGAGCGGCGCGCGCGTCGCGATCATCGGCGCTGGGCTCTCGGGCTTGCACTGCGCCTACCGCTTGCAGCAGGCGGGCGTTCGCGCCACGGTCTACGACGCGTGGAACCGCGTAGGGGGGCGGATTTTTACCTCGCGCGGGCAATTCCCCGAGGGGCTGGTCGCAGAGCTTGGCGGTGAGCTCATCGACACGGGACACTTCACGATGCACGCGCTGGCCGACGAGCTCGGTGTCGAGCTCGATGACCTCTTTGTCGACGAGCCTGCAGGGCAGACTCGGCAGAGCTGGTACTTCGGCGGGCGTTACCTGACCGAGGCGCAGGTCGTCGAGGCCTTCCGGACCGTCGCCGGCAAGATGCTCTCGACGATCCTGACGGTCGACCCGGGGGACGGCACCTTCAACGACCTGGAGTTCGCGCGCATCGACGCCATGTCGCTGCGGACCTACCTCGATCAGGAGCTCCGAGCGCCAGAGCCTATCAACCGCATCCTGAGCGTCGCTTACCTGAGCGACTTTGGCCTTGAGCTTGAGCAGCAGTCGGCGTGGAACCTGCTGTGGCTCATCGACGCGGAGACCCCCGATCCATTCCGTGTCTACGGCGACTCGGACGAGCGGTTTCATGCGCGGGGCGGCAGCGAGGTCTTCGTCGACAAGCTCGTTGAGCGCCTCGACGCGCCCGCCTTGCTTGAGCACCGGCTCACACGCATCGCGCAGGCCGCCGACGGCGCCTTCGTGCTCACGTTCGACCACGCGGGCGCGTCTGTCGAGGCGACCTTCGAGCGCGTCGTGCTGACGTTACCCTTTACTCAGCTGCGCAAAGTCGAAGGGATCGAAGCCCTCGTCTCAGAAGAAAAGCAAAGTGTGATCAACGACTTGGGGTACGGAACGAACGCTAAACTCATGCTCGGCTTCGGCTCTCGCGTGTGGGAGGTCGACCATCGCCGCAGTGGGTCCATCACCACGGACACGGGCGGGCAGACGTTCTGGGCGACCAGCCGCAAGCAGGCGGGCATCAACGGCATCCTGACGAACTTCGTCGGGGGCGAGCGCGGCGTAGCCCTCGGCGACGGTGAGCCAGAGGCGCAAGCCACGCAGATGCTCGATGAGCTGGAGCCGCTGCTCCCAGGCTTGACGATGCGCTACACGATGGGGAGCGCGCGCCGAATGCACTGGCCCAGCGTCCCGACGCACGAAGGCAGCTATGCGTGCTTTCGACCGGGACAGGCGGCTTGGGCGGGCCTCGAGGGCGTGGCCGAGGGCGCGCTCCACTTCGCCGGCGAGCACACCAGCGTCGAGGCGCAGGGGTACATGGAGGGCGCGGCGGAGAGCGGCGCGCGGGCGGCGATCGAGGTGCTCGACGCCCTCGGGGTGGCGCGCCCCGAAGCCCTCAAGTCCCGGGCTGCAGCACGAACGGGTAGCTCGCGGTCACGGCGCCGCCCTCGGGTGACGGGAACTTGAAGCGACCGATTGTGGCCGCGATGCACTGACCGATGCGCGGCTCGCCTGTGGTGTCGGACAGGACCTTCGAGCTGCCCACTCGGCCGCTCTCCTCGATGGTGAACTGCACGACGACCTTGCCCGCGAGCGCGGGGTTCGACTTGAGCTCGCGCTCATAGCAGGACTTGATCGCTGAGATGCGGCGCTGCACCGTCTGGCTCACGACGTTGCGGTCGAGGGTACCGCCGAACATCTCCTCGACGGCCTCGGCCTTGACGTTACTCTTGACCTTGAGCTCCCGCGTCGTGCCCGTCTCGACGACGCCTGTGCCGCCGCCAGACAGATCGCCGTCGCCGAGCCCAGCGACTGTGCCCTGGGTCGACCCGCCTTCGCGCAGGCCCCGGCCCGAGGGGCCCGCCGTACCGCGGTCGCTGAGCACCAGCGCGGTGCCATCGAACGCCTCGCGCATCTTGCCGTCCCACAGCTCGTCCTTCGAGATGATATTCGGTGTGTCGCCGTCCTTCGTGGCGGCGAAATACTGAAGAATGGTGCGTTTGGTCACGCTCTCTTGAAGCGCGACCCGCGCCGCCTTCGGGTCCGCAGGCTTGCTCGGCTCGGCGGCCTTCTTCGGCGCGGCCTTGGGCGCCTCCGCCTTCGCCTCAGCCTCGTCACTCTTCTCGGCGGGCTTCTCGGGCGGCGCGTCCGACTCGGGCGGCGGCGGCTCCGGCGCGTCTTCGATGAGCATCTTCACGTTCTGTGCGGTGATGAACATGTTCCGCGCGTCTTCCTGCGGCGGATACAGCGCCATCGCACCGCCAATGGTGCCGATGATCGCAAACGCAGAGACGAAGAACGCGTTCGCGAGTGCGGGCTCGAGTCGCTGGAGCGCGGCGACGAAGGGATTGCGGAGCGGCAGGCCGAGGCGCTTCGGGCGCCGCTCGGTGAACTGGAAGTAAATCTTCGCGCCCGCGAGGGTCAGCTTGCCGGTCGCCTGCGCGTCGAGCGGCACCAGCAGGTCGGCGCCGGGCTTCGCCTTCTTCTGACCGCTGGCGCGCAGGCGAGCGATGGCGTGGCTCTTCTCATCCTTGACGAGCTCGCCCTCGAGGCCGTCGACGAGCACGAGGTGCCAGCGGCCCGCGCGTCGCTTGAAGACGACCGCATGTCGAAGACCCGTGTCCCAAGGGACGTAGATGTCTGCGCGCGCGGTGTCGCCGATGGAGACTTCGCGGTCGCTCTGCTCCGGCGGGAGAAACGCCTCCGCGACCATCAGGCCGTCGTGGAGCACGCCGACGCGCAGGATGCGCCCCATCGGGGTGCCGGCGGGCGTCGGGAGGGGGGCGAGGCTCACGGGGGCTCCATGCTGTGAGAGTCCCGCGCAACCTAGCCGAGCGCTCCGGTCAGCGGCAAGCGGCCGACTGTGGTGGCTGCGCCCTTCGTGATAGAGTCGTCGCGATGATGCACCAGAAGCTCGCCCTCGCCGTCTCGCTGCTCTGGGTCGCCGGGTGCGGTCAGAAGGCCACGCCCCCGGAGTCCCTGCCACCTTCGGCTGCGGCCCTCGCCGCCGCGCAGACCGCCGGCGAGCTCTTCATCGAGGCGACCGGCAACGAACCGCGGCGACCGGGTCGCATCGGAGCGAAACCAGGCGACAAGCAGACGCTTGAGATCAGCACGCGGGCGACCATCGAGGTCAAGGTGGCGGGCCAGGTTCAGCCGACACCCGCGACACCGAGCACCGCGCTCGTCATCGACGGTGCCGTGGTCGAGGCGCTCGAAGAGGGGGGGCTGCGGCTCTCGACCACGGTGCGCGAGGCCCGCGCAGGGCAAGTTGAGGACGCGCGCCCCGAGGCGGTCGCTGCGCTCGACGCCGCGCTGCAGCCCCTTGTCGGTTTCGACGCAACGCTCGCGCTTGACCCGAACGGACGCCTGATTCGTGTCGAACGCACAGGCACGGCGCCGCCGCCCGGCGGGCCCTCCAGCGAGCTTGCCGCGAACTTGGAGAGCGCCCTCGCGCGTATCGTAACGCCGCTGCCCGATGAGCCCTTCGGCGCGGGCGCGAGGTGGTCGCTCAAAGAGCAGGTCGTCATGTCGGGCGTCCAGCTGGTCCAGACTTCACGCTTTCACGTCATCGAGCGCGAGGGGGACCGCCTGCGCGTCGAGGTGCAAACAAACGCCGAGGTCGGCGCGCAGGTTGTGAAGCGGCCGGGCGCGCCCGAGGGTGACCTGCGCATCAAGGCGATGACGGTCCGCGGCCTCGGCGAGCTTCAGCTCGACTTGAGTCACGCGCTCCCGACGCAGTCCAAGATGCGGGTCGAGACGCGCCTCGTGACCTTCGGGGGGCCGGGGAGCGACGGCCCAGAGACTGAGACGAGCGTCGTCTCCGACGTCGTGGCGACCTCGCGTTGACCACGCGGAGCGCTGCGCTCTCGGCCCTAGCGCTGTGGGCGTGTGGCGCGCCCGAAGCGGCTGACCGCACAGATGCAGCCGTTGACGCCGCCAGCGCCTTCGAGCCCGCTGCTGAAGTCTGCGCCCGATATTGCGGCGCCTTGACCGTCGCGTGCGGCGCAGAAGCTGCGGCCTGTGAGGTCGATTGCACGTCTCGCGCAGCGCGCGTGCGTGGTGAGTGCGCCATTGCGTTTGCCGCATACTTTGGGTGCGTGGCGTCCACACCGTCTGCGTTCGAGTGCGTGAGCGAGGGGGTCGCAGTGCCCGCGGCTGGCTGCGATGCGGCGCTCGATGCCTGGCGGAGCTGCCTCTAGCGCCTCAGGCAGCCGCGGGCGTTCGGAGCTTGAGCGCGCAGAGCGTCGCGGCCGACAGCACGAAGAGCCCCCCGACCTGGTGCGCGACGGCGGCGTGCGTATTCATGTGTGAGAGCACGGTCAGAACCCCCAGCAGCAGCTGGAGCCCTGCGACAACGGCTACGAGACTCAGCGCGCCACGCTGGACCTGCGAGGTGGCGCGCTCTCGACCCCAGGCCCAGAGGGAAAGCGCCGCCAGGACGACGAGGGTCCCGAGGACGCGATGAATGAGCTGCACTGTCTCGGGGTTGTCGAAGAGGTCTCGCCAGAGCGGGTCGATGTGGCCGACGTTGGGAGGCATCCACGCGCCATTGAAGTCCGGAAACGTGGGGAACAGCCAGCCACCGCGCGTGCCCGCGAGCAGGCCGCCATACGCGCACTGGACCGTCACGAGAGCGACAAGGCCCCACGCGGCGCGGCGCAGCGCGGTCGGTACAGGCGGCGCGGCGTCAGTCGGGCCGAGCGCGAGCCACAGGGCCAGGACGTACTGTGCGACGCCGAACGCCAGCATCAGGTGGGCGGTGAGTCGGTAGTGGCTCACCTGGGGCGCGTCGACCAGGCCGCTCGCCACCATGAACCACCCCAGCGCGCCCTGCATGCCGCCCAAGATGAACGCGATGGCCGTTCGCCAACGCCACGGGCCCGTCAGATGCCCGCGGACGAGGAAGTAAGCCCACGGCACCACGAAGATGAGCCCGATGGCACGGCCCCACTGCCGATGAATCCACTCCCACCAAAAGATCCGCTCAAAGTCCGCAAGGGTCATCCACGAGTTTACCTTTTGGAACTGCGGCGACGTCTTGTACTTGTCGAAGAGCACCTGCCAGTCGGCCTCGCTCAGGGGCGGTAGGGCGCCTCGGAACGGCTGCCACTCCGTGATCGAGAGCCCCGACCCCGTGAGCCGAGTGATGCCGCCGATGGCGACCATCGCGACGATGGCGAAGAAGACCGCGAGCAGCCACCGCCGCACGGCCCGGATTTGCTCTGGAGACGCATTCATTTCGGCAGAGACGATGCGCCTGCGGCGGGGCGCGTTGCAACCTCGCGGGCGAGTCTACGTGCTCAGGCGGCCGTGACGTCGGTGAGGGTGACGAGGGGCCCCTCGCGGTCCTCGACGCCGCGCAGATCGACCTCGCCGACGACGCGCCACGCGTTGTCACCCGCGTCGTCGATGAGCACCTGCTCGACCCGCCAGAGGCGTGGCTCGATGAGCTCCAGACGCGTATTGCCGTGTGCGCGGGCCGCCGTGTCGAAGACGACGGCATTGTACTCGATGTAGTACGCGCGCATGCGCTCCTCGAGCCAGCCGGCGTCGAGGGTGTCGTCATGGGGGAGCGCCTCCATCGCCTCGGAGTAATCCCGCCGCGCGAGCGCCTTCACAAAAAGGTGCAAGTCAGCGCGGAGCCGCGCAGCGAACGCGCGCGGATCGGCGGTGGCGTCCCGTGGGCGCTGCGGCTCAAGCGGGTCGAGCGGCGCGGCCTGCGCGGTCAGCGCGGCGGCCTCGGGATCAACCATCGCCTCCCAAGCCTGCAGCAAGCTCGAGTCCGTGCGCTCGAGTGTGCTCCGCAACCACCCCTCGATGGCCCAGATCTCGTCGTTCTTGGCCTGCTCCGGCACGGCCTGCAGCAGCACCTTGTAGACTTGGCTCAGGTGCCGCAGCAGCACGCCCTCGCTGGGCTGCAGGCCCAGGTCCTGGACGTACTCATTGAACGTCGCGAAGCGCAGGTACATCTCGCGCGCCACGCTCTTGGGGTGGAGCTCACGGCCCCCCACCCACGGGTTCTGCTCCGCGAAGAGCTCGTACGCCGCCTCGAGCAGGTCAGCGTCGGGCTTTGGCCAGGTGATCTTCTCGATGATCTCGATGCGCTCCTCGTACTCGACACCCGCCGCCTTGAGCTCGCCGAGCCGCTCGCGGCGGTCGCGCTCCTGCTGGCGCAGCAGCACCGCCATCGGGTCCTCGAGGATGGCCTCGCACATCGACAGCACCTGCACAGCGTAGTCGGGGTGCGTCGTCGGGAACCTCTGCACGGCGTCGAACACGAGCAGCGACAGGTTGTGGTGCAGCGAGAAGTCCCGCTGGAGCTCCCGGCTCGCGCGGACGACACCGCCGGCTCGGTCGCGTCGCGGGTTGACCTCGAGCACGCCCGCATCGAGCAGCACCCGGAACTGACGCTTGGCCTCTCGGCGCAACCGCGCCTTCGTCGTGTCGGTCTCATGGGAGAGCCCGATCAGCTCGATCAGGGCGCCGTAGCCGCCGCGCTTGTCCTGCGCCGACTTGGGCCGCTGAATCAGGCCGAGCAGCATCCCGAGCTCGACCTTGAAGCGCGAGGATAAGGCCTCGGGCGGCCGATCGACGAGGTCGCGGTAGACCTTCTCGTCCCACGGCACGTACCCCTTCTCGGGCGGCTTCTTGCGGACGAGCTTCTTCATCTTCTTGGCGTCGCCCTCGGCGCGCCGCTCCATCACGCGGTTCTCGATGACGTGTTCGGGCGCCTGACACACCACCCAACCGCGGTCGTCGTAGCCCTTTCGGCCCGCGCGGCCCGCGATCTGGTGAAAGTCACGCACGGTGAGCAGGCGCGTCTTCTGGCCGTCGTACTTGCAGAGCTTCGTAAAGACCACGGTGCGGAGCGGCACGTTGATGCCGACGCCGAGCGTGTCTGTCCCGAAGATGAGCTTGAGCAGGCCCTG
>Ga0164295_10002030_pt1 | contig 16818 bp, 18 predicted proteins | sample GEODES006metaG_FD_111798 | JGI IMG/M metagenome (GOLD analysis project Ga0164295, IMG submission 111798) | Oligotrophic lake water microbial communities from Sparkling Lake, Wisconsin, USA - GEODES006 metaG | ecosystem: Environmental > Aquatic > Freshwater > Lake | place: USA: Sparkling Lake... | reverse complement strand
TTGGTCCATCATAAGTAGTCATGATTTGGTTATCGTACCAATCAGGAAAGCCCAATGCTGTATTAGATGCTCCAATTTGAGATGAAACCAGACCACCTTGCACCTGTGCGTAAGAACCACGAACTTTAGCGAAAGAAATGAATTTTGGTAAATTAATATAATCGCTTATTGTTGAAATGATGGAAGCAGATGGATAAAAATAAGATTGGTTTCCAACAGGTAAAGTAGAAAGCTTATCAGCATGACCAGTTAAGTTAATAGTAAAATATTTTTTGTACCCTAGATCAATACTAGAATAAGCAGCAAGTACCATCATATTGGATCTAAAAGTATAACCAACCAGTGGATTTTGTGAATTAGAAAAACTATATACCCCAGGGATAATTAGGTTATTTGTACTTAAATAACTAGAATTATAAGCAAGCCTGCGGGCACTAGCACCAGCCAATACATCGATGCTAAAATCAGTTGTTTTTTTAGTGTAAGTCGCTAAGAAATCACCTTGTGAATCAAGCATCTTACGTTTATCTTCTCTATAATTTCCCGCACGATCTGGTACAGAATAGTGCTCTGCTGAGAAAGGCATTTTTTCATTTCTAAATAAATCCCAACTAGTCGTACTTCCTCTTGCTTGCAATTTTAAACCTTCTGCAACCTCGTAGCTAAGTGTTAGATATGAATAGATATCAGTTTTATTATGTTCACGTAGCCACTCATAAGCCATAAAATAAGGGTTATTTGTGCGGCCATATTCTCTATTAAATTGTTGAATGCCTTTCACACCTGGTTTAGCCCAATAGTCTTTTAGATCACGTACATCAAAGTGTGCACCACCATAAACACCAAAAGAATAAATATAAGAATTTGGACCATATTCGCTTTCTGGAATATTTGGGGAATTTTGTAAACTAAGGTTGGTATTACCCTCTAAGCGAAGCTTTTTTGTAAAATTATAACCTACTGATAAATTGATATTATTGATCATCAACTTTGTATTTGGAAAAATACCTTTTTGATTGGTATTTGTATAAGAAAGTCTAAGATCTGCTTTTTGATCAGAATAGCCAATTGAAATATTGTTAGTATATAAACCACCAATTTCAGTAAAATTATCAAGGTTATTAATTCCTTTTGCTAAAAAAGGAGTTAATGTACGTTTACCAGTAACTGGATCCAATGGTGAATCATATTGAGCTACAGGTTGTCCTTCTAAACGAGGTCCAAAAATAGCAGCTCTTCTATAAAGTCCATCTGCATCAAATGGATCATTTCCAAAAGCATATAAATAAGTATTTCCTAAGCCATACTCATTTTGAGTTTGTGGTTTTGTCAATAAACTTGTTTGCAATTGAGTACTTGAGTTAAAACTCAACTCTAAGCCTTTATTTTTGCCAGCACCTTTTTTTGTTGTAATAATAATTGCACCATTTTGACCTCTGAAACCATATAAAACAGAAGCGTTTGGCCCTTTTAATACTGTATAAGTATCTATATCATCAGCGCTAATATTCCAAGTATCTGTATTGATAGGGATACCATCTACTACATAAAGAATTCCAAAATTACCTCTAAGCATCACATTTGGCGCAGCTAATAATTCAGGAGAATTACCAATTGTAAGACCTGCAATTTTACCTGTAAGTGCGTTTAGTGCGTTAGGTTCACGAGCCTTTAATATCTCACGTCCATCTAATGATTGTGTTGAATAACCTAAGTTTCTTTTAGATTTTTCAATACCAAAGGCAGTAACTACTACCTCATTCAATAAATTGCTATTTTTTACCAAAGAAATATTAATAACAGTATTCTTACCAACATTAACTTCTTTTGTATCATATCCAACGAAACTAAAAACTAATGTGGAATTTTCTTTTTGAGTTTTAATTGCATATTCTCCCTTTTCGTTTGTAGTTGTCCCAATATTAGCACCTTTAACTACTATGGCTACACCAGATAATGGTACATTTTCTGCATCTGTCACTCTTCCATTAATCGATAACTGTGCAAAACTAAACTGCACTATCAATAAAAAAAATAGTGATAGTCCTCCTTTGATTTTTTTCATTTTATAAAATTTTCATAAAATAAATCAATCGGTGTGTACAAATTGTTAAGTAGAAGTTAACGAATTATTAAAAAAAATTCTTGTATGTATATAAAAAATATTGATACTGCAAATAACTCATATTATAATAACTGATTATAAATTAAAACTTTAGAATTCATATTATTTTGTGAACCACTTGTTTACGGTATTGTATTTTCCTTCTAATACCACTTTATAAAAATTTGAAGGATATTTACTTATATCAATAACAGCTCTATTTTGATTTAAAGGTACTTCTGAAAGTAAAATATAGTCCTCTTTTCCATTGACTGAATAATTGTTACTAGTACTCATCCAAATTTTTAAAGTACCACTAGTATCAATGCTTTTCCAGGTTAGATCTAATTTTTGTTGAAATACATTTATTTGTGGTTCTGCTAAGGAGACTTTTCCAATCAAACTAGTTCCATCCATCTCATTCAAAATAGTTCTAGGAATATTGATTTTTAAATACGTAGCCAATGTAGGCATGATATCTACTATACCTGGATTTACGATTTGAGCATAGGTATTTAATTTTAAATTAGTAACCATCCAAGTAGATCGCTGACGGAGTGATTGACCTCCATGATTTTTACCATCTTTCTCATCCCTTCCATGGTCGGTGGTGATCATTAAAGCCCAATCTTCTTTATAATTCTTTTGTCTGTACTTTATGGCGTCATACAATGTTCCAATTTGATGATCTAATTTTTGTAAGGCATCTGCCATTTCCTTACTGTCTCCATATCTATGGCCCATATCGTCTGTGTATTCAAGGTAAACCCATGATAGGTCTGGCGCTTTGTTTTTAATATAATCTGCAGCTACATTGGTTACTTTTTCATCAATTAAATGCATGAATTTTGAAGCATTATCATGAGGAAATTGGATGGTATCTAATTCATACCCATCAGCAGCATAATCCACTTTAATGAACCCTGTTTGAGCAAGTCCATCTCCCACTAATTTGGTACGATTATCCAACCAACTGCTAAAAACAGCAATTTTTTTGGATGGGAACTGATCCTTAAATAATTTAAAAATACTAGGATAGTTATAATTCTGATTTTTTATATTGTTATCCCATACATTGTGTTTATTAGACCAAACGCCTGTTAAAAGACTATTATAACCCACTGCTGAAATGGTCGGAGATTGATTATAGCTCCCTTTATCACCTCCCACATGGGCTCTTAAATAGGTTCCATCATGAATGACTCTTTGAATATTAGGCAAGCTACTTTGCTCTAATACATCGGCTGGAATACCGTCTGCAATAACAAAAATGGCTTTTTGGCTATAACCATTTAAACCTATTGTCAAAGCGTAAATTAAAAATGTAAACCTAAATAATGTACTTTTCATATGATATAATAAATTAAAAATAATAACAAATAATACTACTAAGAAATCAAGTAAAGATTAATTTCTTAGTATTTTATGTCGCAAATAGTTGGAAAGATTTTCAATAATTAATAATAAAATGATAATACAAATAATAAGTGCAACAGCATCTTTATAATGCAATACACGCATAGCTAAATACAATTTGTACCCAATGCCTCCTCCTCCAAAAATACCTAGACCCACAGCTACTCTCATATTAATATCAAAACAATATAAAAGATTAGAAATAAAAGCTGGGACAAATTCTGGCCAAACAGCATATTTAAAGGTTTGTAATTTATGCGCCCCAGTTGATTGTAAGGATTGAGCGCTAGTTGGATCTAAATTCTCTAAACTTTCAGTGAATAATTTTCCTAAGGTTCCAATTGTTGCGAAAATAATGGTTAGTACTCCTGCAAAGGGGCCAGGGCCAACAGCGACTACAAAAATGAGTATCACCACTAAACTTGGCAATACTCTAATAAATGATAACACCCATTTTGCGATACTACCTATTAATTTAAAATTAAAAATATTATTAGAAGCAATAATTGAAAATAAAAATGCAATTAAACCTCCAATTAATGTTCCAAGATAAGCCATAGATATGGTCTGTAAAATAGAATTAAAGATTGTATTATTATCCCAGATCACATCGAAATTGGGAGGAAACATTTCGTTTATTAATTCAAATACATAATGGAAATCGGTAAATAAAATAGTAATATCAATTTTTAAGTATTGAATTAGTAAAAACATACCTATTAAAACTAATAAGGTTTGAAACCACCTTTTATGTTCCATTAAAAAAGTTTTCATAGACTAAATTTGATTTATCAATAATCGCTTTCGTATATAAGCAGATAATTGTTCTATCCCAATTACAAGAATTAAGACCATGATTAAACTAGATAATGCTCGATTGTATTGTAACATACTAAAAGCATAATCAAGTTCAAAACCAATACCCCCTGCACCTATTGCTCCCAACATCACTGATAAACGAATATTAATTTCTAACCTGAATAAAGCGTATGAAATTAATTTAGGAAAAACATCAGGTAAAATTCCGTAATATATAATTTGTATTTTACTTGCACCAGATGCTTTCATTGATTCAATTAAACTAGTAGGCGTTTCTTCGATTGCATCTGCAAATAATTTCCCCAACATACCAATACAGCCTATCATCAATGCAAGTACAGCAGATAATGCACCTAGTCCATAGGCAGCTATTAAAATAAGTAAAATAAATAATTCGGGGATAGAGCGTTCAATACTAATAAAAGATCTTATAAATAGCTTAACCCATTTATTTGAAATATTTGATGCTGCAAATATTGCAATAATAAATGAAACTAAACTACCTAGTAAAGTACCTAAAATAGATAAAGCCAGTGTTTCTAAAGCAGGAGCTACCATACTTTTAAAATCGGTCCAATTGGGAGGGAACATGGCTGTTAAAAAAAACATGCCATCCTTAAGTCCTTTTTGCAGTGCTTCTATTTTAAAACCACAAGCTTGCATAGCAAAGTAGGTAACTAGTATAAAAGATAAAAAAGCAACTATTTGAACTATTTTTTTAAACATACTAGTTTGCATATTTTTCTGGGATTACAATAGCTAGTTCCTCTCCATATATAAATTCTAACAGCGTTTCTTCTAATACAGGAGGTCCGTCATATACTTTCTTGCCGTCTTTGATCGCTATGATTCTTGAACAATATTTAGCACATAATTCTGGTTGATGAAAAACACCAATCACTGGAAATAAAGTAGATAGTTCTTTTAAAATACCCATGATAATTTTTGCATTTTTGGGGTCTAAACTAGAAATTGGCTCATCTGCTAGTAACAAATTGGGCTCTTGAAATAAAGCACGCGCAATGGCTACTCTTTGTTTTTCTCCTCCACTTAATGAAGCTACTTTAGCTTGAGCTAAATGTTGCATATTTACTTTTTCTAAGGAGCTCATTGCAGCATTCTTTTCTATTTCATTAAATCCAAAAATTAAGCTTCTAAAAGTGGAGATACTTCCTAATCGTCCCATTAATACATTATCTATAGCCGTTGCACGTTGTACCAAGTGATACCCTTGAAAAATTAAAGCAATCTTAGTTCTTAATTTTTTTAAAACTTTGGCTTTAGTTTTAAATATATTGATATGCTCATTATTACTTTCTTCTATCCAAACCTCCCCTTTTGTTAGATCTAATAAACCAATTAGAGATTTTAAAGTAAGGGTCTTCCCTGCTCCACTTGGACCTAAAATACCTAAAAACTCCCCTTTTCTTACTTCAAATGAAATATCATTTAACAATAATTTTCCGTTAGGTAATTGTTTGGTTAGATTGACTGCTTTTATCATGTTAAAAGTTTTTTAATAGTGCTACATCCTTCACACTATTTGCAATTTTTCGAATGCCATTGTATAAGGAGTCATCAATTGGGATATAGGATAATTCTTTTGGATTTTTATGAAATGTTCCGATGTAGGCATTAAAAACTGCAGGATTGTCTATGTGTAAATTTAAATATATCTGTTTCATTTTTTCTACAAATGCACTATTTAAATCATTTCTTATACAAATTGGACTTGCAATAATTGGATCAGATTTCCATAAAATAGTAAAATCACTTTCCTTAATTGTTCCTCTTTTTAAAAGGACATCGAATGTTGGTTCAGTAGAACAACCAATATCAACTTTATTAGATGTGACTGATAAAACAGTTGTAATATGACTGCCTCCAAAAACAATTTGTTTAAAATTACTATCTGGGTTAATGCCTATTGAATTAAGATGCGCAAAAGGAATCAAGTGCCCTGATGCAGATGCAGGATCAGAAAAGGAAAGCGTTAATTGTCTTGATTGTTGTATAAGTTGATCGATGGAAGTAATTCCAGATTTACGACTAGCAAAAATAACACTATAATACATAGTCGGCTCTTGGTTTTGGCCAACAACAACAAGTGGTTTTATGTCTTTTTTTTGAGCTGCTAATACATAAGAGAAGGGGGATAAATAGGCCATATGGGCTTTTTTAGAATGGATCGCCTCTATTACTGATGTATAATCCGTTGTGATATAAAATTTGACTTTCTTTTTTAATTTAACTTCTAAATATGATTTGAAATCATTCATAGCTATACTAACAGATGATTTACTATCCCCACCTGTACCAACTACTGCAATAATAAGTTCTTTGGGTTCCCCATTTGAATCTAAATCGGATTGATTATTACCACATGCTATAAGTAGGCAAGAACAAATAAATGCAATAAAAAACTTTTTCATTTTTGATATTTTTTAATGAATAATGTTAGATCATTTAAGTCATTATAATTTTCTTCTAAGGTTGCTCTATCCCAATCCCACCATGCTATGTCCATTAATGCCGCAATAGTTGTTTCATCAAATCTGTATTTAATGACTTTTGCAGGCACACCTACAGCAATGGCATAAGGTGGAATATCCTTTGTGACCACTGCACCAGATCCAATAATGGCTCCATGTCCTATATTTACACCTGGCATGATAATAGCAGCATGTCCAATCCAAACATCGTTTCCAATTACACATTTATGCTCCCTTCTCCAATTAAAAAATTCCTCATCATCCTTTTGATCAAACCCATATGCGAATTTTCGATAAGTCATATGATGCTGCGTCACTCGCCATTGAGGATGATTACCTGGATTAATTCTGACACTATTTGCAATGGAGCAAAATTTACCTATTTGACTATAAATAATTTGTACATTACCTGCGGTATAACTATAATCATCAAAACTTGATTCAATTAAGTAGGTATCCCTCATTAAATGGGTGTACTCCCCTAAATGAGCATCTTTGATGATACAGGTTGGATCAATATTTGGAGCCTTAGTTAAAAGTTTTTTTAATATTGGCTCTTTTTGTATGGGATATATTTCAAAATATTGCATACTAAAAATGAATAGGATGAATATTAGGGGTCACATTAAAAGAGGCCAAATTTGAAAAACTAGTTAAAGAGGTCTGATCAATGTAAAAAATATTTTTTTCGTTTTGCCATACTTCATTGATGATAGTAGTGGTTTCTACCAATGCCTTTTTCTCTACTAAGGATAAATCTGACTCTAAATAGGCCAACGTAATATGCCCAATAAAGGGCCTAGTTTGTTGTATGCCCATATTTTTAATTAGTTCATGTTGATAAAAATGGTTTCGAAAATGAACAATACTATTGTATTCAAACGGATCATTAAATACTCCTAGAACACCTATTGCGTTACCAAAAATACCTAAGCCTATCATTTTCATTCTTAAGGTCTTGTCATTAAATACACTTTTATATTGTTGTAAAGAATCGTGGATGATTGAAGGATAGGAATTGGTTAGATTTTGTTCTGAAATATGTTGGTCATAACGCAAATTTGATAACGCATTGGCAATTGTTTGATGAAAACTTTCTTCAGGTAATAAATATATTTTTTCATGTATTTTTAGGCTTGTTTTTTCTTCTAACAAGCTCATTAATTGTAATTGTGTTTCAAATAATAGTTGACTAAGTATAAAATTTTTCTCATGATGGTTTAACATACTAATCATTCCAAATCCATAATAGGATTGAGCAGTCCATTGATTATTTTCAAAGGAAAAATTTCCTGCTATTTTAGTATTATTAGCTCTGAAAACTTGTTGTTCATAGGTAAGCTCCTTCCATTGTTTATAATGGTAGTCTATGTAATTTAAATCGGTAATTGGAACGGAGCTTTCTTGAATCATACAAGATTATTAACTTCATTATAACTAATATAATGTGGGATTTCTAAAGTTTTTCTGCCTCTCACGAAACTCTTAGTTACAATAGGAATATTTTCTATTAGTTTCACTAAAATCAAGTCTGCATCTTTTCCAATTTCAATGGAACCAGTATAGGAATCAATTCCCACAGCAATAGCAGGATTTAAAGTGGCCAACTTTACGGTTTCATGAAGTGGTAAATCATGATCAAAGTATAATTTAAAAATAGAATGTAAGATAGCTGGTGGATAGTAATCAGAACAAATACTCGTTACTGAACCATTTAAAATAGCATCTTTTATATTTAAATTTCCAGAGAGCGAACCACCTCTTAAAATATTAGAAGCTCCTCCCACCACATGCATATTTTGCTTGTTAGCATAAATGGCTGTTTCCATATTAATTGGAAATTCACAAATGGTAACACCCAAAGATTGCATTTCATCAATTTTTTGGATTGTGTCATCATCATGAGAAGCCACAGCAATCCCTTTTTGGATAGCCAATTCTAACATTTGTTGTATTTTCTCGCCTTTAATATTTGGACGACTTAATTTTTCCTCATAATCCTCTATTGCTTGTGCTTCGGTTTTGCCGTATTTCACACTCATCTCGATATAATGAGCCTTTGTATGTTGACCTTGTCCTGGCGTGTGATCCATTACACTTAGCATTTCTATATATCCATTATTTATAAAATCAATACATTGATCATACGCGTCTACTCCAGTGATTTCAAACCTTAAATGAATTTTATTATTAATTAGGGTGTCACCATTGATTGCTTTATAAATAGCATCAAAAACTTGTTTTCTGCTATACTTACTTCTTGAACCATGCTCGGCAGATTTATAACCCAAATGAAGTGAATGGTATACCGTTGTATAACCACATCCATTCATTTTTCGTTCCAATTCTCTAAAGGCTACGTTAATAGGTATATCAGCGCCTGGTCTTGGTATAATTTCTGCATCTAGTGCATCTGTATGTATATCTATGATGCCTGGTAAAATGTATTGCTCATGGGCATCTACTAAATTATGATGCACTTGTTCATCATATTCAAATTGACTCATAGACCCAATAGCAGTAATCTTTTTATCTTCAACGGTAATAAACCCGTTGTGAATGATTTCTGTTGGTGTAACGATTACACCATTAATAATTGTAAATTGATTTTCCATATTTTAATTAATTTATAATAATTCCTTTTTCTAAATGAATACGTCGATCTACTAAATGTTCTAATGTATGTTCGTCATGTGAAATACATAAAATAGTAGTGCCAAGTTTTTTTAAAGACAATAACATTTCAATTACAATATTTTTTGTTTTTAAATCTAAAGAAGCTGTTGGTTCGTCTATTAATAATAATTTAGGGGGGCAAATAATGGCCTTGGCAACATTGACTCTTTGTTGCTCTCCCCCACTAAATGTTACTGGAAATCCTGACCATAATGATGCTTGCATTCCTAATGCATTTAAAATTTCACTGGCTTTTTCGGTAGCCTGCTCTTTGTCTTCTCCGTTTTTTATCAAGGGTTGTGCCACAATTTGCAATGCTGAAACTCTTGGTATAACGCTTAAAAATTGCGCGCAGTAATTAATTTCATTTTTTCTTAGGTCAATAATGGTGTGTTCGTCTTCAGCTGCTAAATCAATAAAATTTTCACCTAACCGATATAAAATTTGTCCGGAATTACTTAGATAGGTTCTATAAATACACTTCATTAAGCTTGATTTTCCAGAACCACTTTTTCCAGTTAATCCAATAATTTCACCTGCTTCTACATTAAAATTTACATCCACCAATGCTTCAATTACTTTATCTTGTAATATGTGCATGGTAAAAGTTTTACTTAAATGTGCTATTTTTAAAATTGGTTCCATATTATAAAATTGAACTCACTAATAATTGTGTATAAGGGTGTTGAGGATCTTGCAATATTTGATCAGTTAATCCTTTTTCTACAATTCTTCCATTTTTCATGACTAAGGTTCTGTCCGTAAGCATTCGTATAACAGATAAATCATGTGAAACCACAATCATCGCTACCCCTAGTTCTTGTTGCAATACTCTAATAAGATCTAATACCTTAGCTTGCACGGATACATCTAATCCAGTGGTGACTTCATCTAAAAATAAAAGGGGTGGTTGGTTGGAAATTGCTTTAGAAATTTGAACTCTTTGTTGCATACCACCACTAAAATGAGCAGGCAAATCGTCTAATCGTAAGGTAGGCACTTCGGTTTTGTGAAGTAAATCTGTCGCTTTTTCTCTGATATTACCCACATGGTAATTACCAGCCATAATTAATTTTTCAGCAATATTACCACCTGAAGTAAATTTAAAATTTAAACCATCTCTTGGATTTTGATATACCATACCCATTAAATGGTTCCTGATTTGTCTCTTGGTTCGACTGGTTTGTTCTAAAATATTTTTACCAACATAGGGCGCTTTATTAAACAACACTGTTCCAGAGGTTTGTTCTAAATCAAAATATAACATTTTTACGATGGTGCTTTTCCCAGATCCACTTTCGCCTACTATACCCAATACTTCTCCAGGATACAGTTCAAAATTGATATCTGCACAGGCTACAATTGATCCAGTTTCAGGACAAATATTTGTATCCAACTCAGGTCCAGTTTTGGCTATACTATTAGCATTGGCTGTACCATAAATCTTAGTTAAACCTTCTACTTTTAACAACCAATTTTCACTATTATGCTTCATTATCCAACTGATTTAAATAGTGATTATTATGTTGAATTGGGTTTTCTTTTTGCACCAATTTATCTAAATAATTACTGTCATTAATTACAAAATGCTTAGATCCATCATCATAATACAACTCATCTAAAAATGCCTTGGTATTACCAGTTCTAAAACAAGCGGTTCCTTTAAAATCTTCGATATGAAATTTGATATCCTCAAATTCCAGCGGCTCTACCTTGGTAAAAGGCGGCACTGCATACAATCGCTTCTCTCTACCTGCGCCAAATAAATGAATTGCTTTAGAATTGTTTAAATTTGGAACATCCCATTTAGGAATTGGAGAAGGGGCCATAATATACCTACCATTTACTTTTACTGGATATCCTGCACCCATCATAATATCTCCGTGTCTTACATATTGCTCATACAATGAAACCCACATTTTAGCGTAATCAGCTTCGGCATGCATTTGCCTTGTTTTGTTCTCATATCTTTCCACACTTCTTAAAGGTTCTGGCTGAGGTACTTGATAAACAAATATTTGATGCGTAGATAAGGCTTCCTCTGTAATACGATGTCTGGTTTGAATAATGGTTGCTTTTTGAGTATCTAGTGTAGTTTCTACACCCGTCATAGTCTGAACAAAATTTCTTAAATTACAAGCATTTACACTTGCATCGCTACCTTGATCTATAATTTTAAAAATATCTGTAGGTCCAATAATAGCCAACGTTACATGTAGTCCTCCTGTTCCCCATCCTCTAGCGATAGGCATTTCTGGAGAGGAGTAAGGCACTTGATAACCGGGTACAGCAATAGCCTTCAATAATTTTCTTCTTATTTCTTTTTTGGTTGCTTCGTCGATGAAAGCAAATCGATATTGGGTTTCGTATTTTTTATCTTCTATCATGGTTTATTTTTTCGCTCTATAGCTGCTTTTACATTTTTTAAACTAGATTGAAACGTAACATAGTGAGGTAATTTTAAATGGTTGGTGAAGCCCATGGCTTCTATTCCTTCACTATGGTATAAGACAAATTCTTGGTCATTTGCTGGCATACTAGTATCTGGATTACGAAGTGTGGTATCTAAAATACCCATACATATAACTTTGGTATCGTTTTGTCCAAAACATAAACCATAACCAATAGAAAAAAGTGCAGCACCCTCTTTATTTGATTTTTTTGTACCTGTGATCATCTCCGCTTCTGTCATTTCTACAGCACCAATATGCCTAATCCTGCCTCTTGGATCTTTTATTTTTACTGGAACAGTTCCATACCTGAGTTCACCTACTGTAGGATGAACCGATCCAAAACCTCTCATACTACTATATCCCATGGACATCAAAGATCCTGTTTCCGCTCTTGACATCATTTGGAGTCTAGCCGATCTTGGTGCAGGAAAGCGAATGGCTTCTCTTGTAATATCTACTAGCGCTCTGTTTTCTTCTTCGTTTGCCTTTTGTATTAAGCCTTCCTTGTTTAAAAGGTCTATCACTTTTTCGTGGTGGCTGATATTTGTTAATTTAGAAGCATCTATTTTGCCACTAAAAGATTCCAATAACCGATCAAGATCTGCTTTGGTTTCAATGGCTTTTTTTACATCTAAAATTCTTTGAGAATAATCCATAGAAGGTCCTAAAATTTGACCTCCAGGAATTTCTCTAAATGAAGCGGAGATTTTTCTTTTAATAAACATTTCTCTGGTATTCAGCGGCTCAGATACAAACCTTCTTTCTAAAGTGGTTCTAAACGCCCTGATTATAAAAGCAGCTTCTAATAAATCACCTTCGGCTTGTTTAATCGCAATGGCTGCATATTCTTCGGAATACAAGCTTCCTTCACTCATCACTTTGCCAACAGCTACGCGGAGTTGAGATACAATTTGATCAATTTCTAAAACCGTTGTTGCATTTTTTATTCTATAAAAATCCATTAACTCTAATGAATTTTGTATTGCTTCGGCTCCCCCTTTTACTGCAAAATAACCCATATTATATTTTTAATTGCTTTGTATGATTGTACTTCTGGTAATGGCACAAATTTGTCCTATTTGGTCTGTTATTAAAATATCAATGCCTAATGGAAATTCTGTATTAATTACTTTTAGCAAATCAATATTGGCAGGATGTATTCCTTGAACATATAATGTATTCGTATTTTCAATGCCTGGACCAGATAGAGCTAAGTCAATACTTTGATCATGAAAAGGTTGGTTCGAAATTTGTGTCACTTCGATAATTACTGTAGCATTTTTTTCGGGATACATAAGATCTCCTTTATTACACGCATCTAATAAGCTAACTATATCCTGGTGCCCTTTAAAAAATACATAGTCTGCATTTTGAAATGATTGCTGCCTTGCATTTGTATTTACCATAATAAATGATTCCACTTCATTGGAATAGTCATTTGAGACAGAAAAAGAAATATTATTATCAAATAAAGACAAAGCAATCAATGTATTGGCTTTGGAAAAGCCATTAGGTAAAGACAATTCAAATGCAGCAACATTATAAACTATCCCTGGATGACTAAATGCATCTAGTAGTGTTCTAAATGCTCTTTGAGCATCCATTACAAAATCAAATTCGGTTTCTTTTACCATATTAAGCTTGTTCCATTATTTTAAAATCTACCTTCGTCCTCAGTATTTGATTGTACTCTTCTAATTTTTGTTGTGTTAATATTGATTTTTCATTTTCAATAAAAGCTGCCACTTCATCTTTAAATAACGAGTTCTGTTCGAATGAGAGGGCATCTATAACAGCTATAGCGTAGGCTCTTTGTGGTACATCGCCCATACAATATCCGTAACCAATAGCTCCATTTATTAATAATTGGCATTCAGTCATTAAAACTTCACCTACGTAAAATGGTTGAAAATCAATTGAGTCTTCGGCTTGTACCATCGTCATCACTAATTTTGGTGATAACACAATTTCAATAGTCAGTTTTGATTCTAATTGAGAAACAAAATTTATTAAACGATCCTGTGCACATTCACATAAAACCTGATCCTGATCTAAATTCATAATTAAAAGTTGAAAAATAAAGTTATAAAACAAATGTTACGAGAATGTTATCAATTAAATAATTAATAATAAGAAAATAAACCGTTGAAAATTAACTTACTATTTTATACTTACTTCGTTAATTATTATGCCTGTATTAAAAATTATAACAATCAATACCTGGAAATCCGAAGCCAATTATGATGCTAGAATTATGCATTTAAAAAAGGCATTATATGATCTAAAACCAGATCTAATTTTATTACAGGAATGTTTTGAAGCACCATTGATAGATAGAGATACAATTAGGGTAATTAATAGCAAATTAAATTACCATTTAGACTTTTTACAGGCAAGGGAAAAAATCAGAGATTTTGAAGAGTTCCCAGTTCAATGCTTCTCAAATATGGGCATTTTAAGTAGACTACCAATCATTAATAGCTTTCACTATCCTTTGCCTTTAGCCCAGGGGGATGAAATGCGATTTGGACAAGAAATTGAAATTTTACTTGAAAATGGAAAAACTGGCATCATTACAAATGTGCATTTAACACATATTAATACGAAAGATGCCATAAGACTTGAGCAAATTAAAACAATTACAGAGCGGATTAAAGCCAATCAAGATAAATTACAAATAATTGGGGGAGATTTTAATTGTACCATTTTAAGTACCGAGATTCAGTATTTAATGAAAGAAGCCAATTTAATTGAAAGCTTCTCCTTTATTCATCCTGACAAACCTCATATTACATTGGTTGATTATTTTAAAAAACAAGTTGAATTAGGAGTTGATTTTTTATTTGTTTGTAATAAGGTAAAAAAAATACATATTCAAGAAGCAGGCTGTTGTCTTCAGGAACCAATTAATATTCCTTATGGATACTGTAGTGATCATTTTGGAATGTCATTAACGATTCAATATGCTTAAGGGAACATTATTTTATATAATTGGCGCTTCGGGTGTAGGAAAAGATTCTGTGATTAATGAATTGAAAAATAAATTGACTTACAAAGAAGGATTCATTTTTACAAAAAGGTTTATTACAAGACCCAACTCAGATAGTGCTGAAAAGCATATTCCAATTAGTAAATCTGATTTTGATTATCGTCTATCAAATCAATTATTTGCCTTACACTGGCAGGCCAATGGAAATGCTTATGGGATTGGTATTGAAATTGAATATTGGCTAAGCAAAGGATTACATGTTATTGTCAATGGTTCTAGAGCTTATCTAGATGTAGCTAAAATAAAATATCCTCAATTACAGTCTATCTTGATTGAGGTGGATAAATCAATTTTATACGATCGATTAATAGGACGTAATAGGGAGTCAAAAGAACAAATAGAGCAGCGTTTAAAAAGAAACGAACAATTTGAGACATTAGATTACGATATGATCATCAACAACGAATCGCATCTGGAGATAGCAGTGGATTCATTATATCATTTTATAAGAAGTAAAGCAAGTAATCAATAAATGAGGCAATGTAATTTATAAGTTAATGATTTTTATTAAGATATGTATTATAAAACGAAAATTACCCTATTTTAACTTAATTCAGTTTGAGTTTTTTTACATTAAATTAATGAGAATCTATTAAATTTACAATAATTAAAGTACCAATAAAAAATAATTATGAGTTCAGCTAATTGGAAGAATAAAGTGATTTTAACTTTTATTTTTATTATCAATGTAAATTTTCTTCATGCTCAAACTGAGACTGATACAACGCATAATAAAAATAAAAAAGTTAGTTTCGAAAAGTCAATATTTGTTGGATCAGATTTTAATGGTCATCTATTAGTTGGATTTTCTGGTCCTCAATTAATGTTTTCGATTAATGAACATACTAAATTTGGACCTTGCTATTATCCGTCATTGTGGTGGAATTACAAAACAGGTGAATTTGATACAAAACTTGGAGTAGGTGCAAGGGTAGATTATAAGCACGCAATAATTGGTTTCAATACATTTAGAGTAGGAAATAATAAATGGGTTGGATCTTTGGTTTTGGGTGTAAGGTTTTAACTATAGAAGAAAATCGAGCATTAAAAGTTCGTGTATTCGGTAAGAAAATGACAAAAACCTCACGCAGCAAAGGACCCACGATTTAAAGGGATGGCCGACTGCGTCGGCATCCCAAACAGTTCGCCTTACTCAAAGCCTTTCAAACAATCCCGATACTCGGGATCATTTGGCTTTTTTAACACTCATCCGCTCAATCAAGCTAGCTTGTTTCTCAACTTCGCATTAAAAAAGCCTCTCAACTTGCGTTGAGAGGCTTTGTAGCGAGACCGGGATTTGAACCCGGGACCTCAGGGTTATGAAGATTTTTTGAGAAAATGAAGGCGTTGATTTGTAATAAGTTATGTTTTAGTAAAACCGAAAACGACCGATTTCAGTCGAATTCAGGGGGTGTTTTCCTCACGCAGTGGTATTATTCAATTCAAGTTATCTTAACAATTATTTAAAGGCGTAAACGAGGTAGAATACATTAAGTATAAAAATATATTACTTACCTTTTAAAAGGTAAATCACATACTCTGTTGCAATTTTAACGCAACAGCTCTATTTACACTTCTTGTAATCACTATCATTCCTTAGAAACTTATTTAATCATTGAGATAGGCTATACCCTATTTCTAAATCAACACGTATGAAAAAGATCTACTCAATTGTTGCTTTATCTGTAATACTGATATCCTGCAGTAACCAACAAGAGAAAACACAAACAGAGACTAATAGCCCAGTAATAATTGGAGCAGAATATATTGAAGGACGAGACGGTTTGTATCCAATAAAAGCAGGTGATA
>Ga0164295_10002029_pt1 | contig 16823 bp, 7 predicted proteins | sample GEODES006metaG_FD_111798 | JGI IMG/M metagenome (GOLD analysis project Ga0164295, IMG submission 111798) | Oligotrophic lake water microbial communities from Sparkling Lake, Wisconsin, USA - GEODES006 metaG | ecosystem: Environmental > Aquatic > Freshwater > Lake | place: USA: Sparkling Lake... | reverse complement strand
TTGGGTGAGAGGTATGAAGCCTTGCCATAAGCGTAGGCAGGCGCTCCGGCGCCCAACATAACATCCATCTTGTTGAGAAGATTCTTGGTGTACTCTCTAGAGTCAACAGGGAAGTTGCGAAGCCTCTCTGGGTAGTTGAATATTGAGTCAACGAGGACGGTGCTCTCAGGCGTGAGATTCTTGCTGGCTATAGACTTCATGCCAGTCTTTGACTTCACTGTTCGAGATCCGCCCGCGTCGCCGGAGTCATTGATCTCAGATTTCATCTCGTTCACGCTGTCGTATTCTTCACCAGAATCTGTCAAGAATGTGTATTTGGGGTCGAGGAGAGTCGTCAAGAGAGTTCCTCTCATGAAACCATTGAACTGCTTTGAGCTGCTCCTCTGCTTCATTGAGAAGAGCAAGTTCGTGGCATCGAAGATTTCAGCAGGGTTCGACAGTGACGAGGTCTCTGCGCTAGCGTAGAGTGTGGGAAAGGAGTCTTTCATCTTCCCAAGTAGTCTAGTGAAGATATCAAGAGAGCTTCCAACTTCTCCGCTATTGTTCACTCCAGTCTTTGTCTTCGCAGACTCGTAAGAGTTGTTGAAGTCTTTGACAACGCTGTTCCTAAATCTCTCTACGATAGAAGAGTCGAGACTTTTTACTGTTGGGTTGATGATTCCATCGTAGTGAGATGGAACAGCAGTGTTGCCTCGCTGGAGTCTCTGTGGTTCGAATATGTAGCTTCCGCTGTAGAATGTCGGAAGCGAGATGCTTGCGCTTCCCGTCATGCCAGTGAAGGTATCAATGAAAACTCTGGAGAGAAACTCGCTACAGGCGGCAACCTTCTGAAGCCTGTCGAGTGAAGAGTAACCAGGAACGTCTCCGTCATCGAAGAGCATGTCGTAGTCCTGCACTCTTTGATCTACTGCGAAATATGCTCTGGAGAGACCCACTCTCACTTCATCGATGTTGATGCTGCTCGTGTCCTCAGCTGCTGCCCTAGTTGTGAGAAGCTGGATGCGTTTAATGATTGCTGTGCCCGTATCAACCTTCGGATTGATTCCGATAGAACTTAGAGAAACATCAACCTGAGAGTTACCGAACCTAGTAGAAAAAGTCGAGTAATTCTCTGCTATCTTCTGGTTCACGTTGTCCCAGGACAACCTGACGTCCAGGTTCTGAGAGAAGACCTCTCTTGCAGAAGACAGAGATAGCAAAGATCTCACGGCCTCATTTGTTTTCGTGAGATTCGAAGACGCAGAATCTTCAAGCGATTGCATGAGTGATGCTGTCGCGTCATCAGACTTAAGAGCCTCATAGACATAATCGTAGTCAGCCTTTAGAAGCTGAGAGTTGAATTCAGCTACATCTAACGTTTCCCTTATTGCCTGCGCTGTCTTTGACTGATCCGCAACAGGAGAGTTGAAGATATCGACTGCTGCGACCAGGCAGGGACGTTGTGGAGACAACGAGAGCTTCTTGGTCTCTGATGAGACTGGTTCACTTAGCGGAAACGCGTTGCTCGGAAGACTTGGGAAGTCCATGCGAGAGTCAAACTTGGCAGAGCCGATCGAATCTCTTGAGAAGTAAGCATCTCCTTGAGTGACGACCTCGGGGGTTTCGGGTCTCACTTGAGAAGGTGTGGGAAGCTGGCCAACTGGTGGAGACGTAGTCTCTGCCGCCAAAGGCTGGACTGTGAGCTTCGAGGCCCTTGTTGGTGATCTTATCGGCATTACCTTGTTGATCTCCTATAGGAGGTTTGTTGGGTAGTTCCGCTCTCTGTCTGCGTCTCCGACGTCTCAGACGCTATTCTGCTGCTAGAAGATCTCTCTCCAGAAGCTTGTGAGTCTATAATCGATTGAGTCCGAAACACGCTCGTGGGTATGATCGGAGACAGCGATTCAAAGATCGGCGCTTTGTTGTAAGTCGTGCGCGGAGCCGTTCTTTTCGAGACAGTGATTGAAGCGAGACCCGATTCGCTCGAGAACATTTTCGACGAGCCAGTGGACTTATAAGATACACTTCTCCTCGTGCCTGCTTGAATCTCAGTGCTGAAGTAATCTTCATATGTCAAGTTTTCGTTGGCAGGGAGATCGATAGACACTGTCGAATTCACTGCCGAGATGACCGGTTGTCTCCACAGTTGGCCGTTGCTAAAGTTTGGGACAATGAGCGAAGGAACCGTGGACTTTCTGTACAGAGTGACCGTGAAAGATTCACCAGGCTCGTAGCTGATATAAACAGGTCTCACTCTGTACGTCACCACTCCCACTCTGTTGAAGAGCTGCTCGTCTTCGAAAGCTGTCTCTCTAAATGAGCAACCTAGTAAGCACTCTACTCCGTCTGCTGCGCCGAAGACTTGAAAGTGGTCGACTTCAGTCAGGTCACCAGAATAGACCCACTCGATCAAGTTAGTGTCTCTCATTGTCTGAGTCACTGTGAGAGTCGATATCACACCCTTTAGAATCGCGACGGGAACTTCTACGACTTGCTTTATTCCGCTGTCTATCTTCTCGAATGCGGCTCCCGACTTCAGGTCTTCGACTGCAGATGCGTTAGAAGGTAGAGACTTCAGATACCTTCCACCGAAAGTGCCAAACTTGTAGGCGCTCTGAGCTGGTATGAGAGATGAAGGAGAGCGCATCCCAAGCGAAAAGACATATGCGGCTCCCGATTGCGTTGTGATAGTGTCAAAAAAGTCAGTACCTTCTGCACTGAGTGGTATTTCTTTCGTATACGTCTGCTCGCCAGTCTCAAGGTCTATTCTCTCAACTCTACAGGAGAAGACTTCCGAGTAGAGATTTGGATCGCTGACAAACCCTGAGGCTGAGAGTGTGGTTGAAGACACGTTGCTAGCGTTGATGATGTTGATCAGATTTACGAGGTCCTGTCTTCCAGCGTCAGTGAAGTCGGCGCTGATCGTGAACTTGACTCTCTGTTCGCCAACTAGAGAGGGTTGAGAGACTCTTATGAACGCATTCCTGTATGTGTCAACGTAGTTGAAGACGAGCGAATTACAACTTGTGACAGTTCTCTGCCTCTTGTCTGTCGCGGCCAGTCTTATCTCGTACTCGCAGTCTATCTGTGGGAGGTTGATGTCGATCCTGTTGAAGCTCTCGTTGTTGACTCGAGTCGACAGAATCTCAGTGAACAAGTCATCTCCCTTGGTCACATTTCTGACCAGAACTCCGACTCTAATCGAGCGAGGCGGAAGTCCCTTGATGACCAGGCTCGTTGTCTGCCCCGAGACATCGATGTAGAACGGTATCACCGAAGGCTTTGAGGAGTTCGGCTTGCTAGAAACTTTGCTTCGTCTGGAGGGGAGACCGACAACTTTGCTATCGAACTTAATCGACTGCCTCACGCTTCCGGGTATCTTGTAGTGTGTTCTTGTGACTCTGGGCCTCGAGGATCTGTTACTCTCGCCTTCAACGAACTCCGTTGAAACTAAAGACGCAGTTGAGATAATCTCTCTCTCGTACTTGATGAACTCGGGAGTCGCAGAGGTAAACTCGCTTGAAGACACCAGACCATTAGGACCCGTGTACTGTAGCTTTAGCAACTCTGAGTACAGAAGAGACGGGCTCACGCTCACTTCAACGAACTCTATGGGAGTCCCTGTGTAGTCCAGGTAGCTGAATTCGTAGGTCGACGATTTGAGGAAGTTCTCAGCAGTCATCTCTACTTCTTGCTCGAAAATCTGATACGAAGAATAGACTTTAGTCTTCCTGTAATTCGACAACGGAGTGACTGGTCTCGTATAGTAAGACTCAATTTTCGTGAGGGGCGTGCTCGATTTCCTTGCCGGATCAGACACTGGGAAAGTCTCTGATAGGGTAGCTGGGTCGATTCCACTCTCGAGCTTTGAGATGAGATAATCTCTATCTGATTCTACCTGCGTGACTCTCTTGAAAGTGGTCTGCTCTGCTGGTACCGAGAGAAGGTAAGCGTACTCTATTGGCAGCCCAGCCTTCAGTGAGGGTATGGAACCGTCAGGGATAGTCTTCATCACGTCGAATTCAAACACTCCGACCGCGATCCTTTCGACATTCACCACGTGTTGAGACTCAATCGTCGATGTTGTCGAGAAACTTGGAGGGCTAGTGATGACATTTGTGGTAGCTGCGGCTGCCAGCTGGGGATTGCTCGATGTCTTAGTCTCAAGTCTTACTGTACGACCCCCATCAGCGACAACCCGAATTGCGTCAAATGCAAAGCGTATTTTCACAAGGAGATTCGTGCTTGAGCCGTTAGGATTTCTCGTCGCTTTGATCGATGAGATGGGAGGGTTCTCAACTCTGATGATGCCAGACTGGTACTTTACTAAAGCTCTCATTCTACTACCAGGTCGAAGAGGTTGACAAACGTGGGATTTCCGTAACCGTCTTCGTAGACCTTGCCTGCGAAGTAAAGCGTTCTTTGCTTGCCGTCAGAGCTTCTGATCGCGAGTTCACCATACTTGATGATGTCAAGCTTTGCAAGACCGCTAGAGGAGCTTTCAAACATTTGAAGACAGAGCTCATTTCTATCAGTGTATCTCGACATGTTGAGAACACCTTTCTCAAGCGATGAGATTGTTGCATCTATCTCCTGCTCAGTTAGCTCATTCTCTCTGAGATTGGCGTAGTTCCCGAGACGGGCTTCATTTCCCACGCTAGTTATAGTTCTTTGGTTGGGCGGGAGATAGAGAAAGTTGACAGAGCGTCCGAGTCTCTTGTCTGCAAAAAGACTCTCTACGTCGTCTATCGAAGATTCTGCGGGTTCATCTTTGAAGGGAGCAGTGTCAGTGACGTAGAAGCTAAGCTCACTCGGACTTATGATGAGACCTGGATCTTCGAGCGTGGCTTCTCTAGTTGAGATTAGGCGTTGGTTGTCAAAAGACTCAAGAGATCCAGAGTGAATGAAGTTCTGGAGAGCGTTGAACGATCCAGATGTCAGGCTAGAGTTGACTGTTCCGTTTCCCCTGATCGAGAACTCGTTGCCAGTGAAGCTGTTCTGATCGCCGAAATCGTCAGTCGTAACTGTTATCTCGTCGTTCTGTGTGCTGAACGCTTCGAAACCAACGGGTAGGGGCGTTTCTGCGATTCCATCTCCCCCGTCTTCGTACGTAGCGCCAATGTCCGAGAATGAGATGTACTTGACGCTCAGTCCTCCGCTTACGAGAGACATCCTCCCTCTTACGGTGAGCTTGCCGTCCAACACACGAGTCTTGCTATCGAGGAGTCCTGCCATGTCTATATGTAGGCCACACTTAGACTATTGAACCCGATCGATATCTGTGAAGGAGAACTCAGAAAGACGTAACAAAAATTTCTGCGATTGCCAGCGGTTCTTCTTGCGGAACTTCATCGAGATAGCGAATGAAGATCCGACTGTTCGGGTCCATGTTGCTGCTCAACCTATAGCTTGAAGAGGCCAGATTGACAGTGACCGGTGGAGTCGTCCTCGTTGTTCTAGAGAACAAGTACCTCTCTGGTGGAGACTCGAGCACGTCGAAGAAGTGACCGTGATGAATCGGAGAGAATACGAAGCTATCGTAGACTCTCACTCCCTGCGACGGTATCGTGCCTGTCGTGGGAAACCAAGTTTCTTTTGCACCTGCGAAGAAGAAAGACCCAGTCGACGTGTTGAGTCCGAAGATGTACTCATCGTGAGCAAATTCTTCCGCCTTCACTTGGAAGAAGTAGTTGTTGTAGTTAGATGCCATCAGAACGATCTCCTCGTGCCTGCGTCAAAGTAGAACTTTCTAGCAGAAGAATCACCGAGCGAATTTCCGTTTATGAGACCCTGCGGGCCCTCGACTCCGCTGAACACTCTCGTAAATCTTGAACCGCTCATGAGATCTGCGTTGAAGAGGTAGTTTCTGTCAGTTATGAACTCGTTACCGACAGCGATTGTGATGCTATCACTTCCAGGAGTGCTCCTTCCCAGAAACGCGGGAGACTGGTCTTCCAGGAAGTCTCCTACCAATGTGATCTCAGCTTCTCCTGAGAGAATGAGAAGACGCGAGTCAGCTAGCGTCTTTCTGTAGTCTTCCTTGAGATAAGTGTTCTTGAAGAGTCTCTTGGTTCCAGTCTCAGAAAGTCCCGTGCCTCCCTCGAGAAGCAGATCATCCACGTCCAGGTCAGGAGCTCCGAATGTCCCAGCGTCGAGGCCTATGATAAGCTCGTCCTCTGGTTCGAGGATTTCTGGTGAGTAGGACTGTGTTTCAGTAAGATCGCTGAGTGAGAAAGATGAGATGAATCTCCATCCCAAGTCGCCCATGTAAGTCTTGCTGTTGTTGATAATACTCCAATCATCTGGGTTGCCGGTCGAGCGAGTCTGCCTGCCGTAGAATCTCAGACCTGCAGTGTTTCCCACAGATGTCTGTATGTTGACGCTTTGAGGATCTGATGGCATCTGGTTGAGATACTTTTCTGGACTGACGAATCCCGCCAGAGTGAAAGGAAAGTTTGAAAGTCCGTGGCACTGTATTGGTCCGCGAGTAGGGCTCCACCTTGCCTCTGAATCTGTGAGAGAACCTGCTACCGTGAAGATAGACTTAGTAAACGTCGGAAAGAAGTGGACGATTGAGTCGAGCATGCCAGGGAGGAAACCTGGCGCTCCAGGAGTTTCTCTCGTTGTATCATAGGGGTCGAGGTTCTGTATGGAAGAGCCAAAGAGCGCAGGTCTTCTTCCGCCTGGCCACATGTGGCTGATGAGTGTTAGCGAGGGCGCTGCTCTTGAATTGTTGATGCTTGCTCTGCTGCCAGTTGTCACATAAGCATTGCAATACTGCAGGTTGTTAGAGCCAGTCCCACCCTCTCTGTAGTTGAAAGTCATTGCCGTTCCTTGAGAAGCAGTCATCGGCATAAGACTTGGAGAAACTGCTGCTTTTGGGACGACCATCGGAAGCATCTCTAGATTGAGAATGCTCGTTATTTCTTCGGAAGAGGAGTCAGTGCTTCCAGGAGAGTTCAAGAACCTGTCCATGCCCCACTCGAACTTGTATTGTGGGTTGTGGAGGACGCAGTTGTCTCCCGCTATTAGAGTGAGCGGTGAACCCCTGTAGTCAGTGGTGTCTGATGGCCTCGCGAGGCTGCTCGAGAGTGAAGGTACTGATGACCAACCACCAGAAACTCTTGGATCGTAGAAGCTGTCCTTCCATGATCCCCCGAATGAGGCGGAGTTTACGTAACAGATAGACGCGCTGGCGATGAGATATCGCTTAGAGGTGTTTCTGTCCTCAGAACTGTCTCTGTTCCTGCTCACTCTCCTCTGTCGATATACGAAGAACACGTAGTTGTCCATGTCCTTCTTGTTCGATATTTGATTTTCCCACTTGTTGCTGCTAACTGGGTAGGGAGAGGACTCGTTTGGGTTCACTCCAAACCTTCTCACAGACTTTACTGGAACCTTCATCTCGATTCTCTTCAGAACGAAGGGTCGGTTGATGTAATCGCTCAGCTTGATAGTCTCGTGATCGTAGGCATGATACTTCGGTGCATTCGGAGCGCCGAAGAAACTTGTCGGCCACCCGACTCTCTCATACCCGACCTGCTTGAGATGCTCTACGTGACTCACGTAGTAGCCGAACTGCGGAGACCAAGAGAACTGTGACATCACTCTGTTGGCAAGAACAGGCGTATTTTGTTGAGTGGCAAGTTGGTCGTAGCTGTTCACGTCTTGCACAGCGTAGTTTGAAGCTGATGCTTGAATATATCTTGTAGTCAGAAGAGGTATGTTCCTGGACTCAGATGACGATGCATCAGCTCTCTTTTCAACCCAGCTCTTCAGAACAGGACTGTAATACAAGAAACCAGTGCCTACTGCTGAGCTATTTCCAGCCACTCCTACGTAGTCGACAAACTTATCAGTGAGATTCGGCTCGCCAGTGTGATATCTTCCAGCGACCGTGAACCTGTCGTTATTGGGGATGGGTATTTTGATGATAGCCGAACCCGATGGGATCATGAATTCTTCATCAGAGACCGTTGCTGTGATGTCTTCAGAGTCTCTAAAGGCAGTCACGCTCTTCTCGAGCTTTTGGGTCGTCCCATCGCCGATAATCAATCCAGCGTACTTGTCGTCAGACCAGTCTACATTGTGAAACTGCTGGTAAACTCTGTTCTTGATTTCCTTCTCATAGGGGTTTGAATCGGAGAAGGGAGAGACTTTCGAAGAGCCGACAGAGTCTTGGAACCCCTGGTTGAACTGGACGCTGTCGACAGAGGGTGTGTCCTTCCCGAGCAGCCTCTTTGGAGCAGAAGAGACAGAAGATATCCGTGTGGTGTACACGCCGTCCTGTACACCGTTGTAGATCGATTGGATCTCCTCAGAGTTCAGAACTCTCTTCCAGATAGCAAGCTGGGCGATTGCGTCACCGTTTGCAGAGCTTCCTGATAGGAAAGCTTTTGCTCCGTTCTGGCGGAGAGTTTTCATTTGGGTGAGCTGACTTGGGAACGCATCACCAGCTTTCTTTGCAAGGCTCTGCAGGCCTTGCTCATAGAAGTAGTAAGAGAAACCACTCGGGAACTGTCCGTATGAGGGTGACTCATATACGAGCTCTCCGTTGAGCCAAAGTTGGCAGAGACCCTCTTGTCCACTCTGCGAGGAACCTTCCAGAGGAGAAACAGGCACCCCCAAGTAGCTGTTGTACTTTGTCTCTACAATCTCTTCTGCAGCTCTTTGAACGTAGACTATGTGTTGCCAGGTGGGCGTCTTGACGTCTATGGGATTCGGAAGACCACTGGGAGTAGGAACTTCGACGTACCTACCTCTGAAGTCAGCGATTCCAGCTGCTGAAGCGAGTTGGTTAGCGTCAAGACCAGCGGTCCTTCTAGTTGAAGCGACCACGTTGCTCGCAATCCCTGAGGGTCTGGAGACTGTGGCTACTGCGTAGTCAGCTGAGCTCCCTCCGGATGTAGAGTCAAACGCTCCTATTACGAACTGCACACCTTCACTTCCAGAAGCCTGGAGCTTGTAAGAAGTCTGCAGTGCTGTGGGCGTCGCAGCAAAAGTCGACCCGCTCACCCAAAGTGAGACTGTCAGCTCTTTGGTCGTGAGACTGAGATAGTCGGCGAGAGACACGTCCATGTCAACTCTGGTGTTCGGAGAAGAATTGAACAGGGCTCCCTTGATGGAAGCTGCGGGATTTCTAGTGGTAACATCACCGCCGACAATCGATCCTACGGGAACTCCAGAAAAAGCAGGCCCGAAAGAAACTCCATTTCCGATCACACAGTCTTGCTGGAACACCAACCCCTGTGAGAGATTATAGACCCTGCCTCCCTGCTTGAGAGCATAGGGCGAATAGAGTTTCGTGAGCTTGGTGAGGGGTCCAGACAGCTTCGCCATTTCACATCCTGTCGCTATACACTATTGAATCGGTTCCGTTCGAAACGTTTAGAAACGTCCAACCCGCAGTGCTTGAGATTTTGTCTCTCTTTAAGTAGGGAGATCCTGACCTACTGTTTGCGATCACTCTCGAGATCTCTGGGTCGGACGTGTACTCTGCTGCAGCAGTTGAAGTGTCAGTGCTGTCAACAAACGGAAGCGAAGGACTGCTTTCCGTGTCTTGGTAGGTGACGGTGCCGAGTATGCTAGTGTCTTCGTCTCCGACTTCGAAGTAAGTTGGAGATCTTTCCTGTGTGTCAGTGTAAGATCTCAGAGTCTCTTGCTCAACGAAATAAAACTTCCTGCCGACTGTCTCTGTTGTAGAACAAAGAGATGCCTTGGCTCCTCTTTTTGCAAAATCAGGGAGAAACCTAATTCCGACCATCTCCGATCTGGTTTCGAAGACGCCGATAGTGCCGTCTTCCATGATGGGATCTGCATAACCGGCAGCAGTCAAGACTATCGGATAGAGAGCAAGACCCTCGTCGTCGATATAGACAACGGGATCGAAGTCGGTCATGTCAGTGTAAGATGTCTCAGTGCTCTCTGATTGACCGAGCGTCCTCTTTTCGTTATACGGGTTGGGAGCCGAAGTTATTGCTCCGCTTGAATCTAGATCGACAAGATTTTCGTCGAAGAAATTATCTTGGACCAGTCTGCCGTTGTAGACAAACAGGTCACTGGAGTTCTGTCTGAGCCTGAGCATAGAGGTGTTGAATTGCTGCTCTTTTGTGAGAACATCGACTCCCTCTCTTCTGCTCTCGAGGCTCCCTGATTGTAGGTCGGTGACTGTAGAGGACATCAGAATTTCTTAAGCTCCGCTGTTACTTGAGAGAGACCTATCGTGCCCCTCAGGTTTCTTCTGTCATTCTCCCCGAGATAGATGTCTGCCCAATTGTACTTGATCTTGTTTCTCTCGAGAATGTGACTCTCAACGACGAGACTAACGCCTTGGAAGTCAGTGTTATAGGGAAGCATCTGCTCAACGAGCCTCTCGATGCTAGATTCGAACCACTTCGCGAAGAGAAAGACATTCTTGAAAGAGACAGAGTCGGTGAGTCTGTTGAAGTAGATTTCTCTCAAGTGTCTTTCTCCGGTGTACTCTGTCGAGAACATGTCGGCCGGGTTTCCGTAGATCTCATCGATTGCTTCGTGGCCGCCGAATAGGAGAGCCATGTCTTCATCGAGAGCTCTCACAGTGCTTATCTCTATTCCAAAGCGATTATCATCTGTGGGAGCTTCTGCTGGATCTACTCGATAGACCGGCTGATTGCTGCCACCGTACTTCAGAGAGTTCTCTTCGCTGGCCCAAGACCTAACCCTGATTTTGCTATCAGTTGACGATTCATCGAAGTATGGATCGATTGCTTCATACATGACGTCAAACGGAAGCAGGACAGCAGAAGAAGAGGCAAAATTAGTTCCGCTCAAGTTGAAACCGTTCTGCGTAAAATCGGTGAAAATAATGTTTCCCGAACCATCAGAAGCTGTGACGGGCTGCTCGAAACCAGCGTCGACTCTGAGTCTTTCGAAGGATCCGCTCTCAGACGTAACGAAGTTGAAGTTGACAGATGGGTTTCTCACGCCAACGTTGAGCGGGTTTCTAACGTGCTCCTGCCATTCGCTGCCGCTCAAGAACTTGGACCACATTCTCAATTGCGAAGCCTTTCCTTGGAAAGCGCTAGTCTTCACGTTCGAGCCAAGAGTAGAGTCATTGAGGAAGAGAGTGGATGCGCCGTCTGTAACTGCTGAGCTGCCTACAACAAAGAAAGAGCCGCTTGAGTTATAGCTTGAGCTGGTCTTGGCGAAGTTGTCGTATTGAGAAGGTACAACAACATCGAGAAAGCTCTCGCTCAAGATGAGAGTTTGACCGATGGTCTTTCCGAATCTCAGAAACCACCTACTCGTATCGGAAGACTGCCTCTCTCTACCGAAAGACACGTAGAACGGGTAGCTGTCGTATACTGGGAGATTTTCGAGATAGAGAGAGAATCTCTCCGGATCGCTTGGATTTGTCGAATACGCGCCATTTAGAGTGAGGTTGGCTCCCTCTCCAGATATAGTTCCTGATTTCTGGAGTACGACATTGAGCATGAGAGCTTTGCCATATGAGCCAGTCGAAAGAACTCTCATGAGCGTGTTGCTACCATAATCTCCGCGAGAGTACAGATACTGCCCCTCGAAAGAGAAGCTGCTAGTCGTGAAAAGACCATCCGAAGAATTTCCGGTGATAGTGGGAAGTCCCGGTTCAACTCTAGAACCGCTAAGAAACGGAGAAGTAATGCTGAACGAGCCTGTTGTCGTGAACTTGAGAGTCTTCTTAGTGCTTTTTCTTCCGACTATGTAGCCAGACTTTGCTCCGCCGTACTCTTTGAACCTGAGAGTGACGTCGGGGTCTATGCCCGTAGATCTGATTATGCTCTTGACAGAGTCAATCGTTCCCTTGCTCTTTATGATATTCGGAATGCTGGCGAGGATCCTGCGCCACATCGTGGCTTCGAGCTGGTACAGAGCATTCGTGCCAATGCTCTCTTCCTGCGTCAGGTTGTCACCGTGAAAGTACTGGAGATATGTTGGGTCGCTGAACAGCCGTGGCAGCTCTATGCCGTATTCTTTTGCGAAGAACGGTAGGAACGTGTCCGCGATCCCATTGGATTCTTCGTACTCTATCCTGTTGAGCTTTGACATCTGGTCGATGAACATTTTGAGCTCGTCAAACTGCTTTGCCCATATCAGAAGCATCGATGTTATCAGCTGGACAGAGCCGAGCTTCGTTCCTCTCGGGAGGTTACCGCCTTCTGAGAATTCTCTCCCGATCTCTCCGTTCACGCTAGCTAGACCATCTTCACTCTGCTCTTCCTCGAGATAATGAGAAGGTATGAGCTTCACGATGAAGTTTGGATTGTTGGAATCGTACTCAGAGGCAGAGTCGAGAAGTGAGGAGTTGAGAGTGACTAGAGTAGAGTAGTCGGGGAAGAGAATCGGGTTGTAGGACGCTCTTTCTCCGAAAGACGCTGGTCCGCCGGTGTTCGTGGATGAGTCTCTCATCCTCAAGTCAAAATTTGTGATGTTCGAATGAAGACCGTTGCCCGAGGAATCGATTACAAGCGAGTTTCTCTCATATGAACCGTATGGCTCATTGAACTTGAAATAGAGTCGCAGATCCGGGCTGGGCTCAGTGGGGTTTGCTGACGTGTACTTGAAGTCGGTCGCTGCCCTGTTCCCGACAAAGACCTTGAAGTCATCGAGAGAGGCGCTCAGCGTGTTCTTCGGTTGAAAGGAGAAACCAGTTGCGCTATGAAGGGATCCACTACCGATATAGAGCGGAGAGGCCAAGCTCGTAAAGACTTCGAGCTCGCTAAGGGAATTCGATGACGCGACCAAGTTTCCAGTGACGTATAGCTGGAGCCTGTTGGTTCCCGGGCGTCTATTGAAGGTAGCTGCAATGTCTACCCACTCGCCCTTGTTGAACGATGACGTCACGTAGAGAGAAGTCGAGCCTGATGTGTATGCGAAGAGGACGTCAGCAACATTTGAGCTCAGTGATCTTGAGACAGCGAGAGTGTACCCAGAGTTGCCTGTGATTCTTTGAGCGACAACCTGATTCTCATTTTGAGCAGGAGGAACGAAGAGCTTGAATTGGAAGGAGATAGAGCTAGCTCCCGGGTCGAGGACTGATGCACCCGTCTTGTTTCTCGAGAGCTCTGGGAACTTTGAGCCCGCAGAATCGATGACCTCAACGTAAGAGGATCCCGTGAGCATCAGGCTGTTGAGTGACTTTGGGAACTCATTATAGACGTATGACTCAAATCCAGTGAGTCTGTCGAAGAAATCCTCGACCTCTCTAAAGGTTCCATCAAACGGGAAGTTGTTGATTATCGTGTCAAAAGCAACGTTGACATTAGCGACAGCAGAACTAAAGAAGGTGTGCTTTGAGAAATCTGACCAGTCAATCGGTAGCTGCTGAGTCGACTTGAGAGGGCTGCCTGGAGCAGCGTACCTAAAGGAGCTTGATGACGGAGACTGCTGGTTGTTCTGGTCGTTAAGAGATGAGCCTCCCGCGCTAAGACTATTTCGCTGTAGCGCTACGATGGTCTCAGTCTTTGTGTAATCGACTCCGCTGGTCTTTCTTGGCATCACTCACTCAATACGAGCGTGTAGCTCTTGTTAGTAACTTGCAGCGTCTCTCCGGCAGTCACGATCTGGTACTCAAAAGAGAGCGGTACTCCCGTGGGAAGCGAATCAGTCTGCAGAGTGAAGTAGCTCGACAGGGTGTCCATCGACATTTTTGAACCTGGCTCATCGAATCCAAACACGAGGTCTCCCGTTGACATGTCCCTGAGCCTTACTCTACACTCGTTTATCTCCAGTGGTAGGGGCTCAAAAGAGAACTTTGAAGACCTGTTCTGGTCATAGTCATCGTAGAAGTTCACTCTAATTTTGACCTGTTGTCCGCGCTGTAGCGTTGCGGGAGTCGACAGCATTGATGAGCGAATCTTTCTCACTCCGCTCGATTTTGTAGCTCCCTGGTGCTGAGAAACTTTCAAGCTTCCAGAGTAGTAAGTGACAGTTCTGTCGAGTGATGTCCAGACCTCATCGAACATGATGAATCCTGACGATTCGAGAGCAGACTTCAAAGTGAGGCTGCCAGAGATCGGTGTAGAATCTCCGGAGAAGAAAGCAACACTTGCAGAGTATATTCCAGTCGTAGGAGCAGCAAGCCTTGATTGAGATCCAGTCACATACTTTGCGTATGAACCTGTTGAGAATCTCGCGAGGAAACAGTTGCTACCAGTGACCTGCGTGAGAGAAGATCCTGACACGAAGTTGGCATACGCTCCCCTCACGATGTTGTGGACATACAGAGAGCTTGTGAGATCGAAGTAGGAGGAGCTGTGGTTGTCGACGATGCTGTCATCGTAAGAGATGAGCAGCGAGGGTCTAATCGACTGTTGTCTAACGTGACGAGAAGCGAACCTCTTCACGAACCTTGTGACTCCGTCATTTTCTTGTGAGTCGATGAATGATATTCTGAAACCGTGATCCGGGAGAATGCCCGCTATTGTAGCAGAGACTACGTTTGTCACATCAACGATCAGATCTTCAGTTCCCAGAGGAAAGTTCATCGTGGACCCAAGGTTCACGATGCCTGCGCCGTCAAGGAGGTTTCCGCTGGCGTAGTAGTCTACTCCCGTGCCCCCCAGAGTGCCAGACTTGTAAGACCCGCTGGCATTCCAGAAAGACCCAGAAGAGTTGCTCAAGTAGTTTGCGTAGTCAACGTCTGCGAACGATATGACATCTCTGCCGAGTCCCTCAGAGAAAGGAACAGCAAGAGGGAAAACTTGCACTGTGAAGTTGCTTGGGACCGGCTGTCCAGCAGAGATGTTCCTCAGTCTTAGAGTCGCCCTGAAGGTGTTAGACGCAATGTCTAGCGAACTTGATGCAAGGACCTTCGCTTTAGAGGTGTCAAACTTTATCAGGACTCTTGAGAGCTCTAGTGCGCCAGTTACCACAGTCGACTCATCATAGAGCTTGAAGAGATCAAGAGTCCCAGCTCTTCCGACGTTACCAGACACAGCTGGACTCGCGTCTATGATCTTGTTGGTGATGTAGGTGTCGCTGCTTGCACTCGCAATGATTATCATTGTCTCTTCCTCACACAGAAACCACGACGACGTCGTCGTTTGGATACTTGATCTCGAAGACTCCTCCTTGAGGAGCCAGGATCACACCCCTACTCGCTGCCGAAGAGATGTCGTAAGAGTAGTCAGAATAGCTGACATTGTCGATGTTCCCCGACTTTCCAGTAAATTCCAGCGTGACCAGTGAGAGAACTCCGGGAACTGTGATAATCGCGCTGGTCACGTCTGCTACGACGATGGGCTGGTCAACTTGGAAGTTTCTCGTATCGAGCTCAGTACGAATCGCTGCAGCGACGCTCTGTAGGACTTCCAGAGAAATATAGTTGGGAGCCACAATGATCGAGGCTTTCACAGAGTAGTTCACTATCGGAGAGTCAACAATGTCGACAGCGTCAGATATCAACCTGAGATCGTTGAGGTAGCTCCTGAGATTCAGCTTGAGAGTGTCGCTTGCTGTTGCAAGAAGACCGTTTGAGTCGTAGCTAAGTACGTAGAGCTGCTTTGCCAGCGGATTCGAAGAATTGGCACGGCAACCAGCCTTTGAGATCTTGCCGAACCTTCCTGGTAGCGAGTAAACTCTCGCTATCAAGTCTTCCTTCGTCACGACTCTTAGTTGAGAGTTTCTTGATGAGGGTATCTGAAGCCTGAGATCATCGATGCTCGGTTGAGTCGCTCCACCGCTAGCAGCAGAAACGTTGATGACGTCAGCAGAAGCCCTGACTGCTGATGATATAGTGCTCGATGGAATTCCTGGGAACACCATCGAGAGAGACGTGATGCCCCTGATGGTGTTTGGGCCAACGTTGTGCGTCAACCCTCCCCCATACTCATAGGTCACTGTCAACGTAGTATTCCTCGGAGCAACTCCCAGAGTCTTTGACTTCAAGAGGTTGTTCGGGTCGAGCGAGTACTTGGCGATGGGACTCTTTCCGTAGAGTGGGAGAGCGAGAGAAGACGGATCAAAAGCTGTCTTCTCATCGAGAGAGTTGTCTCCTCCGCCAAAAGTGAGAGAAGTCGTTCTCGTAGAGAGAGAGGTTGAGACCGTGAATCTGCGAGGAGCGGGTATAACTTCGAGACTGTCACTGACTTCAATGCTGTCGTAAGAGTAGTTGGTGACAGGAGAGTAAACAGTGTCCTGGGTGAGAGCGTTGACCTCGTAGTAGGAATTGCCCTCTGTGTCTGTGACGCTGATTATTCGAGTGACGTTTGAGTTACTGAGAGCGAATGAGTAGAAGGGATTGTAGGTGTCGGGAACGCTGAAGGTCTCTGTCACTCTAGAAGATGAAGTTGCCATCCCTTCTTTTGAGAGTATGAACGTGACAGGATTACCCGAGTTATCAGTTTCTCCGACAACGACTGTCGCTTTTAGGAACCCGTCCCTATCTCTCTCGTTGAAGTTGATGTCTTCCATCAAAGTGAAAGAGATCCTGTTCGATGAAGCAGCAACAGTGCCAGCGAGAATGACTGGTATCGCGCTGGCTACTGGTGAATAGACTCCGCCAGTCATGGCTGCAGGCACTTCGACATAGAAAGTCAAACCGGCCGATGCGGGACTCGCTCCCGTGATCTTGACTCCCGCGTTTCGAAGATGTCTCTCGATATTTGTGAGTTCAACAGCGTCGCTCCACGAGAGCTCGTTGAACTGGTGGTCAAGGTAGTAGCTCATCGTGTCGCCGACAGAAGCGGCGAGATCGACAAACATTCCTCCCAAGCCAGCCTCAGAGAAGTCCTTGATCTGGTCAGCGAAAAATGTCTGTGAATATCTTACCAGATCACTGCGAAGGTCTTCGAAATCCTTCGCAAGATAGTTTCTCTGCATCTGGT
>Ga0164295_10002028_pt1 | contig 16827 bp, 13 predicted proteins | sample GEODES006metaG_FD_111798 | JGI IMG/M metagenome (GOLD analysis project Ga0164295, IMG submission 111798) | Oligotrophic lake water microbial communities from Sparkling Lake, Wisconsin, USA - GEODES006 metaG | ecosystem: Environmental > Aquatic > Freshwater > Lake | place: USA: Sparkling Lake... | reverse complement strand
GGAACGATTTTCGTCAGGAAGTCGTAGATGTTTCGCCCGCCGTACAACAGGAAGATGAGGGTGAACAGCATCAGCAACGCGCCGGCGATGATCTCGGTGAGCGTCGCGGCGGTGGACAGCGCGCCGGTCGTCAACCGTTCCTGGTTGTCCCGCAATGCCGCGATGGCGGTATCACCGGCGTTGTCGATCTGCTCCCGGCTCAAGTGCAGCGGACCATCGATGAGCCAGCGGGTAGCGTTATCGATACTTCGAGTGACCTGCTCCACAAGGTCGGGCAATCCTGAAATAAACTGACTGACAACGAAAGTCATGATGCCGCCGAAGACGGAGAGCCCACCCAGCAGCACCAGTGCCACCGCTCCACTGCGTGGCATCCCCCACAGATCCAGGCGGTCGACGGCGGGCAACAGCAACGCGGTCAAGATGACAGCCAGCGCCACCGGCACCACGATCACCTGGAGCCGCCACAACAGCCACAACAGCGCCGCCACCGCCGCGAGGATGACCAGCAGTCGCCACGACCATGCGGCCGCCTTGCGCACGAAAGGTTCAACCGCATCGTCATCGGCCGGCATGGCGCCAGCCTAGCCCGGCTACGCTGAAATACGTGGCCCACGACGCGACGGTCGACTCCGCCCGCGGGGGAAACGACAGCCCCAGATCCCGGGGGAAGTACTGGTGGGTGCGCTGGGCCGTGCTCGGTGTCGCACTGATCGTGCTGGCGGTCGAGGCCATCCTGGTGTGGGACCAGTTGGCCAAGGCATGGTTGAGCCTGATCTCGGCGAACCCCTGGTGGGTGCTCGCGGCAGTCGCCGCCGCGATGGCCTCGATGCATAGTTTCGCCCAGATTCAACGAACGCTGTTGCGTTCCGCCGGTGTGACCGTTCATCAGTGGCGGTCAGAAGCGGCGTTCTACGCCGGCAATGCCTTGAGTACGACCTTGCCCGGCGGCCCGGTGCTCTCGGCGACCTTCGTCTACCGCCAGCAACGGCTCTGGGGCGCCTCCCCGGTGGTGGCGTCCTGGCAGTTGGTGATGTCAGGTGCGCTGCAAGTGGTAGGACTGGCCCTGCTGGGTCTCGGTGGCGCATTCCTGTTGGGCGCCAAGGACAATCCGTTCTCATTGCTGTTCACCCTCGGCGGTTTCATCGCGCTGCTGCTGCTCGCCCAGGCGGTGGCGACCCGCCCTGAACTGATCGACGGAATCGGCGTCACGGTTTTGGGCTGGGTTAACTCCGTGCGCGGCAAGCCGGCCGAGACCGGAGTGCGCCGGTGGCGCGAAACGCTCACCCAACTGGAATCGGTGAGCCTGAGCCGTCGCGCGCTCGGGGAGGCCTTCAGCTGGTCACTGTTCAACTGGATCGCCGACGTCGCCTGTCTGGCTTTCGCTGCTTACGCCGCGGGCGGACATCCCTCCCTAGCGGGTCTGACCGTCGCTTACGCGGCTGCCCGGGCGATGGGCGCGATCCCGCTGATGCCGGGCGGGCTGCTTGTTGTGGAGGCGATCCTGGTGCCCGGCCTGGTGTCCAGCGGGATGGCCCTACCGGATGCGATCTCGGCGATGCTGATCTACCGCCTGGTCAGCTGGATCTTCATTTCCGCGATCGGCTGGGTGGTGTTCTTCTTCATGTTTCGCACCGAAGGGGCACTGGACCCCGAGGTGGTGGTGGACGAATTGGCCGCCCAGGAGATGGCCGCCCAGGATCCGCCCCCGGCGGACCCTGCACCCGATGCCGACGGACGCCCGTGAAACACCCCCGCTCATCCCCCAGGCAGACATCCGCGGCGCTGTCTGCGCTGGCCGCCGACCTGGCCTGCGTCGTGCTGTTCGCCACCGTGGGGCGCCGCAACCATGCGGAGGGTGTGAGCCTGGCAGGCGTCGCCGAGACGGCGTGGCCGTTTCTCGTCGGGACCGTGGTCGGCTGGTTGATCTGCCGCGGCTGGCGCCGGCCCACCGCGGTCGTGCCCACCGGCCTCACCGTGTGGGTATGCACCGTTGCGGTGGGAATGTTGTTGCGTAAAGCCACGTCCGAGGGCACTGCGGTGAGCTTCATCGTGGTGGCCACCTTGTTCATGGCGGTGGTCCTGCTCGGTTGGCGGGCCGTCCTCATCGCGGCGGCCCGGCGCACCCGCTAGATGTACTCGGCTAGGGCGAGGGCACGTCGAGGTCGTCGGACTCCCCGCAGCGGGCCTTCAGGTCCACCAGTGGCTGGCGGATACCCGCCAACTCTGCCCGCACCGAGGGGTTGGCGTCGAGGTACTGCTGCACCGATGCGCGCAGGGTGTCGCGGGGCGTGCCCTCAAGTCCGGTGAAGAAGTCATTCACATCCGGGTTGGTGAACAGGTAGACCGAGGTCGCGGCGGAAACACCCGCGGCGACTCCGGCCAGATCTGCGGCGGTGCAGTTCGGTGGTGCGGCGAGCGCTGACGGGGCCGTGCCGATGAGGAACGCTCCGGCGACAACTCCGGCGCCGATTGCGCCACTGATCGCGCGGCCGGTCTGACGGACAGTCACCATGCTCGGACTCCTTCACTTTGACGTTGGCCTCATCGGACGTTGGCCTCATCGTAGGGCCCTCATCGTAGGGCCCTTATCGTAAGGCAGAGCGGCTGCTCAGTGCCGTTGCGGTGGCGGTGACAACATCGTGTGGCGTGGGCTCGGATCCGGGTCTGGGCACAATCATCTGGGCACATTTCCCGGCAAGGGTGCTGCGGTAGGCTCGCACCCACGCAATTCGGTGCAATGCGGGGAGAAACGCCATCCAGCAGTTCATGATGCGCCTGAGCGGCACGCTGCGCCGACACCGTTGGCTGGTTTTCGCCTGCTGGCTGTTAGCGGTGCTGCCGTCGATCTTCCTTGCGATGACGCAGTCGGACCAGCTGACCGGTGGCGGGTTCGACGTGGCCGACTCGCAGTCGCTGCACGTCCAGAACCAACTCGAAGAGCACTATGCCGAGCAGGGCGCCTCGCCACTGGCTCTGGTCGCCGCGCCGCGGGCCGATGCGAGTTACGACGATATGGCCACCGCCGTGGCCCAGCTCGAAGAAGCCGCGCGCCAGGTTTCCAGCGTCGAACTGGTGGCCACGCCCGAACAGCCGGCGCCGGCGCCGGACCGCCCCTACGTGGTATCGCTGCGATTGGGTTTTGACAACTCCGGCGCAGTCGATGTGGCCCGGCAGTTACGGGCCAAAGTCGGTGTTAAGGGCAACCAACCCGGTGCCATCGACAATGGCCGGGTCCGGCTCTACGTGATCGGTCAGGGTGCGCTCGGGGCGGCCGCGCAGTCGACCACCAAGCACGATATCGCCGCCGCCGAACGCTGGAACCTCCCGATCGTCCTGCTGGTGCTCGTTGCGGTGTTCGGCTCACTGGCCGCGGCCGCGATCCCCCTGGCATTCGGCATCTGCACCGTCGTGGTCAGCATGGGTGTGGTCTATCTGCTGTCCACGGTGACCACGATGTCGGTATTCGTCACCTCCACGGTGTCGATGTTCGGTATCGCGCTGGCGATCGATTACTCGCTGTTCATCCTGATGCGTTTCCGCGAGGAATTACGCGCCGGACGCGACCCCGATCAGGCCACCGATGCCGCCATGGCGACATCGGGTCTGGCAGTTCTGCTCTCGGGGCTGACCGTGATTGCGTCGCTCACCGGCATCTACCTGATCGATACCCCGATCCTGCGGTCCATGGCCACCGGAGCAATCCTCGCGGTCGCGGTAGCGGTGCTGACCTCGACCACCCTGACACCCGCGGTGCTGGCCACCTTCGGGCGGGCGGCGGCCAGGCGGTCACCACTGCTGCACTGGTCGCGCCGGCCGGAGGCGACCCAGTCTCGATTCTGGACCCGGTGGGTGGGTGCGGTGATGCGCCGGCCCTGGGCTTCGGCTCTTTCAGCCGCGGCTTTTCTGCTGATGCTGGCCGCGCCGGCGTTTTCGATGACGCTCGGCAACAGTATGCAGCGGCAGTTTCCGTCGTCACATGAGATCCGCGGCGGCGTCGCCGCCGCTGCCGAAGCACTCGGTCCCGGGGCGCTTGGCCCGGTTCGGATTCTGGTCACATTCCCCGGCGGTAACGCCTCCAACCCGGACAACACCGCAACCCTCGACGCCATCGCCGCGAAGATCACCGAGGCACCCAATATCATCTCGGTGGCTCCGCCGGTGTTCGCCGACGACAACAGCAGCGCATTGATCTCGACCGTATTGTCTGTCGATCCCGAGGATCTGGCCGCTCGCGACAGTGTCGACTGGATGCGGGAGCAACTGCCGACGGCGGCCGGTGCTACTCGCATCGACGTGGGCGGCCCCACCGCTCTGATCAAGGATTTCGACGACCGGGTGGCAGATACGAAACTGTTGGTGTTCGGCTTTGTCTCGTTGATCGCCTTCGTGATGCTGCTCATCTCTATCCGATCGTTGTTCCTGGCACTCAAGGGCGTTCTGATGACCGTCCTGTCCGTCGCGGCGGCCTACGGCAGCCTCGTGGCGGTATTCCAGTGGGGATGGCTGGCCGACATCGGATTTGAACCCATCGCATCCATCGACAGCACCATCCCGCCGCTGGTCCTGGCCATGACGTTCGGTCTGTCAATGGACTATGAGATCTTCCTGCTCACCCGGATCCGGGAGCGCTACCTGCAGTCAGGCGATACCCGCGACGCCGTCGCCTACGGGGTGGCCACCAGCGCACGCACCATCACCAGTGCGGCGCTCATCATGATCGCGGTGTTCATCGGCTTCGCCTTCGCGGGCATGCCACTGGTCGCTCAACTCGGCGTCGCGTGCGCGGTGGCGATCGCCGTCGACGCCACCGTGGTCCGGCTGATTCTGGTGCCGTCGCTGATGGCGATGTTCGACCAGTGGAACTGGTGGCTGCCCAGCTGGCTCGACCGGATCCTGCCCTCGGTCGACTTCGAAAAACCCTTGCCCAAGGTCGATCTCGGTGATCTGGTGGTCATCCCCGACGACATCTCCACCAGCGCCCCGCCGGCCGCCGACCTGCGCATGGTGGTCAAGAGTGCGGCCCGGCTCAAAGCACTCGCCCCCGATGCCGTCAGTGTGGCCGACCCACTGGCCTTCAGCGGCTGCGGGCCCCCGGTGCGGGACCGCCGGCTAACGCGGTCATCGCGCGGCCCCAGGTCGGCAACGCTGCGACCGGTCCACCCGGTCACGATGTGGCGGGGTCGGCTCGCCGTCGCGCTCGACGCCCTGGAAACCGAGGCCGACGTCGAGCGCCGGAGTCCGGTCGAGACCACCAACGTCCAGCTGCCCACCGGTGACCGCCTGCAGATCCCGACCGGAGCGGAGACCCTGCGACTGAAGGGTTTCCTGGTGCTGTGCCGGAACAACCGCTCGGACTACGCCGAGCTCGCCGACCTGGTCGACTGCATGAGCATCGACAACGCGGCACTGGTTCTGGCCGGGATCGACGGGTATTACAGTTCTGGAAGACCACACCCGCTGTGGATCGCGACCCAGTTGGTCCGCCGACTGGCTGATCCGATCCCCACCGAGGCGGCCGACGACACACGCTGGTCAGCCCCGGATGCGGCGTCGGAGTGGGACGATGTCCGAACGCGGTGCCTGTCGCTCGCGGTGGCGATCCTGGAGGAGGCGAGCTGACGTTGGCCATCGACGACAGACCCGTCGAGTTCTGGCCCACGGCATCGATCCGCTCAGCGCTCGAGACCGGGGATATCACCATCTGGCAGCGCATCGTCGTCGCGATCAAACGCGACCCGTACGGACGGACCGCGCGCCAGGTCGAAGAGGTGCTGGAAACTGCTGCGCCCCAGGGAATTTCCAAGGCTCTCAACGAAGTCCTGGTGCGCGCCCGCTCCCATCTGGAAGCCAATGAACGTACCGAGGCTGCCCGCCACGTTCAATTGCTCCTGGAGCGTTCCGGCCTCGGCGAGCAGGAGTTCGCCTCCCGGATCGGGGTGGCACGCCACGATCTGACGTCCTACCTCGCCGCGACGACGAGTCCGCCGGCCTCGCTGATGATCCGGATGCGCCGGCTTTCGGATCGGTTCGCCAAGATCCGGTCCCAACAGGACCAAACGCAGGCCGACTGAACGTCTCAGCGGGAACTGATCGGTGCGACGTCGATGACCTTCCAGTCTCCCTGTTGTTTGGACAGCGCCACCCGCAGGGACAGCACCGCGGTACTCGGATCCTGACCGGGGACGCTCTGCATACCCCGCATCAGCACGGCCACACTCGCCGAGGATGTTCCGAGCGCCTCCAGTCCCGCTGACAGGGTGCTCGCCTGTGCCGATACATTGCGCTTGACCATATCCGCGGTCGCCGATCCGAACTGGGCCCGGAAGGCCTCGGCGCGTTCGGGCACCATCATCGATGTGGCACGGTCCATCGCCGAGTTCGGATCGGACGGTGCGAAAGTCGCCGTCGCCTCGGCGACCTCAGTGGCGATCCGCACAACCCTCGCAGAGTCGGCATCGAAAGCCCGGTCAGGCAGTGTCCAGTTGGCATAACCGACCGCCACCGCCGACGCGAGCGTCACAGCGGCGACGCCCACCACTGCCAGCCGAAGTCCCGGCCTGTCGTCATCAGTGCCCACCGTGACCGAATCACGCCGGTAGGCAACGATATTGACTAGTACAGCCTGAACAATGAGCAGACACAGGATCGAACACACCGACACCCACCACAGCGGCCATTCGAGCATCACCCCGATGACCAGCAGGGCCGAGATCGCCGCCAGTGGGGCAGCGATATCGAACGCCAGCACTCTGGCCGGGTTCCTCATCGCACCGACTCCAACCGGGAGATCCTCGGTGTGCCGTCCACGTCGGAGACGCCCAGGCGCAGATTCCACCGCACCGTGGTGGGTGTGTTGCCGGCGTTCTCACTCACCGATGTCGCCACCACCAGAACGGTGTCGGTACGTGTGCCGAATTCCGGTGCCGGACTCGCCGGCGCACCCTGCTGCCGTCCGATACCACCATCAAGGTCGTGGTGAACCTTCTCGATCGACACCGACTCCACCTGTCCGGTGGTGCGGGAACGCAACGTCTTGACCACGTCCCGGTACGGGGCGATCGAGGCTTCGAAACCGGAGTTCAGTTCACCGACGGTGCCATCGCGCAACCGTTGCAGACTGGCTTCGACGTTCTCGGTGTTCATATTGATCAGCACGCCGGTCCACTCGGCGGCGACTTGCATCGAGCGGGCCTGATAACTGCGCTCGGCGGCCGAGGCCCGGTGCCCCGACCACATCACCGCGATCAGCACCGCCGCAGCCAGAGCGACCACCGCCAAGACAGCCGAGGCGATGCCAAAGCCGGAGAACACCCTGGATCGCTCTTCGTCGGGTTCGGTCACCTCGTCCGCGTCGGGCATGCAGGGCAGGCTACCGCCCATGGTAAGGATGGTGTCGTGACGGTAGACACTGAACGTTCCGGAATCGATCTCTCCCACGTCGACCCTGGGGTGCGCCCGCAGGACGATCTGTTCGGCCATGTGAACGGCCGATGGCTGACCGGCTACACCATTCCCCCTGATCGAGCCACCGACGGTGCCTTCCGTCTGCTCTACGACCGGGCCGAGGAACAGGTGCGCGAACTGATCATCGGGGCCGCCGACCGCGCCGATGCCAGCGCCACCGATGAGCAACGCATCGGTGACCTCTACGCAAGTTTCCTCGACGAGCAGACCGTGCAGCGCCGCGGTCTGCAACCCCTTCTCGATGAGCTGTCCCTCATCGATGCCGCTGCCGGTCCCGGCGCGCTGGCCCCGGTGATCGGGCGATTCCAGCGCACCGGTGTCGGTGGCGGCGTTGGCCTCTACATCGACACCGACTCCAAGAATTCCGCCCGCTATCTGGTCCACCTCAACCAGTCCGGTCTGGGACTTCCCGATGAGTCCTACTACCGCGATGATCAGCACGCCGCGATCCTGGGCGCCTACCCGCGGCATATCGCGAGGATGTTCGCGCTGGTGTTCGGCGGTGAGGCCGATGAGTACGCCGAACGGGCAGGGCGCATCGTGGCCCTGGAGACCAAGCTCGCCGCCTCGCACTGGGATGTGGTGCGTCGTCGCGACGCCGACCTCACCTACAACCTGCAGACCTTCCACGAGTTGTCCACGACCGCGCCGGGTTTCGACTGGAACGGCTGGATCGCCGCGCTGGGGATAGCGCCCGACCGCGTTATCGAACTCGTTGTGCGCCAACCGGACTATCTGATCGCCTTCGCCGAACTGTGGTCACACGCGGACATCGCCGACTGGCAGGACTGGGCCCGGTGGCGACTCATCCACGCACGCGCGGCCGCACTCACTGTCGAGTTGGTGGATGAGGATTTCGCCTTCTACGGGCGCACGCTGAGCGGGACCGAGCAGATCCGCGATCGGTGGAAGCGAGCTGTTTCACTGGTCGAGGGCCTGATGGGTGACGCCGTGGGCCGACTTTATGTGCAGCACCATTTTCCGCCACAGGCTAAAGCACGAATGGACTCCCTCGTGGCCAACCTGCGCGAGGCCTACCGGGTAAGCATCAGCGACTTGGAGTGGATGACACCGGCGACCCGGCAGCGTGCGTTGGCCAAGCTGGACAAGTTCACCGCCAAGATCGGCTATCCCAAGAATTGGCGGGACTACTCTGCCCTCGTCGTTTCACGAGATGATCTGTACGGCAATATCATTCGTGGCTCTGAGGTGGAGTTTGACCGCGAAGTGGCCAAACTTGGTGGCCCTGTCGACCGGGATGAATGGTTCATGACCCCACAGACGGTCAACGCGTACTACAACCCCGGCATGAATGAGATCGTCTTCCCCGCCGCGATCCTGCAGCCACCGTTCTTCGACGCCGACGCCGACGATGCCGCCAACTACGGCGGAATCGGCGCGGTGATCGGCCATGAGATCGGCCACGGTTTCGACGACCAGGGCTCCAAATACGATGGTGACGGCAATCTCGTCGACTGGTGGGTGGACGCGGATCGGGCGGAATTCACCGTCCGCACAACGCAACTGATTGAGCAGTACGACGCCTACGTGCCGCGCGATCTCGAAGGCCAGGCTGACTCACCGCACGTGCAGGGTGCGTTCACGGTCGGCGAGAATATCGGCGACCTGGGCGGATTGTCCATCGCACTGCTGGCCTACGAGTTGTCCCTGGACGGCAGGCAGGCGCCGGTGATCGACGGACTCACCGGGGTACAGCGTGTGTTGTTCGGCTGGTCACAGGTGTGGCGCACCAAATCCCGCACGGCCGAATCGGTCCGGCGACTTGCCGTCGACCCCCATTCACCGCCGGAGTTCCGCTGCAACGGTGTCGTACGAAACATCGACGCCTTCTACGAGGCCTTCGGCGTCAACGAAAACGATGCGCTTTACCTAGCACCACAGCACCGGGTCCGGATCTGGAGCTAGCACCGACGAGGACGTTACGCACTCAGTAGAGGGTCCACTGCCAGTCGTCGGCACCGTCGGGGTTGTTGTACAGACCGACCGAGTTCTTCACCACGATCGGATCCCCGCTGCCGAAGTTGTCGTAGAACCACTTCGCGTTATCCGGACCGAGGTTGATGCAACCATGACTGACGTTGCGCTTACCCTGGTCGGCCACCGACCACGGCGCGCTGTGTACGAAGCCACCGCTGTTGTCGATCCGGACCGCCCACTGCACCTTGAGCTTGTAGCCGTAGGTGGAATTCACCGGCACGCCGTAGGTGGACGAGTCCATGATCATGTCGGGGAATTTCTCAAGAACGTAGTAGGTGCCGTTCTTGGTCTCGTGCTTGCCGTCTCGCATTCCCATCGATACCGGGAACGTCTTCTCCACCTTGCCGTTGCGGGTGACCGTCATCTGGTGGGTCTTATCGTCGACGGTGGCTATCAGGGAGTCACCCACCCGGAAGCTGGACCTGGCGCCACTGGCGTCGATATTCACGATGGTGCCCGACGGCCAGAAGTTATAGGGCCGCCAGCGCACCTGGGTGTCGGTAGTCCAATAGAACGCGCCCGGCACCGCAGGCGCCGAGGAGATGTGAATTGCCTGTTCGGCCAGCGGCCGGTTGGCGATCGGACGCTGGAAGTTGATGATGATCGGCTTGGCGACTCCGACCAGTGCGCCGTTGACCGGGTTGAAGGCCGGCGGAGCGAACACCGGGTCACCGGTGAACGGCGCGGCGTTCTGGCCCTTGGCCGCGCTCATGGTGACAGCCGGCGGGGTGACGGGCGCCGCCATGGGTGCCGGCGGAGGTACATCCACCGGAGGTGGCGGCACGTCACCGGGTGCCGCCAGATCGCCTGGCAACGGCGGCGGGGGCGGCGGGAACTCCACCAGAGGAGGCTCGACCGGAACGGGCGCGATGTCGACGACCTGCGGATCCACCGGCGGCTGATCCGGATCGGCCAGAGCCGAGCCGCTACCCAGACCTGAGACCGTGAACCCCACCACACACAGGGCGGTGGCCAGGACGCCTTTCACCCGCATCACCAAACTCCTCCAATTCTCTTCCGGTTCCAGTCTGACATAGCGCCGGGGCCGGCAACCGACGCGCGGCCGCCCCGCAAACCCCGTTGGAACCCCTCGCCAATGCGTTTACCTGTGTAAATGATCGCTACGGCAGTGACGAGCGTTACTTACCGCCCACCACATCGACGTCGACAAGGAGCTGTTTGCCGGCGACGACACCGGCCAGGGCGGAGGCGATCAACAGGGCCGAGGCCGTGAGCATGACCGCCTCGCCGCCCCAGGAGAATAAGCCGTAGGAGAACAACAGACCGCCGAGCAGGGAGCCGGCCATGATGCCCACCTGGAAGGCGGCCACCCACAGACCGGAGGCACCGTCGGGGTCCTGCGGTGAGGTTCGCATGGCGGCCGATTGCAGCATGGGCGACATCGCAGTGGCCGTGGCGCCCCACGTCGCGATGGCCACGATCCCGAGCAGCATCGTGACACCGGTGTGGCGTCCACCGAAGGCCAACCCGGCCAGCACCACGAAGACCAGTGTCAAACCACCCAGACCCATGATGATCGCGGCCCTCGGGCGCCGATCCCCGGAACGGGCCAGCAGCCCCATGGCGGTCAGGCCCGCGATCCCGTAGGCGGCCATCAACCAGGCGAGGTTGGCACCGCGCACGCCCACGACGTCACGGATGATGGCCACGATGAAGGTGTAGGAGATGAAGTGCCCGGTGACTCCGATCAGGGTCAGCAGGCTGATCGTCATCAGGCGCCGGTTGTGGTGATGCCGGGTCCGGCGCGGGCCGGCCGCACCGGTGGGCATCGCCATCAGCGGGAGAATCAGGCGGGCGGCCGCCAGCACCGCGATGGCCGCCGCGGTGATCGCGGCGACGGCCATCCGCCAACCCCACAGTTGGCTCATCAGCGCGGTCAGGGGACTCCCGACGACCAGCGCCAGACCGGTTCCCACATAGACCGCGGCGGTGGCCCGGCCGGCGTGGGTCGGCGGCACCAGTCGCACACCGATCGGAGCGATCACCGACCACATCAACCCATGGGTGATAGCACACAGCACCCGACCCAGGGCGAGCACCGCGAACGTCGGCGCCAGTGCCGAGATAAGTTGCGATACCGCCAGACAGATCAAGGTGAACAGCAGCGTCGTGCGGCGCGGCCATCGGGCGGTCCACCGCACCAATGGAACGGTGGCCACCGCCGCCACCAGTGCATAGCCGGCTAGCAGAGTGCCCACTGTCGCCTCGCTGACGCCCAGGTCCTCGGCGATCACCGGAAGAGCACCGACGGGCATGATCTCTGCCGTCACGTAGATGAAGGCCGCCGCCGACAGCACGGTCAACGCGAGGATGACCCGAGGCGTCCATGGACCAGAGGGCGGCGGGGATGGGTTATCCACCGTCATCGCCGTAGTAGTCACGCGTCACGGTATCGGTTGCCGACCGGGCACATCGGCCCCCGACACCCCGCTGAACCGGTTTGAGACCGGGCCGAGACCTCGGCTCAGGAACGCACCAGTCGGGCGATGGCCGCCGAGGCCTCGGCGAGCTTCTTATCGGCCTCCTCACCGCCCTCGGCGACGGCGTGAGTCACGCAGTGACTGAGGTGTTCGGAGAGCAGACCCAGTGCCACCGATTGCATGGCGCTGTTCACGGCACTGATCTGGGTCAGGATATCGATGCAGTACTTCTCATCGTCGATCATCTTGGCGATGCCCCGCACCTGGCCCTCGATACGGCGCAGCCTTTTGGCGTAGTTGTCCTTGTTGTCCGAATACCCCTGTTGCCCAGTCACTTAGGCCCCCAAACCGATCAGCATCTGCTTCATCTGGTCGATCTCGGCCTGCTGTGCAGTGACGATGTTCCCGGCCAGGGTCTTCATATCGGCGCTGGTGCCGTCGGCGATCTCGGTCTTTGCCATCGCAATGGCGCCCTCATGGTGGGAGATCATCGACTGCAGCCAGAGCGTGTCGAAATCCGCGCCCTTGAGATTGTCGAGTTTGACGATGGTGGCGTCATCGACCATTCCCGCCATGGCCATGCCGACGTGGCCGCTCTCGTGTGACGTTTCGTCGGGGTCGACACCCCACTGCAGGAGCAACGCCTTCATGGTGGTGATTTCGGGTTGCTGCTCACCGGCGATCTTCGTCGCGAGAGCGATCACATCCGGGTTGGTCGAACGGTCGGGCACCATCGCCGCGAGTTCCACCGCCTGTTGGTGGTGCGGAATCATCATCTGCGCGAACATCACGTCGTCGGCGTTATGGGCGGCCACCTGTTCGGCCGAGGTCGCCGATGCGGGCAGACCTTGATCCTGTCTTGCGGCGGTGCCGCAGGACGAGACGGCGAGGGCAGTGGCGACCGCGGCCACGGCGGCAAGAATTTGAGTGCGGGTTGACGTCATGATGCCACCCTACCGCATACCCCTTGGGGGTATTTCGCTTCGATTTTGGCGGCCACCCCAAGCAGGTCATACTGGTTGGGTGAGCGATTCTCCTGACATCAAGCCCCGCAGCCGCGACGTCACCGACGGCCTGGAGAAGACGGCCGCACGCGGCATGCTCCGGGCGGTCGGAATGGGCGATGCGGACTTCGCCAAACCTCAGATCGGCGTGGCGTCGTCATGGAATGAGATCACTCCCTGCAACCTCTCGCTGGACCGGCTGTCGAACGCGGCCAAGGAGGGCGTGTTCGAGGCCGGTGGTTTCCCGATGAAATTCGGCACCATCTCGGTCTCGGATGGCATCGCGATGGGGCATGAGGGTATGCACTTCTCGCTGGTATCGCGGGAGGTCATCGCCGACAGTGTGGAAACCGTCATGCAGGCCGAGCGCATGGACGGCATGGTCATGCTGGCCGGCTGCGATAAGTCGCTGCCCGGGATGATGATGGCCGCCGCGCGGCTGGACCTGGCTGCGGTGTTCCTCTACGCCGGGTCGATCATGCCCGGCTTTGCGAAGATGTCCGACGGCAGCGAGCGCGAGGTCACGATCATCGACGCCTTCGAGGCGGTCGGGGCGTGTTCACGCGGACTGATGTCGCATGAGGATGTCGACGCCATCGAGCGGGCCATCTGCCCGGGCGAGGGCGCCTGCGGTGGCATGTACACCGCCAACACCATGGCCAGCGCCGGGGAGGCGCTGGGCCTGTCGCTGCCGGGTAGCGCGGCTCCGCCGGCTCCCGACCGGCGCCGCGACGGCTACGCCCACGAAAGCGGCAAGGCTGTGGTGGAACTGCTGCGCCGCGGGATCACCGCCCGCGACATCCTGACCAAGGAGGCCTTCGAGAACGCCATCGCGGTGGTGATGGCCTTCGGCGGATCCACCAACGCCGTGCTCCATCTGCTGGCCATCGCGCATGAGGCCAATGTCGAGCTGTCGCTGACCGATTTCAGCCGGGTCGGCGCCAAGGTGCCGCACCTGGCCGACGTCAAGCCGTTCGGAAGCCACGTGATGAACGACGTCGACAAGATCGGCGGTGTGCCGGTGGTGATGAAGGCCTTGCTCGATGCCGGACTGCTGCACGGCGACTGCCTGACAGTGACGGGCAAGACGATGGCGGAGAACCTCGCGCACATCGCGCCGCCGGACCCCGACGGCAAGGTGCTGCGCGCACTGAGCAACCCGATTCACCCCACCGGCGGTATCACCATCCTGCACGGCTCGCTGGCTCCCGAAGGCGCGGTGGTCAAGTCGGCCGGTTTCGACTCCAGCGTTTTCGAGGGCACCGCGCGGGTTTTCGACGGCGAGCGCGCAGCCATGGATGCCCTGGAGGACGGAACCATCACCGCCGGCGACGTCGTCGTCATCCGATACGAGGGCCCCAAGGGCGGCCCGGGTATGCGGGAGATGCTCGCCATCACCGGCGCGATCAAGGGCGCCGGGCTGGGCAAGGATGTGCTGCTGCTCACCGACGGGCGGTTCTCCGGAGGCACCACCGGACTGTGCGTGGGGCACGTCGCCCCCGAAGCGGTCGACGGCGGCCCGATCGCGTTCGTCGTTGGCGGTGACCGGATTCGCCTGGACGTGGCGAACAAGACACTCGACATCTTGGTCGAGCCCGCCAAATTCGATTCGCGCCGAGCAGGATTCACTCCGCCGCCACCCCGCTACACCCGAGGGGTACTGGCCAAGTACGTCAAGCTGGTCGGCTCAGCGGCCCAGGGCGCGGTCTGCGACTAGCCTGCTGCACTCCTGGCGGACCTCGCGGCAACGGCCCGCTTGGGCGCGGGTGACTCCTTGGCCTGGCTCACCGCTCGCCGAGATGCGACGGAACGAGCCCTAGGTGTCTTGGCCGATCCTGCCGCCGCCGAACCGACAGACCCACCCAGGCCTGGTACGAAACCGTTGACGAGCGCCCGGACAACATCCCCGGGCACCTGTGCCCACTCGGCCGGGGTCAGCGGGTTGACCGACAGGTACGGCGTGTAGGTGCCGGACTGGTCGTAGGTCCGGTTGTAGGTGCCGCCTTCGCTGGGTGTCTGCACGTCGGTGTAGCCGACATTGACCAGGATCTCTGCCGCAGGCTGCAGCGCATCGGCCAGCAGGGTGGGAACGGTGATCGGCACACCGAGCGCCTGGAACGCAGCGTTGACCAGCCGCGCCGGCAGGCGCAACGGCTCCAGCAACGGCAGATCAGTGGGCGCCAGCGTGCCATAGGTGGTGCTGGACAGGTTCAGTGCGGCCAGCGCGCCGAGCTTGGCGTAGATCACATCTTCCGACGTGCCGGCAAGAGTGGCCCCGCCGATCAGATTGGTCGGAAGTACCGTCGCCAGAACGGAATTGGTCAGCGAGAACGGATTCAGCGTCACCGGGAAGTCCGACATCAAGTTGTATCCGAGCGCCAACCCCACCGTCGCAGCATTCAGCGCGATCCCGGTGCTCGATGCCGACGTCCCGCCCTGGCTGACGGCTTCGATACCGAACAGATTCAGGATCGGGGCGAACCGGGCGTAGAGGCCACCGTTGGGCGAACCCGGATTGTTCACCTGCGCCACCGCAAGGTTGGTCACGTTGATGCCCTGCACGCAGGAGAGGCCGGAGGTGCAGGGCTCCCCGGTCAGCGAGTTGACCTTCCCGCTCGGCACCAGCGGGGTGTAACCAGCCGGTGTGTTCCCGGCAGCGCTGGCCAGCATCGCCTCGTACGCGATTCCGGCTTGATAGGCGCCCAGGCCGGACCCGCCCAGGATGGCGGCACCCAGGGTGCCGCCGGGCTGGCGTTTGAAGGTGGACAGGACCGGCGTGAAGCCGCCGAACGGAAACGCGTTGACATCATCGGCCAGGACCGTCGGGAACGGCAGCGCGTAGTCCAGGTTGATGGTGATGGTGCCGAGCACATCGACATCGGGAATCTCGATGCTGGTGACTCCGAGTGCCTGCGCCACGCGGAACAGCGGCCCCGTCGCGACCGCGTCGAAGGCGACGTCGGCTTCGGCGGCCGGCGCTGTCAGTCCCGCCACCATCGCACTCGCCGTCACCGCGACGGCACCCAGAACAGTCATCTTGGCGGCTGAAACGCGCCCGCGGCGAACCCTCCGAGCAACCTTGCCATCCACCATTTTCCAGACCCCTCCAGATGAACTTCCGCGAATCATCGGCAGAATAGCAAACACCGCGTCGGGCAGTTCATTCCTCGTGTCTTGCCACGGCCGCGGCAGAAGCGCACAGTGACTCAGGTGAGCAGAACCGCATTACGAATCTGTCCGCTGTGCGAAGCCACCTGCGGAATGGTCCTCACCATCGAGGACGACAAAGTCACCGCCGCGCGTGGCGACCGCGACGACGTCTTCAGTCACGGGTACATCTGTCCCAAAGGTGCCAGCCTCGCTGAACTCGATAACGATCCGGACCGGTTGCACAAGCCGTTGGTCCGCCGCGACGGCGAACTCGTCGAGACCAGTTGGGACGAGGCATTCGCCGCCGCCGCCGAGGGCCTGGGTCGGGTCGTCGCCGCCACCGGCGGCGGATCGGTCGGCATCTACCTGGGTAACCCGAACGCCCACACCATCGCGGGCGCGTTCTACGTGCCGACCGTCGTCCGCTCCCTGGGCACCCGCAATATCTTCTCCGCAAGCACCCTGGACCAGATGCCCAAGCATGTGGCGTGCGGGTATATGTACGGCGCTCCGGTGCCGTTCACTATTCCCGATCTCGATCGGACCGACTATCTCGTGATCATCGGTGGAAATCCGTTGGTATCCAACGGAAGTCTTGCCACCGCAGCCGATTTCGGCGGAAAGCTCAAAGCTATCCGCAAGCGCGGCGGCCGACTGGTCGTGCTGGATCCGAACCGGACCCGCACCGCGGAGCTGGCCGACCGCCATATCGCACCGCGGCCCGGCACCGACGGCGCGCTGCTTTTTGCCGTCGTCAATGTGCTCTT
>Ga0164295_10002027_pt1 | contig 16828 bp, 13 predicted proteins | sample GEODES006metaG_FD_111798 | JGI IMG/M metagenome (GOLD analysis project Ga0164295, IMG submission 111798) | Oligotrophic lake water microbial communities from Sparkling Lake, Wisconsin, USA - GEODES006 metaG | ecosystem: Environmental > Aquatic > Freshwater > Lake | place: USA: Sparkling Lake... | reverse complement strand
TTTGCCGAGCTCAATGCCATTCAGGACAAGCTCATGAAAGCCATGGGCAATCCAGCCGCTGCGATGGCGCCCCCAAACAATGATTTCCCCGGTATGGTCGTTAAATCTGAAATCTTGGTCGTAGGAAAAACCGCGACAAGCGAGCTTGTTTCTGCCAAACAAGACGTGCTGGATGACGCAGTCTTCACAGCTCCGGAAGGCTATCAGGAAATGAAGATGCCTTCCTTGCTGGGTAAGTAGGCGCTGTCAGCAAAGTGGCTGTGGTTAAGTGATTTGGGCTGGCTTCATAGCCAATCGGCTTCACTTCTTTAACTTAGCTAACTGGGCCTTCATTTTCACGATCGTTTCCGCATGAGCAGGATCTGAAGCTAGATTTTGAGTTTCCTGGGGGTCGCTCTGCAAATCATGAAGCGTGGCTCCTTGGCGACCCTCATCCCACTCGGTGTAGCGGAATTGCTCGCTGCGGACGCTGAGACCAAGGAAGCCTTTTCCCTTTCCTTTGCCTTTTTTCTTCAGCTCCTTGGGGTTGAAGTTCGGTGCCGTGCTGCCCATAGGGGCTCCGCGCAATACTTGAGTAAAGGCAGGCCTGTCCCATGCGGCAGATGGATTGTCCAAAAGAGGTTTCAGGCTGGTGCCATCTGTTTTTGGCATCGGTAGCCCACACACATCCGCGAGTGTGGCATGGAGATCCACGAGCTCGACCGTGCGTCCGCAGGTCTTGCCATTGTTTGTATTTCCAGGAACACTGACGATCAGTGGCACATGGGCGGAGTTATCCCAGAGGCTTTGCTTTTGCCATAAACCATGATCACCGGTGTGATAGCCATGGTCACTGTGGAAGACGATGACCGTTTTTTCACGCAAGCCCAGACGTTCAACTGCAGCAATCAAATCACCGATTTGGTCATCCATGAAGGTGGTACTGGCAAAGTAGGCCTGGAGGATTTCCTTTCGCATAGCATCCGTCAGCTGATCCTGCTCTTTCTTGTAGCTTGCATAGGCCGCTGCTGGGATGCCTGGAACATCCTTCATGGGCCCCGTCGCGAGTTGGATTTTATCCAACGGATAGAGATCGAAGTACTTTTGTGGTGCCACATAAGGCGTGTGCGGGCGGAAAAAGCCGACGGCAAGATAGAACGGGCCATCCTTTTTGGCCTCCAGCAGCTTGATCGCTTCAGTCGCACCCACAGCATCCGTTTGCGGCTCCTCAGATGGATCGGCAAACCAACTCAGCGTCCCGCCGAACTGTCCGGGCGTTAGGGTATGAATTTGATCTTCCACTTTCTTGTCATGGCCGATTGGATTGACCACCATTTGCCAAGATTTCGGGTCATCCATACCGCTGGTGCCGATTTGGGTAGGGACGCCGTAATGGTAAAGTTTTCCCACTCGTGCCGAGAAGGCTCCGGCTTGGGTAAAGGTCTGAGGGATGCTAAAAACATCCGGCAAATTTTTGCGGAAGTCGGTGCTGTTTTCATACACCTTCGTGCTTCCTGGACGCATACCCGTCATGAAGGAACAACGGCTCGGATTGCACAGCGGGAATTGGCAATAGGCCTTTTCAAAGCGCATCCCCGAGGCTGCTAGCTTGTCGATATTGGGTGATTTGACCTGCTTGTTGCCATAACAAGCAAGCGAGCAATTCAAATCATCTGAGACAATGTGCAGCACGTTGTAGGTCGGTGCTGCGATAGCTGTCGAGGCCAAGCAGAGAAGGATAGCAGTGATGAGTGACTTCATGGAGCAGCTGAAAACGCTGACAAAGGCACAACCTGTCAGGCATTTGCAGATTCAGCTTCTCGACGGAAACCAAAAAATGCACTTCAACAGTGGTGCCTGAGACAGGACTCGAACCTGCACTAGTTACCCAACCAGATCCTAAGTCTGGCGCGTCTACCAATTCCGCCACTCAGGCAATGAGAGTCGTGAGGCGTATGATTCCCGATGCTGGCTTTTTCTGCAAATGGTTTATCACTCGTCTTTTTTGGAAAGAAGTCGTGTCGCAAGCCAGCCGGTCAGAAGCACGGTGAGCAGTGGAGCGAGTCCAATTTTGAGATTTTGGCCAATCCAGGGAAGCCAACCTGTCTGGTGGAGGGTCAGTCCACTGAAGTATTTGAGTCCGAACACCCAGCCTCCGTGCAGGCCGATTCCTGCCCATAAAGCGCCCGTCTGCATCCGAACCTGAGTGAGCACCCACCCGACGGCAAACAAGGTGGCAAATTCAGCCAACAAGAATTGTACACTTCCGAAACCAAGCGTGATCTGACCCAGAACGGCAAAGCCGCTGGACCAAATGACCTGATCATCAGGAATCTGCCAGCCATCTGGCGGTTTCAAGAAATGAACGATGGCAAAGATAAAGGTGGCCCAAAAAACGGCCGAACGGACCGCCATCGTCCGTAAAAGTAATCCCAGAAGCAGGGCTCTGAAGAAAAATTCTTCCACTATGCCAGCCCCTAGAGCTGCCGTGATGGGTTCACTGAATTTAAGCCAACCCGGATGCGGGCGGAGGCGGTAAGCACCTGCTTGATAGAAAAATAGCCCCAATAAAAGCAGCAGTCCTGCCGCTAAAGCGAATCCAATCATCCATTGCCGGAGTCCAGATCGTAGCGGCTGCCATGATGGTAGGAGACTGCGATCTAGCTTCAACCAGCGTAAGAAAGGCCAGATAAAAACGATGGCGCAGACAAGGACCGCACGATTAAAATAGCGAGTAAAATGAGCTTTTTGAATCTCCAAGAGCAGCCACTTCCCCAAGCCACTTTCGCCTATCGAGCTGCTTTTCAGCCAGATGAGCATCGTTTGACCCAAATCAAACAAAGGTGCGGATAGCAGCGCGCCTCCCAGCATCACTGCTAAGAGATAAAGAACCAGCTTTGGTAAAGCGGAGGTGTGAGTGGGCATGTCGGCTTGCATGAGGGCGATACTAGCGCATCCTGAGTGCTCTCAATGACCAAAAATCAATCTCACGAATGGCACGAACGACTCGAGGACGGCCGCAAGCAGTATTTCCGCGGCTACTGGAATTCCCGTGAGTGGCTCTTTCGCCTGGCTCACCCGGATGGTGAAGAGTGGATGCCGCTGCAGCCGACGCTGGAAAATTGGCTGGCCCTCCGTGACGTGCTATTCCGCAAGTATCAGCGTAAGCGTCTGCCGCTGAAACATCTGCAAACCGTGGACAATGTGCTGGAAAGTCTAGGCGTGCGCGTCAATGAGCACGGTGAGGCTGAGCAGATCACGGACGTTGGATGAGCTGCACGCCAGTGTAAGCGTCTGTGGTTAATGTGTTTCTATTGAAAGGATAGCGACTCGCTCGCTGTTAAGAGCGCCATGTTTCGCTACCTGAGCCTTCTTCTCTTTTCATCTGCGCTGTCTGCCCAGAATCTAGTGCCCAAGATTGAGGTTTTTCGTCAAAAAGAACAACAGTCTGACTTCCCTTCCTTATGCGCCGATGCCAAAGGTCAGCCATGGATCGCCTATGTTCAGTGGGATGGGAAACAAGATACGCTTCAGGTGGCGCAGCAAAAAGCGGGCGCTCTTGAATCTGTACTTACGTTGGGTCAGGAGGGGATTATCCATCAACCGGCTATCGCCTGTGATGGTGAGGGCACGCTACACGTCATCTGGTCACAGGTGAACGATCAAAATGTCATGGATCTACACGCAGGTCAGATCCGTGATGGGAAGGTGGAGATCATGAAGCTGGCCAGTTCAGTCAATGGCGGCAATGTCTTTGCCAAAGCGGCTTGCGATACTGCTGGTAAAGTGTGGGTCGTCTGGCAGGGAATGCGCGGAGCGCAAGGGGATGTCTTTTGTCGCGTCTTTGATCCTGCTCAAAAGGAATGGTCTAACGAGATTCAGGTCACTCATGATGCGGGCGGCGATTGGGAACCCTGCGTGACCTTTGATGCTCAGAACGGTGCCTGGGTGATTTACGACTCATCGCGTGGCAATGAATTCAATGTGTATGGCACCCACATCCAAGCTGATTTGAAAGTGGGAGAAACCAAAACGCTCATTGGCACAGATCGCTATGAAGGCCGAGTCTCAGCGGTGAGTAGCAAAGATGGGCATGGCATCTGGTTAGCTTGTGAGCGCGGCAATCAACAATGGGGCTTGGATATGCGTGCCCATGGTGGTGCTCAGGGACTGAATGGACGAAAGAATACAGTCTTCGCCTATTGGGATCTGCTGTCGGGTAAGGTCGAAGAGCTGGTTTCGCCGGATGCTTTGTTTGCCGATCTCCCTGGCCCTACACCCCTGACCGCGCCAGCTCCGCGCGGCAATAATCCCAAAGCAAAAAAGAAGGCCGTTGCGAAAGGGGAAGCCAAGAAAAAGAACAATCAACCAAAGCCCAATGAAGTAGCTGCGGTGAACCTGCCTCATCTCATGCTGGATGCAGCTGGCAGGCCGTGGATGACGGTGCGCTACTTCAAAGCCTATTGCTGGCGCATTGCCCTGATGCGCTACGATACAGTGGCTAAGCAATGGACGAAGCCTTTTGCACTGCCAGACAGCGTTTACTCACAGGATCGTCAAACGACTCATGCCATAAGCGCAGATGGCAGTTTGTGGATTGCCTGGCCGAGCGATTTACGCACCTCGAAACTGCAGCTGACTGCCGGGATTCATCTGGCTAAAGTGGTCACTGAATTGGATATTCCCTTGGCCCCGACACCTGCGGCAATGGCTCGTGAGCCTTTTGCGGCTTACATCAACGCAGTCACTCCAGAGCGTGCCCGCGAGGATCGTCACACCTGGATCCATGATGGCGTGACCTACAAGCTCTATTGGGGGGATTATCACCGCCACACCGATGTCTCAAACTGCATCACCGCCAATGACGGCTGCGTGCAGGAACAGTTTCGTTACGCCATCGACATGGGTAAGCTGGACACACTCGGCACCAGTGATCACACCGACATTGCCAAAATTTACACGCCCTATGAGTGGTGGCTGAATCAAAAGTTGGTGGATGTGTTTTATGCACCAGGATTCTTTAACAGCATGTATGCGTATGAACGTGAGCAGAAGTGGCCCTATGGTCACCGCAACATCGTCTTCGCTCAGCGCGGCGGCCCGATTGTTTATATCCAGCGGAAAAACTATCTTGCCTCGCCTTGGCAGACTTTGTTCCCTGTCAAAACTGAAGGTGAACTCGAACTGCATCCAACTGAATTATGGGATGTGCTGACTCGCTATGGCAAACCCGTCACCGCCATTTCTCACACGGGAGCCACCGGCATGGGCACCGATTGGGATCAGATTCCCCCAGTGGATCATCGTGTCGAAAATGTGATCGAGATCTATCAAGGCGCGCGTGTCAGCTATGAAGGGCTCAATGCTCCGCAACCCACTGTGGGCTTGCGTATTGGCGAGGAGTATAACCACTCCTCAACCGTCATCGGTAAGCCTGTCGTCGGCGAACCGATCCGCAGTTTCACGGAAAAGAACAACGGCCTCTATCAGCACGCACTCGAGCTCGGCCACAAACTCGGCGTTTGGGCGAACAGTGATCACATCAGCACTCACACAAGCTATGGCGGTGTGTATGTGAAAGACTTCACGCGTGAAGGCATCATCGAAGGTCTCAATGCCCGCCGCACCATCGCTGCTACAGACAAGATTTTCGTCGAGTTCTCCTGCAACGACAAACTCCTGGGAACTGAGATTGCATTGAGTGGCAAGCCAGAGCTTAAATTCAAAGTGGACGGCACTGCTGCCATCAAACGGGTCACACTTGTGCGCAATGAAAAGAACCATCAGCAATGGGAGCCTGGCAGCAAAACCTTTGAGCAAACCTTTACCGATGAAGCGCCCATCGCGGGTGAAAATCGCTACTACCTGCGTGTCGAACAAGCCGATGGCAACATGGCCTGGAGTTCTCCAGTTTGGGTGCAGATAAAGTAACCCCGTTTTACCAAAACGGGAGCATCAAGGTTTCTTCCAGAGAATCACCGCCCAGAACAAGCCAAGCACCAAGAGTAAGCTAATCAACGTCACTGCCCAAGTGGGAAGATCGGGTGCTCGGTCATTCGACTTTACTGCCTCTTTCACAGGCTCCTGAAACACGTCCTCTACCGCATACCCGGTATCATAGAGGTAATCAGGCTCACCCTGACTAAACGGCACTTGAGTCATCAGATCATCCTGTTCATAAGTAGCTTCAATGCTGCCTAGAGGCCCTGTTTGCTGCCAGAGATCAAAATTCAGCCAAAGATCAGCGAGTGCGGGTTTCACCGCATGAATAAAAGTGATATCCACATAGCGCACTGGATAGTCCACTTCCGAGACGATGCTTGATCCATCTGTTTCAGGCCACACACATTCAAACGGCTGTGCTAGACCCAGCGCTGTCATTTTTTCATTGATGTTAAGTTCAATGTGCTTGTTGAAATACTCATTCAAAGCCTGAGCTGCAGCATCTAGCTCAGCCTTTTCGATTCGACGATCCTGATTGGCATCAATGTTTGCAAAGCGAGTGAGTGAAAGCAGGTTAAACGTGAACCGCAGTTCCACCGTTTGTCGCGCTACTTTAATCCGCAAATAACTGATGTCTGATGGGTGAGCCTGCGCAGAGTGGAGGCAGCTACAAATCAGCATCACTAAGGCCAACAAACATCCAACACGTGATTCAGACGATGCTTTATACTCGTAGTTTAGCATCATGTTGTCGCGGTTTCATCTCTACGCCGATAATGGCTAACGATGTTGTTTAAACATGGTGAGGGCCTCTCACTTCCGCAAATAGATCAGCAGTCGATCGTGCACCAATAAAGCTAGATCAAGCTTGCCATCCTGGTTGAGATCCATGGCGGCGTAGTCGTGCGGTTCATTTTCGAGACCGCTTTTGCCACGGAAATGGGGGTCGGTTTCGAAGATGCGGAAATACATGGCGCTGCTCCAGGTCGGCGGTGTTTTTTCACTGGGCTGGAAGATTTCGAGAACTCGGCTCTTGCTGAAATCGACCAACGCAAGATCGTCTGTCGGTAGGCCGGAGAAGGCGGCTGGAATAAGGTCGGATGGCTGAGTGTCCTTGAGCTCACTATCAAAAGACACGACGGTTTCCAGTTTCATGGAGGAACCCGATAGCGGGGTGAGTTCAAAGCTGGTCTTGCCGATCATCAAAAGACGATCTCCTAGTAGATGGCATTCATCTGGGGTCAATGAAGTCAAAGCGTGGGTGTGCGTCGCACGAAAAACACCATCGGTGCCCGCACTCATTTCATAAAGTTTTTGCTGACGGCTATCCGCGAGTAGGACTTGAAGCTTGCCTTTCATTTGACGCACAAATACAGCACTGAGCTGAGCGCTAGAGTCCGGTGCATTGAATTGTTCGACGGTGACGGCCTTGCCATCGGCACCGACCTTGAAGGCGCGAGCCAATTGATCTTTAGCAATGATGATCTCAGCTTTGCCATCGTCATCAAGATCAGCGCTGGTGAAGGCCACTGGACTGAGTTTATTGACGAGGGTGTCAGGCAATCCTTCGACCCGTTTGAAGGGTGCTTTGGCATCGGCTTGGCTCAGTAAAATCTGCATCGGTGCCAGTGCAGCGAAGAGCGCGAGATCTCCGAGTCCATCTTGATTGGCATCGACAATGCGCAAGGCATTGGGTTTGGCGGGAGCACTGGGTAGTTCTTGGCTGGTAGGCTTGAATTTCTTCTCGGCAGCGATCCAACTCAGCGTCAGCAGTGACACTTTGCTCTTTAACTCGGTGAGGCATAAAAGATGGGTTCCTTTGTTGCCCGTGATATTGCCAGCAGTCAGTGTGAGTAGCGTGTCGGTGCTCTGATGAATAACCTCTGGATAGGCCAAACGATCTTTCTGCCAGCGTGCGATGCCAATGGACTTTTCAGCAGGGCTGAGGACAAGTAGCTCATTCTTCGAATCACCATCCACATCTGCAATGATTAGAGATTCAATGCCGCTGAGGGCAGGGAACTCCCGGCCCTCACGGAAGGAGCTGCCGTTGACCCCAGCGAAGAACCAAAGGCGGGCGTTTTTGGCTTCCGTTAAAACAACATCGGCGAGGCCATCCCCATTCAGGTCACCGTAAGCGACAGCGCCACCTTTGGCATCACTGGTAGGCATGGCGTAGCGGATGCTAGAGGCGAGATCGGCGTTGGGTTCCGCCTTGGCTGTGGCCAGCTTGGCGATTTCGGTCATACTCGTGGCATTGTGAATCCAGGCCACTCCTGTGTCTTTGCCAAGTTTAATCGGATGTACCCAGCAGCGACTTGGCGGGATCTCTAGACGCCACTCTTCACCAAACGAGCTATCTTGCTGCAAACGCACCATGAGGGCATCTGCGTCTGGGGCTGTGTAAAAGAGATCGGGTTTCGCATCACCATTTAGATCTGCACAACGTAGGCCACCGCAGCCAGCTTCTCCCTGCACGTAGGTTTTAGGTTCTGCCCAGCCCTCTTGGGTTTGCAGCCAGATCATGAGGCGTGTTTTGGTCAGCAGAGACAGATCCGCTTTGCCATCGCCATTCAGATCGGCTGCAATCAGGGATTCACTGTCGTCGGACGTTGAATCCAGCACGAATTCTTTCTTTTGAGTCCAGTCACCGAATTTGGTGCCTTGACTGCGAAGGACAAGCTTTCCTTCATCGCTGACATAAGCGATGTCGGGGCGCTTATCGCCATTCCAATCACCTACGGCTAGAGTAAAGGCACTGTGACTGATGACGAGCGGCTGTTTGTCAAAACGTGATACTTCTAGTATCGGATTCCAGCGGTCTGTGCGTGAACTGCGCTCGGCTTCTCCGGGCCGGATGCCCTCTTTGCGCTGAAGCAGAAACTCAATGCGCGCGCGATCTTGATTGATGACGACGATGTCGGCCAATCCATCCCCATTGAAGTCTCCCGTGCGCGGACAGCTCGTGTTCCAGTCCAGCTTCACGACCTCCGGTCCGTCAAAATACAAATTATCAGCGGCGAAGGCGCTGGCGGTGAGAACCAGGAAAGCGAGTGAGCGCATGGGGCGAAAAAATGAAGGGCTATTGAGCAGCTTCGACTGGTTTGGAAAGCATGCGGAACAGAAGGGCGCCGGGCTTGGAATAAGTGCCGCTGACAACGGTACCGAAGTACTTTTTGAACATCTCATTTGATGGCTGGGCCTTCGGATCAAAGAAGCTATCGGGGGCAGGTAGGCCAGTAGCCTCATTCTCGACTTTAGGACCTTTGCCAGGGCCTTTGCTTTTGCTGGCGACTGGCTTTTTCTTGGCCCCGCCGGTTTGCTTTTGCACGGCGGTCATGGCTTCGATCATGATGTTGATTTGTTTGCTAGCATCAGACACTCCCAGACCTGAGTAGCCCTTTGGCATCATCGCAATGAGCTCTTGAGTTCGTGGCGCATCCCAGATGCTTGGCTCACCTGCTTCTTTGAGACGTGTCAGGACTTTTTTCAGTAAGTCCTGTTTGCCGATGCTGAAGAACAAATAGTCATCGGTGAGGCAGTAGGCGATCTCGGTGGACTTGGCTCCTGGTGCTTGCGCAGCGGTGGCTTTAAAGAGACTGATGTTGTTTCCCAAAAAGTCAGACTCCTCAAAGGCTCCAAAGCCTTGGCCTATGAAGCGCTTGAGGCCATCCAGCGCGCCACCGACACGCGCGCGGTCTTTGACTTTTAATCCGATGACTTGGCTCTGGGCCTCTGCTGTGCCGTCGGCGATCTGAACGCTCTCGTCATCCAGGCTGCCAAACAGATCTTCTTTGATTTTAAAGCCCATCTGTTGTTCCAGCTGAGAGATCTGCATGGTGGCCATCATGGCCATGGGACCGAGCTTGGCGACCATGGCTAGGAGATGATCATAGATAGCGCTGAGGCTTTGACGTGAGACCTGACCGCTAAGGGCATCCGCAGGGATGAAGGAAGGAAGAGTTACCTCTGCGCTGCTGCCTTGGATAAAACTCAGAATACCTTCGATCTTTTCTGGATGTAGGATGGCCATGTCCACTCGGGATTGCGCTTCTGTGAGGTCGATCATGAGGCCAATGGACTGCAATTCATTAGCGCCCAGAGCAGCGATGATCATGCTTGGGTCAAAAGGCAGGGCAGATTTTTTGCCACTCTGGCTACTTTTGGTGATGCCCTCTTCCATCCATTTCATCAGTGTTTCACCGTTGGTATAAAGGGTGATGTCGGCATTGCCTTCACTCTGTTCAGCAAGGCGGGTGAGATGACTCGTCACGACTTCAGAAGAATCAGCCGTGCCGGTTTTTAGCGCGGGAATGAAGTGCTCAAACAGGGATTCTCGGACACCCATGATCATGACGCCATCGACAAAAGCATGAGCCATTCTCCATGCGGCATCCGTGGCCTCCGATTCCGCTAAAATCTGCACCATCACGCCGGCAATCTCCTTGGTGATTTTCTTTCGGGTGCTGTCTTTCTGAATTTCACTGTCAAAATTATTCTGCCAGAGTTCTTCGATTTTGGCTTCTTGATCACCCACTTCAATGAGTGCTATGGCGGGTCCCCCCGTAGCTTTAAAATCCTCAGGAGAATCCGCTGCGATGGCGATCATGATTGAACCTTGCAAGCGCTTCAAGAAGTCGCCCATGCTTTCTCCGACATCTTCTTTGAAGCCTTTTTCAAAGGGAAATTCTCCATTCTTCATGCCCGGAGCGACCCATTTTTTAAATTCAGGATCTTCCATCATCTTGGCAAATCCGCCTTTCTCCCAATCCGCCAGTAACTCGGGTGTGTCTTTGATGGAGATCACGCCAAGGGTATTCTTTGGCAAAAGTTTATACCATTGATCCAGCTTATCTGCTTGAGCTGGCAGGACAAAAGCAAGAGCGGTGAAAAAGGTGAGGGTCAGTGTTTTCATGAAAGATGACGGAAGGAAATTAGGGTTCTTTAGGCGTTTCGACTTGGGTTTCGGCGGTGGCTGGTGGCGGAAGATAGCGGAAGCCCGCATTCGGATTGCGTGGGTCAAAAGCAAAGGCATCGCGGTTTTTCAGAAAAAGTTTTAAAACGTTGGCAGGGATCGAAAAACCAAGACCTTCGACACCAATGCCCGCAGACTTCATGTTGTTCACGCCAACAACTTCGCCTCGACTGTTGAAGAGTGGCCCACCTGAGTTCCCAGGATTGATTTGTGTCGTGCTTTGAATGTACCAACGCCCGCCGCTCTCACGTGCTTTGATGCTGACAATTCCCTGTGAAACCGTGCGCTCCAGACCGAGCGGGCTACCGATGGCAAAGACGTGCTGGCCTTGAGTTAAAGCATCTGAATCTCCCATAGGAACGAAGGGTAGAGATTCTGCGGCTGGATCATCAATTTGCAGGATCGCTAAATCCAGGAAGCCGTTCATGGCGATGATTTTGACTTTCATGAAGACTTGCTTTTCTAAGCCACCGGGGCGCTTGCGATAGACCATGACCGTGATCTCACGCTCACCTGCGATGACATGCTGGTTGGTGATGACGTAACCCAGTTTATTGATGATGAATCCAGAACCCAGCCCAGATGCTGTTTGAATCTGCACTACGGCCTCAGCGACGCGTTCAACGTTTTTTTCCACGGCCAATGGCTCACGGTTAGGCTCCACGAAATAAATGTCTTCTCCAGTTGCTGCCGAAGTAACCAAGGCCTGTGCATCAGCCACCTTTTCAAGAGAGGCGATCTCTGCGCGCGGCACACTGATGACCGTGAAACCGAGATCCATAAGAACCGCATCATCTCTCTCACGCAGGAGTTGGCCGCGCATCTCTGTTCCATTTTTCAAGACCACGCGCCGAGCGTCTGAAGCCTCTGAGCCAGTGCCTGAAATCAGGGCAAGCAATCCAATCCATGTGCTAATTTTCATCAGAATTCTGAACGCTAGCAGGCGCCTCTAGAGTGACGAGAACTTTTTTAGGCTAAGATCCAAAGAATTGTGAATCCAGTCCACCAGATGACGCTGGATAGCGCACATCACTTTTTCTCATTTCATGAGAAGATTAGGCTAGGTATTCACCGGCCACTTCTTCCTCGTCACCCGTGTCTTCATGAATCACATCCGTTATGACTCGATTGGTGACTTCTTCCAAGTAGGTCTTTAATACAGCACTAAGTTCTAAAAACTCAGGCCATAAGGTCTCGTTCACGAAACTGCGCGGCACCCTCACCATAACCGTATTGCGGCGTTGTCTTGAATAGCGGTAAGGTTTTAGTTCATAGCGCCGGAGTAAAGCAAGAAAGAGCTTTTTGGCCCAACCATCCAGAAGGGTAAATTTATACTCAATGGGTTTGTCCACTTTGGCGACTTCGCCCAGCCGATTCCGAATGCGGTTCATTGCTTCAGCAGCGGCCTCTTTTTCACCAGCGGTCGCAGCGCCAGCATAGAGGCGCTCGATCTTCCTTAGTTTCTCGAGGAGATCACTTTCTTTCATCGTACGGATTCATTGCAGGCCAGATTTTTGGGGAAACGTCTCTTCCAAAGCCAAGCGAGCGTCACGAGAGAAAGGCTGCCGAACAGCGCGGGCCAGAGGAGGAAACTCCAGTCCGCATGCATCGCAAAGACTAGCAATGGGTTGCCGCCAGCTGGAGGATGGATGACTTTAAAACCAAGCATCAGGAAGATGGACAATCCCACGCTCAGCCCTTGTGCCCACCAGACGTGACCGAATAGCTTAAGGCAAATCAGCCCCAGGGCAGTGCATAAAACATGGGCTGTAACCACATGAGACGGACGACAAAATGGCGACTCAGGAAAGCCAAATACCAACACGGAAGAAGCACCAAGAGAGCCCATGAGAAGAGGCCAATGAGCCTTTTCTGTCGTGGCTGCGATGAGGCTGATTGCGATTGCTCCGCCAAGCCCCGCCAGCAGAGCCTGGGACCAGCGAATTGAAAGCGTCTGAACGGTTGGCAATGGCATAAAATCAGCCACTACCTTCCAGCGGTAAGAGCAGTAAGCAAGAAGCGGGGCTTGATCCTTATGATAATTTTCATGAATAAGTCTCAGCAAGGTTCTTTTCTCTCTTGCAGATACTCGAATCGGCCGGGCGTGGAAATGTTCACTAGATGGTGAAGCTGGAGCTGATTGTGAGAAAAATCTCACGGGCATGCTCTCGAAAATGCAAAAACAGCGATCGAGTTCTCATGATGGTTTCATCTGGAAACTTCTCTCATCCTCTGCCTGATTGAAAGGGAATGACTCCATCTTCCGCCGATCCAACCTCACTGAATGATCTGTCTGAACTGCCTCCGCAGAATCGGCGGTCGCTCTGGTTCGTGCTCGGCGTCCAGTCGCTGAATGCGTTTAACGATAATTTTGTGAAGATGCTTCTGATCGCCTTTGCGGGCGCTGTGGCTCATGGTACGGATCTTGGTGATTCGATGCAGGTGTATCTCGGGGCCATCTTTCTGTGCCTTATATTTTCTTTGCACCACTGGCTGGTTGGCTCAGTGATCATTATTCAAAGCAGCGGGTGATTGTCTGGATGCAGATCGCACAAGTCGTGGTTTTTGCCGCATTCATCGCCACCATCGCTCTGCATGAGGCGGCTTTGACGCTGTGGTTGAGTTTACTGGCGTTTTTTTTGTTGGCTACACAGGCTGCCTTTTTTAGTCCTGCAAAAATGGGCATCATCAAGGAGCTGGTCGGAGATAGGCGTCTGGGCTCAGCTAATGGCATGCTTCAGATGACCATGTTCCTGGGCATTCTCAGCGGCATGTGGGCTGGGGGCACTTGGTTCGGTCAGCGTTTGGCGGAGCATGGTGATCCGTGGTCCGCTGTCTGGGTGCCGATGCTGGTGATCAGCGCACTTGCGTTACTGCAGATTCCAGGTGCGCTTGCAGTGCAACGGACGCCGGATCATGCAGCGGTGAAGTTCCATCGTGGTGTGTTGTTTGAGCATTTTACGCATTTGAAATTGGTCTTTGGAAATCGACCCATCAAGCTTGCCGCTTTTGGCGTCAGTTACTTTTGGTTCATGTCGAATGCCGTAGGCTCCATCCTTGTGACTCTGAGCCATGAGCGTCATGTTGGCAATGCGGCTGAGGCCTCGTCGGCTCTTTCGACCATGGCCGCTATGCTTGGTCTCGGCGTGATCTTCGGCAGTGCCATCGCCTCCATCGCCTCGCGGCGGAAGATCGAACTTGGCATCGTACCCATCGCTGGCATTGGCATGGCATTGGCCACGCTGGCTGCGGGGCTCTCTCCACATCAGGGGCCGATGGTCTATTTGGCTATGGTTGGGATTGGATTTTCGGGTGGCGCCTTCATGACGCCGCTGTATGCGTTTGTGCAGAATCGCTGCCCGCCTGAAGAGCTCGCGCGTGTGCTTTCTGCCATGAATCTCATGGACTGCATCGCTTCCATCATCGCCAATATTGCCGTCGTGAAAGTGATGTTGATTTTGAAAGTGCCAGCCACGACTCAGCTCATCTTGCTGGCACCTTTGGCGATCGTCGCAGCCGTTTACATGACGCGTCTGCTCAGTCAGGATTTTCTGCGCTTCATCCTTCTGACCATCGTTCGCTCAGCTTATGATGTGAACGCAGTGAACTTGTCGCAGGTGCCGAAAACAGGAGGCGTGCTCCTGTTGCCAAATCACGTGAGTTACGTCGATGCATTGCTGATTGGCGCTGCCTGTGACCGTAAGGTGAGATTTGTGATGTGGGACGTGCTTTATAACATCAACTGGCTCACGTGGTTTTTGCGCATCGTCGGCACCGTTCCTATTTCTGCCACGCGGGCAAAAGATGCCATTCGCAGTGTCGCGGCAGCTTTGAAGGAAGGTCAAGTGGTCTGCTTGTTTCCGGAAGGTCAGATCACTCGTCATGGCATGTTCAATGAGCTGAGAAAAGGGTTCGAGCTCATGGCAAGACAAGGAGACGCGCAAGTTGTGCCGGTTTACTTAGAGGGAATTTATGGCTCGATCTTTTCGTTTGAAGGCGGGACTGTTTTCAAGAAACGGCCCAAGAGTCTGCGTTATCCTGTGAGCGTTTGTTTTGGGGTTCCTCTAGTGGCGCGCGAAGCCACGATAGAAGCAGTCCGTAATCAGTGGTTTGATCTCTCCGTCACGGCTTTGGATTCACGTGCGCTTGGATACTCAGCGGTTCCGAATGCCGTGCCTCAGGCGACTGCTAATGCTCTTCGACTCATGGAGATCGAGTGGGCGCGCACCGGAGATACGCTCCTGTGCCTAGCAGCACCAGGAAGCGTCATTCATCAGACACTCACGGCTTATGCAAGAATCAAGCCGGAAATCCACATCGTAACCTCGCCAGATACAGTTTTAGCCTGTGCTAAAAGCAGCGTTATTGCTATCGGCACGGTCGCTGATATGAGTAAAGTTCAAAATATCCCCGATTGGTCACGCGTGGGTCGATTTGTCATGTGCTGGGATGCCGTGGAGGCAACGGCACTCGATAGGCCCGAAGTGTATCGGGGGCTCCTAGAAAGCGGTAGCGGAGCCCTCATTGCGGCCAGTGTTCCTGATCCAGTCATGCCGGTTGGTGAGGAAGGCGATCAAGTTGGCCGGCGCGTCGGCACATTGGGTCATCTTTTACCTGGTGCGTTAAGCCAGAAAGCGCTCCAGGAATTCCTGACCTCAAACTCGCTGACTCTCACCGACGATCATTTTCTGCGACCTATTCCTCTAACCTCCAACGAAACCATATGACCGACTGGGAACAAAACTACGTGGAAGGCTACACTCCTTGGAACAAAGGCAAGGCCTCCCCTCCCATGGTGGAGTGGGTAAGCCAAAATCAGCCGCAGGGGCGTGCCCTCGTTCCCGGCTGTGGGGTCGGTCATGATGTGGTCATGCTGGTCGATGTGGGCTTAGATGCGCATGGACTGGACATCGCGCCAACGGCTATTGCCATGGCTCGAGCAGCTTATCCAAATCAGGTCACTCGTTTTGTTCTTGGGGATCTCTTTGCAACGCCCCTTGAGTGGCAGGAAAGCTTTGATTTCCTCTTCGAGCATACCTGTCTCTGCGCCTTGCCTCCTGAATGGCGGCCGCGTTATGAAGCTGTCGCTTATCAATTGTTAAAAACGGGCGCTCAACTGGTGGGGATTTGGTTCATCCATCCCGAAATGGACCCTGATGAAACCGGACCTCCTTTTGGTATTTCTGTCTCTGAACTGAGCGCGCTCTTCGATGAATCACGGTGGCAAGTCATCGAGGACCGTGTGCCCGAAATCGGCTACGATGGCCGCGTCGGTCGTGAGCGACTCCGTGTGCTGCGGAAACTGTAAATGGTGCTTTCAAAGCCGTCGAATAACCACGGCAAACAATCGTCAACCATCTCAAACAACCGTCAACGGTTTCTGCGCTTTTAGAGATACGGCTCAATCGGCAGCTTGCCGTTTGAGGCGCAGATAAACATGGTCCCAGGCTTCACCGCACTCGGAGAGGTATTGACTTTACCACCCGCGGCTTCGACGAGCATGACACCTGCAGCAATGTCCCAGAGGCTGATTTGCTCCTCCACATAAGCATCCAAGCGACCACAAGCAATGTAAGCCAAAGCAAGCGCTGCGCTGCCCAGCATGCGGGTCTTCCGCACATCATAAGCGATCCGCTTGTAGCGCTCAAAGCCCGCATCCAGAGCTGATTTGCTTTTTGAGAAGCCAACCGTGACTACGGCCTCAGCCATCGTTTCACGGGGACTGACTGAGATGGGTTTGCCGTTGAGCATTGGCGGTCCGCCTTGCACCACACTCCACGTTTCATTCATCATCGGATCATGGATCACTCCCAGGATCATTTCTTTGGTGTGCCGATTCCGTGCCGCGATGGACACACAGAAATGTGGGATATTAAAATAGTAATTCACCGTGCCATCAATCGGATCGACGATCCACTCCACCTCACCATC
>Ga0164295_10002026_pt1 | contig 16832 bp, 16 predicted proteins | sample GEODES006metaG_FD_111798 | JGI IMG/M metagenome (GOLD analysis project Ga0164295, IMG submission 111798) | Oligotrophic lake water microbial communities from Sparkling Lake, Wisconsin, USA - GEODES006 metaG | ecosystem: Environmental > Aquatic > Freshwater > Lake | place: USA: Sparkling Lake... | reverse complement strand
CACAACAAGGAAGTAGATCGCCAAAGCAATCAGCACGAAGTTGAGCAGTGCCGTGAGAAATTTGCCGTAGGCCACAGTTGAATCGCCGATGGCAAGCGTCAGACTGTTGAAGTTGGGCTTGCCGATGACTGCGCCAATGAGAGCCATCAGGATGTCGTTGGTGAACGAAGTGATTACCGCTCCGAACGCACCGCCGATGACCACGCCGACCGCAAGATCAACCATGTTGCCCCGACTAATAAAATCTTTGAATCCCTTAAGCATTGACTCATCCCTTCTTGACAGTGGGCTCACCCTAGAAGATCGAGCTACTCCACATGAAGAACCACCACGGTGAGCTTGCCTGCCGGAGATTCATAGCTGACGGTGTCGCCGACTGTCTGACCAATCAGCGCAACGCCGAGCGGCGAGGTGGGAGACACCACGTGGAGATCGGGTTGGCGCTCCTCAATAGAGCCAACCAAGTAGCGCTCCGCCTCGTCATCGTCCTCGTCGTCATAACGAAGGGTGACGATGGCCCCCACATCGATGAGGCCTTCCCCGCCCAATTCCACAATCTCGTGGTTCTCAAGGATGGAGAAGATCCGGGCGACTCGCGCCTCCATCTTGGACTTCTCTTCTTTCGCCGAGTGGTACTCGGCGTTTTCCTTGAGATCGCCAAGTTCCCGCGCCCGTTCAATGCGGTCGGCCATTTCTATGCGGCCCACTGTTCGCAATTCCTCGAGTTCCGCAACGAGTCGGTCATGAGCAGCTTGGGAGAGGCGATGAATCTCTGACATGGAATGAACTTAGAGGAAGCGACGCAGCAGAACCGAGTACACGACTCAGCGGGTATCGGGAAAGCGGGCCGGTGCTGTTACTCTCCACTGATGCAGCAATTTCCGACACAAGCGACTAGCGGAGTGATTATTAGTTAGCGCATGCCCCTTCTGGCGTGCGCAGCAACCGTCCACCAAGTGGGCGGTTTTCTCTTGTTCGGAATCAGTTGCCTTCGAAAAACACCAGATCTCAACAGCCGTTGCGGAGTCGTGATGGCGAGGGAAGTAGAGAGAGAACTCATGAGTCACAAGATTGGCGTCATCGGTGGCGACGGAATCGGCCCCGAGGTAGTTGCCGAGGCGCTCAAAGTCATTGATGCCACAGGTGTTACCTATGAGCGGACCGACTACGACCTGGGTGCTCATCGCTACCTTGAAGACGGCACAGTCCTCCCCGACGAAACGCTGTTGGAATGGCGGGGCCTTGACGCACTGCTGCTCGGAGCTGTTGGTGACCCTGCTCCCGGAGTTGCTGCCCCTCCAGGTCTCGTGGAACGCGGCATTTTGCTGCGAATGCGCTTTGAGTTGGATCAGTACATCAACCTCCGCCCGTTCCGCTTGCCGCCACGTTGCGATTTCGAAGTGATTCGAGAGAACACCGAAGGCACCTACGCCGGTGAGGGCGGGTTCATGCGCAAGGGCACCCCGCACGAGATCGCTACCCAGGGGTCGGTAAATACTCGTATGGGTGTTGAGCGGTGCATTCGCTTCGCCTTTGAAAAAGCGATGACCACCGAGCGTCGCCAACTCCACCTTGTTCACAAAAAGAACGTGCTCACCTTCGCTGGTGACCTTTGGCAGCGCACGTTCGACATCGTTGCCGAGGAATACCCCGATGTCGTTACCGGGTATGACCACGTAGATGCTGCCTGCATTCACTTCGTCGAGCGCCCCGAGCGCTACGACGTCGTAGTGACCGACAATCTCTTCGGCGACATCCTCACCGACCTCGGTGGGGCGGTCGCTGGCGGCGTGGGCTTCGCCGCTTCGGCAAACCTGAACCCCGCACGCACCGGACCGTCCATGTTTGAGCCCGTGCATGGCACCGCACCTGATATCGCCGGACAACAACTCGCCAACCCGGTTGCTGCCATCATCTCTGCTGGCCTGATGCTCGAGTTCCTCGGAGAGACTGAGGCAGCGGCAAAGGTTGCTGCAGCATGTAAGTCTCCCGAGCGCTATTCAGGCTCCACCTCAGAGGTCGGCGACGCCATCGCCGCAGCTGTTACGGCCTGAACCCGGCCTCCACGACGTAGCTAGCGCTAGCTCAACAACTTTTCACACCGACAGTTCTTTAGACACAGGAGCATCCAATGCCCATCACCCCAACCAACAACATCTGGATGAACGGCGAGATGGTCCCGTGGGACCAGGCCAATATTCATGTGCTGACGCATTCGTTGCATTACGGCATGGGTGTCTTTGAAGGAATCCGGGCCTACGAGACGGCCGACGGACCAGGCATCTTCCGGCTGACAGAGCACATCATGCGGCTCCACAACTCGGCCAAGATCATGGGTATGCCGCTCGAATGGTCGGTGGAGGATCTTGTCGAAGCAACCAAGTTGGTTGTTCGGGACTCTGGCCTGCCCTCGTGCTACATCCGTCCGATTGCCTACTTTGGCTATGGCGAGATGGGGCTCAGCATCAAAGACTGCACCGTTGATGTCGCCATCGCCTGCTGGCCGTGGGGGGCGTACCTCGGCGATGACGCAGTGACCAAGGGCGTCCGCATGAAGGTGAGCACCTGGCTTCGTCACGACCACAACTCCATGCCGCCGGCTTCCAAGACCACTGGCAACTACGTCAACTCGTCGCTTGCCAAGATGGAGGCGCTGAAGGCCGGTTACGACGAGGCCATCATGTTGAATCCGGCAGGCCTGGTTTCTGAGTGCACGGGTGAGAACATCTTCGTGGCTACCGATGGCATTGTGGTGACGCCCCCAACTTCTGCAGGAGCCCTAGCAGGACTCACTCAGGACACCGTGATGAACATCCTTGAGGATATGGACATCCCCACCGGCTTTGCCGATCTGTCCCGCTCGGACCTCTACGTCTGCGATGAGATGTTCGTGTGCGGCACTGCAGCCGAAGTGTCTGCGGTCAACTCTGTTGACGATCGTGAGATCAACTGCCCCGGACCAATCACGGTGGCCGTGGCCGAGCAATACGCCAAGGTCGTGCGCGGCGAAGTTGACGAATATCGGGAATGGGTGGAGCTCGCCTAATGGCACCCGGTGACTTCCCGGCCGTGGGAGCCCCAGCAGGCACTCCCACCGCGGTCGAAGTATTCGATACGACCCTGCGCGATGGCGCTCAGTTCGAAGGCATCTCGCTCAGCGTTGAGGACAAACTCCGCGTCGCCGAGCAGCTCGACTGGTTGGGCGTTCACTGGATTGAGGGCGGCTACCCGCTGGCTAACCCGAAGGACACTGAGTTCTTCCGTCGCGCAACAACTGAACTCCAGCTGAGCACCGCAACCTTGGTGGCGTTTGGATCAACTCGTCGGAAGTTGGGCAAGGTCGACGATGACCCCACCCTCCGGGCCTTGGTCGAAGCTGGAACGTCGACGGTGTGCATTGTTGGCAAGAGCTGGGACTTCCATGTGACCGAGGCGCTCGAAACCACGCTCGATGAGGGAGTGGCGATGGTGCGTGACTCGGTTCGGTTCCTGCGCACCGCTGGACTACGCGTGTTTTTTGACGCCGAGCATTTCTTCGACGGCTACAAGGCCAATACCGAGTTCGCCTTGCGAGTTCTGGAGGCCGCAGCCACAGAAGGTGCCGACTGCGTGGTGCTCTGTGACACCAACGGCGGCAGCCTCCCACACGAGGTGCAACGAATCACCTCCGAGGTCGCCTCATATCTCGAGGGAGTGAAGGTCGGAATCCACACTCAGAACGACTCTGGTTGCGCAGTTGCCAATTCAGTGGCTGCGGTGCTCGGCGGAGCAACTCAGGTGCAGGGAACGGTGAACGGGTACGGCGAACGCACCGGCAACGCCAACCTCATGACGGTGATCCCCGACCTGACCCTCAAACTAGGTATTGCCACACTTCCCGAAGGCAGGATGGAACGTCTCACGGCGGTCTCTCGGCATGTTGCCGAGTTGGTGAACCTGCCCCCTCATCCGGCTGATCCCTATGTGGGTTCCTCTGCGTTCGCGCACAAAGGCGGCCTCCATACCTCTGCACTTGGTCGTGCAGGTGGTGCTTCCTATGAGCATGTAGATCCGGGCGTGGTGGGTAACCGCACTCGGGTGCTGATCTCTGAACTTGGCGGTCGCGCCGGACTAGGAATGAAAGCCGCCGAGTTCGGACTCGAACTCAGCAACCAAGCGGCGAAGGAACTTTCCGAGCGGGTCAACCTGCTGGAGTCCCAAGGCTGGGTCTTTGAAGCTGCCGATGCATCGTTGGAATTGCTCATGCGCGACGTGCATGGATGGACTCAGGATTTCTTCTCCGTCGAGTCGTACCGAGTCACCACCGAGCACCGGAACCCCGCCGGCGGAAATGACGCCGAATTGTCCACCAACGCTGAAGTAGTGCTCAACATCGGGGGCGAACGCATCGTGAGTGCTGGGGCCGGTAACGGCCCAGTCAACGCATTAGATGCTGCGTTGCGGAGCGCCCTTGCTGATCGGCTCCCTGCGCTTGACCGGATCTATCTGACCGACTTCAGAGTGCGAGTTCTTGATGCCGCCGACGCTGCCGGAAATGCCGATACTGGTGCCGTGGTGCGCGTGTTGATCGACTCCACCAACGGCGACGACACCTGGACCACTGTTGGGGTGTCGCCCAACGTCATCGAGGCGTCGTGGTCGGCTCTGGTCGACGCTTTGGTTTTCGGCCTGCTCCACACCTGAGTCGGGAGTAAGTTGGAATGGCCATGGCAGCTCCTGAGCACGTTCCCGTATCCACTAATCGCCCCGTTCGTTCCTATGCATCGCCGCCGCGCCGCGCCGGATCATGGATGGCTGATCGCCCCGGAGAGGTTGTGGGGCGCCAGCCCGACGGCGTCCGACTGGGCACGCCGGGCCCCGATCAGGGCTACGCGCTCACCTTGGTGGAGCAGTTCCGAGACCGTTTGGTGCTCACCGCAGGTGAGCACGCCAACGATGCGCTTGCTGGTGCCGCTGCCATTGCGATGAAGCGGTCCGGCTTGCTGGGACGGGCGCCAGTGGTTCATGACGTCACCGTTGCGCTCACCGTGTGGGGATTCCTCGATGACGACGCTCCTGGGGAACTTGTCGATTTGCGCCGAGAGTGGTTCGAAGAAGTTCATCACGTGCACCACTACCCCGAGCTTCGTCGCATCACCGACGCAGTACCTGCGTCGGTACTGATGCAACCTCACGCGATTTCCGAAGCCCAGCACATCCGCGACTGGCGGTCGTGCTTGGATCTCGGTAACTGATCCCGGTGCCATCCAATCCTGAAATGAGGGTCAGGTTCGCCCCCGCCCCAACTGGCTACCTCCACCTCGGAAGCGCTCGCACGGCTCTGTTCAATTGGCTGGCAGCGCGTCACTCCGGCGGCAAGTTTCTTCTGCGCATCGAAGACACCGATATTGAGCGATCCAAGCCTGAGCTCATTGAGGTCATCTACACGGCATTGGAATGGATGGGCCTTGATTGGGATGAAGACCCCGTCTTGCAGTCCACCCGCTTCGATACCCATCAGACCGCAATTGATGCGTTGCTCGCTGCTGGCCTCGCGTATTGGTCGGCTCCGGTTCCAGAAGGTGACCGTGAGCGCACCGGCGGCAAGGCCTATGACATCGCCGACCGTGATCGTGACCTAGGCCCGGGCGAGGGGCGGGCAGTTCGGTTCATCATCCCGGCTTCTGGCACCACCAGTTGGGTTGATCAGATCCGTGGCGAGATCAGCTTTGACCACGCCAACCTTGAGGACTTTGTCATTCGTCGGGCCGATGGTTCGCCCACGTTCTTCATTGCCAACGCATGCGATGACGCCGAGATGGGTATCACTCACGTGATTCGCGGCGAGGACCTCATCAACGTCACGCCGAAACAATTGCTGCTACGTGACGCGCTCGCAGCCACTGGATTCGCCGGCGCAGCGGGGGAGCGGCCCACCTTCGCTCACCTGCCGCTTATCGTGAACGAGCAGCGCAAGAAGCTCTCGAAGCGGCGTGATGACGTCAGTATGTTGGACTACGTGGAGCGGGGTTTCCTGCCGTCGGCGATGGTCAACTATCTGGCGTTGCTGGGTTGGGGCCCGCCAGATGGCAACGAGATCAGCCTGAATCCTCTCGTGGATTTCCCGCCGATGTTTGACGTTGCCTCGGTGAATCCATCGCCGGCCGGGTTCGACATCAAGAAGTTGCGGTCCGTCAACGCCGAGCATCTCCGGGCACTGAGTATCCCCGACTTCATCGAAGCCACTAGCCCGTACTTTGCGCTCTCCTCCTTTGCTGACAGAGTCGACGAGACCCTGCTCGCTGCAATTGCGCCGGAGATTGCTACCAGAGTGGAGACGCTCGCCGAGGTGCCCGGTTATGTGGACTTTCTGTTCTTGGCCGACCCTGAGATCGACGAAGCTTCGTGGAACAAGGCAATGGTTGCCGAGGCCCCCGAGTGGCTAGATGCCGTCATCGCTGGCGCGCAGGAGTGGCAGTGGGAATCTGCGACGTTGTTCGAGAGCTGCATGGGGCTGGCTGAGGAACTTGGTGCGAGTCGCAAGAAGTTCCAAGCACCGGTCCGGGTTGCCGTGACGGGACGGACGGTGGGGCCACCGCTGTTTGAGTCCATGGCGCTGCTCGGACGAGACGAAGTGTTGCGCCGACTCAACGAGGCGCGCGGGCGTCTCAACCAGGGCGACTGAAAGTGGCAGAGCGTCGACGTCATCCGCTCAGGTGGATGGCGTTGGCTGCGGTACTGGCCGGAGTCGGATGGCTTGCGTTTTCCGCCGTAGAAGTGGTGCGCGCATCAGATCAGGACGATCGGTCGGCAACCGACGCGATTGTGGTGCTCGGCGCGGCTCAGTACGACGGTCGTCCCTCGCCGGTACTTAAATCCCGTTTGGACCATGCCCTGAAGCTCTACCGGCAGAAGGTGTCGCGGCGGATCGTGTTGACCGGCGACAAATTGCCCGGTGACCGGTTCACTGAGGCGTTCGCTGGCTACCGCTACCTCACCGCAGCTGGAGTGCCGCCGGGCAACCTCACCATCGTCGACGATGGCACGAGCACCTGGGAGTCGCTCGCTGCAACCCGACGCGTCCTGCGTAAGGACGGTGTGAGCGATGTTGTTTTGGTCTCAGATCGATACCACAGCCGTCGTTTGCTCGACATTGCGAACGAACTTGAGATGTCCGCAGCGGTGTCACCAACGTCGTCGGCCGCTAACGCTCGGCAGATGGCTCGGGAATCCCTGCTTGTCGCCGCAGGTCGAGTGGTGGGCTACCGGCGGTTGTTGCGAATCGAGTTGTGACCGCATCGCTCGTCGCTCCGCTTTGTGGGCGTTTGTAGGGCTCAAGAGTTGGTCGGCTAGAGTCCGACAGCGCCCTTCGGGGGCATCACCTTTCGGAGGTGGTGTAATCGGCAACACAACTGGTTCTGGTCCAGTTATTGGGGGTTCGAGTCCTCCCCTCCGAGCAACGGCCCGTAAGTTGGGTCGCACAAGAACTTCGGGTTCGCCCGAGGTGACCAGCCCCCATCGTCTAGTGGCCTAGGACACCACCCTCTCAAGGTGGCGGCACGGGTTCGAATCCCGTTGGGGGTGCAACGAGGAAGGCCCGGCCGCACGGCCGGGCCTTCTCCGCTCTCTGGGGTTTTGGGGGTGAGTAGCTAGCGTCCTCCTCCGACCCGATGCGGATGAAAGCCCGGGCCCAACTCGCTTTGGGCTCAACCCCGGCACCGGATCCCCCGACCGGCCTTGCCGTTCTCGTTGCTCTCATGCCGCCATCGCCGGACGAGAGCAACGAGATGCGGGTGCGCTGGCGCTAGGGACGGGCGTAGCGGGGGACTTTGGTCCCAGAAAGCATTGCGCAGGGTGGGCGCTTCGGGACAGGGCGGTGAGCGCTTTGGGACCCGGCGGTAAGCGCTTCGGGACGCGGCAGTGGGCGCTTTGGGACCCGGCGATGTACCTTCCGGCGTGGTACTCGTGGTGTTTGCGCTCATCTCAGGGCTGGCGTTTCTCTACTACGGGTCCAGAGTCTTGTTCCGGCCGGCGTTGAAGGAAGAATTCGAGCGGTACGGAATGCCAGCAGTGCGCCAGTTCGTCGGAATCATGGAGTTGCTTGGCGGGATTGCAGTGATTCTTGGCCTCGCATTTGCTCCGTTGGGCGTTTTCGCAGCAACCGGACTCATGGTGCTGATGGGGCTCGGAGTGTTCACCCGAATCAGGATCCACGATGCCGCCCGGCTTATGGTGCCGGCCGCCTCGCTCTGCGCAGTGAATGCCGTGCTCGTCATGCTCTTTCTCTCGCAATGAATCATTGGATCATTTAGCGATCTTGCCAATCTCGGATGCTGCCGTCTGGATCGACGCGGCGAGACGATCGCAGCTTCTGCTGACCGACCGGAGTGGGCTACCGCTCAACGGCCCTAGGCGCGCTCTATCATTTCCTCACCCTCTTCAAGGAAGATCCCATGAAACTGTTTGGAAAGTTTGCCCAGAACGCCGCCGCTCTATGGATCCTGAACGTCTGGACCTTGCGGTTCAACAGGGACACTGGCTACCGAGGCGGCGACGCAAAGAACATGAAGGAAGAATTTGCTGTCTACGGAATTCCTGAGAACGCAATGTATGTAGTTGGCGCGACGAAGGTCGGTCTTGCGACTGCGATGCTGGTCGGCAACGCGGTCCCACGGGTGACCCGACCTGCCTCGATTGGCCTGGCCGCCTTCATGGTCGGTGCCATCGGCATGCACATCAAGGCCGGTGACCCGGTGAAGCAGTACCTCCCGGCGCTGTCGGTGTTCACTCTGGCCACCGCTTCTGCTGTCCTGAACGGTGACCATCGCGAAGTCGCGCCTGAAGGCCAGCAGTAGCTCCGTCACTACGCGCACTGAGCGAGCGCCGTCGGACAGCCCACGGCTGCGGTTGGGTGGAGGCATGTCAGTTCGGTCCGATGCTGCTGCGCTGGTCGGCCTGTCCCGGCGCGGGTAGCTCGACGTGTGCCCGTCCTGAGGCCGGGGCAACCAAGCTCGGGATCTCGGCCTGTCCCGGCGCGGGTGATGCGACCGCACGACATATGGGTAACTTCGTGACATGCCCGAGCCCGCACCGAAGATCTGCGTCTCGTGCGGCCGCGAGATGGTCTGGCGAAGGAAGTGGGAGCGTTCCTGGGACGAGGTCCGCTACTGCTCGACAGCGTGCCGGCGCCGCGGGGTGCTGCCGGTCGACCGGGAGCTCGAGAGGACGATCCTGTCCCTGCTCTCGGACCGGTCACGGGGCGCGACTATCTGCCCCAGCGAGGCGGCGAGGGTGGTGGGCGGCGACGACTGGCGACCGCTCATGGAGCCTGCGCGTGCCGCAGCGCGTCGGCTGCACGGTGACGGACGAGCGGTGATCACTCAGCGCGGCCGGCCGGTCGATCCATCGACAGCGAAGGGGCCGATCCAGATCCGGCTGTCATAGAGATGGGAAGACCCTGGTTGTCCACTGTGAGAGCGCCGACCATCGCCGAACTACGACGAGGGCCTCTCGGGTAGGGATCGTGCCTACCGAGCATGCGCAGCACGATTGCCGAGGCTCGGCGCTTGACCCAGACCGGGTGGCAGCCGCTGCGCTGACGTCGATCCCGTGGTAGTGCAATTGTTTGCGACGAGCGAGTCGAGACGATTGTTGTCAAAAGAGCCCCAAGGGTGGCTAACTTGACGCATTGTTAAAGGCTAATCAATCAAAAAATTAAATTTGGGGTGAAGTAAGACCCCCATCAACAAGGAGTGCAACATGAACCAAGTGCTCGAGTTGACACAGGGGCAGTACGACCTCGTGTACAACGCGTTCTCGCTCACGATCGCCGCGATGGGCGCATCGCTGCTGTTTTTCATCCTGATGCGGAATCAGGTAGGTGTGCGGCACCAGCTGGCGATCACCATCTCGTCGGTGGTTGTGGCGATCGCCCTTTACCACTACCTGCGCATCTTCGCCTCCTGGTCCGACGCGTTCAAGTATGTCGACGGTACCTACGTCCAGGACGGAGCGCCATTCAACGAGGGGTACCGCTATGTCGATTGGCTGCTGACCGTTCCGTTGCTCCTCGCCGAGCTGGTGATCGTGTTGAAGCTCGCTAAGAACACCACGCGCAGCCTCATCATCCGTCTCGGCGTTGCGGCAGTGGCCATGATCCTGCTCGGCTATCCCGGCGAGATTGCGGCTCCTGACTCGTCCACAAGGACGCTGTTCGGCATTCTTTCGACCCTTCCGTTCCTCTACATTCTGTTCGTGTTGTTCGTTGAGTTGGGCCGCTCGCTCGACCGCCAGAACCCACGAGTCCGCAAGATCGTCGATGGTCTCCGGTTCCTGCTCCTGGCAACGTGGGGGGTCTACCCGTTGGCCTACATCGCCCCATCGGTGATCAACAACGAGGCGACCGCCGAGGTTGTTCGTCAGGTCGGTTACTCCATCGCCGACATCCTCGCCAAGCCGCTCTTCGGCCTCTTCATTCTTGCCATCGCACTCATCAAGACACAGGACGATGCCGCCGGCAATACCTTCGAGGTCGAGCAGGCCTGAACCAGAACTGATGGGAGCCCGGACGACAGCCCGGGCTCCCATCGGTCGCCTCCTCCACGAGTTGGGAGTCACTTGATGACCAACTCCGGACTCGATCCCTGATCACCCATCAACTAGCTCCGTCCCAACTACGTTGAGCATCCGTTCTTCGACCAGACGCTCGCTTGCAGCGGACTTGCGCCGTTTTGTGGCGCGACTGCCCAGGTTGGCGGGGCCCTTCAATACGGTTGAATGCGGGGGAATGCAGGCCCTAGGTTTTTCCGGGAACTTGAGCTCCAAGACCGTCTATTGCCTGCTACCCCGAACCTTCCGCTGAATGTTCGGTGTCTGCAGGATCGCCCGACGCCCCCGTAGCCCCGGCCGAGATTTTCAGCGGAGGGCCCCTCTGCCTGCTCGGTATGCTCCGGGGGTGCACCGGATTTTCACTACGAGCGTGGCAGCGGTCTACCCGGCATACGTCGCAAAGCTGGAGCGAAAGGGTCGGACGAACGACGAGCTCGACCAGGTGATTGAGTGGCTCACTGGGTTCGACAAGATCGCACTCAAACACCACCTTGATCAGGGCACTACGGTCCAGGAATTCTTCGGCGCAGCCCAGCTCAATCCCAACGTGGAGCTCATCACGGGCGCGGTGTGCGGTGTCCGAGTGGAAAATGTCGAGGACCCCCTCATGCAGCAGATCCGCTACCTCGACAAACTTGTCGACGAACTGGCAAAGGGTCGCCCCATGGACAAGGTCCTGCGGGCCTGACGGCTACCGCTCCACCCCATACCCGCGCCCCCCCCTGAACTCGTTGCTCTCATGCCGCTATAGCGGGATGAGAGCAACGAGTTCGGAGTGGCAGGGGGCGGCAGGGCGCGTCACGCCAGGGTGCGGCAGGGAGCAGAGGGTCAGGGAAGTTCGCGTGTTAGCGGCACGGGTACGCTCCTGCTCGGGGTGTTGCTCTCCGACACGGTCGCTGTGGTCAACATTGACCTCGGCGTAGGTAGCAGCGCGATAAGGGGTGCCTGATGCAGGACATTCGGATTGAGGATCTGCGCGAGCCGCAGCGCGACGCGGCGGAGCAGCAGATCTACGACATGGCGCTTGGCATGGAGGTCGACCTAGACCCTGCAGTGCTCGTCGCCGCGGCCGAGCGCCGTACCGGAATGTCCGACTTCGAGGACCTGACTCTGCTCGATCGGCTGGCAGCGCAGGTCGCTGCCGTCGAAGCCGACGCTGGCTTGTCGGGGATGGGCAGATTTCTGGTGCGCCAGCGGCTCGTGGGCCTGCTCGCCGCTCGACTGCGGTTGGAGGACTTCGTGCGTCGGCACCCGGAGTCGCTTGAGGTTGAACTTGAGCCGCCGGTGATCGTCGTGGGCCTGCCCCGGTCGGGGACGACGCATCTGGTGAACCTCCTAGCCACCGACCGACGGTTCCGGTCGCTCCCGTGGTGGGAGATCCAAGAGCCGATCCCTGCACTCGGCGATGGTCCGAGTAGAGATGGAATCGACCCGCGCTACCTGAGGGCACAGCGGGACTACGAGGCATCGTTGCAGTTCTCGCCACTTACGGCGCTCATGCACGACCGGCCGCCGTCGTCCATCGAGGAGGAGTGCGAACTCATGGACCTCGATCTCTGCACCTATGTGCTCGAGTGGTCGGCTCGGGTTCCGACCTGGCGTGATCACGCCGAGACCTTGGACCAGCACAGCCACTATGCGTTTCTTCGGACTCAACTGCAGGTGTTGAGCTACTTGCGGGGCCCAAATCGGTGGGTGCTGAAGTGCCCGCAGCACCTTGAGCGGCTCGGTCCACTCATGACCACATTCCCCGACGCAACCATCGCCTTCACGCTGCGCGACCCAGTTGCCGTGTTGCAGTCGGCGGTCACGATGCTGGCCTATGGCGACCGCAATCGACGGGTGCATGTTGAGGCCGACGATCTAGCCGAGTACTGGGTCGACCGGATTGAGCGGTTACTTCGCTCTGCGGTTCGGGATTCACACCTGATCCCCGAGGAACAACGGGTCGACGTGGAGTTCAGAGAGTTCATGTCGGACGATGTTGCAATGGCCGCTCACATCATTGAGATGTCGGGCTTGGAGATCACTGAGGAATGTCGGACGGGCCTAGCCAACTACGTTGCCGGCAATCCACGGGGCAAGGACGGGCGCATTGTCTATGACCTGCGCAACGACTTCGGGCTAGATCCAGCCGAGTTGTACGAGCGATACGCCTTCTATTTCGAAGCGTTCCCGCAGATCCGCACGGAGGTGCGCTGATGTCAGGCATACATCGAGAGCGACCCGGGGCAGCTGCCATGACCGGAGCGACCGAGACCCCGCCGGTCGACCTCGGCGACGACATCTACATGTCGCCCGGATGGACCAACTCGTACCTTGTTCGGACCGACGACGGACGGGTCATCATCAACACCGGCATGGGGTTTGAGGGTCCGCTGCACCGTCGGAACTTTGACGCCCTCGACGCCTCACCGGTGCGGTCCGTGCTGCTCACCCAGGGTCACTACGACCACGTTGGCGGCGTCGACGTGCTGAGGGACCCAGGCTCCGATGTGGTGGCACAAGCCAACTTCACGATGTGGCGTGACGACAACGAACGGCTCGAGGGGTTCCGGTCCCGGAACTCGGCCTTCGCCTTTATCGACGCCATCCTCGCAGCCATGGAATACGCCCGGTCGGTGGGCGTGGGTGTGGTGCCACAGGCCCGCCCTGAGCCCACGGTCGTGGTGGACGACCGGCTGGAACTGACCGTCGGCGGCCGGCGCATGGTGCTCATCGCCACTCCGGGTGGTGAGACGTTCGACTCGATGGTGGTGTGGCTACCAGAATCGAAAACCTTGTTCTCCGGCAATCTGTTCGGTCCGCTCTTCGGGCATGTGCCGAATCTGGTGACCATTCGCGGCGACCGATACCGAGATGCTCTGACCTACATCGAGTCGTTGGATGTGGTGCGCGAATTGGCGCCCGAGCGACTCGTGACCGGCCATTTCGATCCCATCTATGGAGCCGATCGAATTATCGAGACAACGACAACCTTGCAGGAGGCCATGCAGTCGGTGCATGACCAAACCGTTGACGGCATGAACTCTGGGGCTGACGTCTGGACGCTCATGCGCGAGGTGCAAGTCCCCGGTCATCTTGATGTGGGGGAGGGGTACGGCCAGACCAAGTGGAACGTCAGGGCAATTTGGGAGAACTACGCCGGATGGTTCCACCATCGATCCACCACTGAGTTGTTCGGGACTGCTCCGCTTGCCATCGCTCCGGACTTGGTGGCTGCTGCCGGCGCCGAAGCCCTTGTGGCGGCAGCCCAATCTCACGCTGATGCCGGACGGCTCGTTGAGGCTCTGCAGCTCACCGATGTGGTGTTGGCTGCCGACCCAAATCACTCCGCCGCAATTGAACTTTCACTTCGGGTCACCAACGAGTTGCTTGAGGCAACGACCAACTTCTGGGAGCGAGCGTGGCTGAACCGGTCGATCGACAAACTCACCAAGAAGCTCGAAGGGAATTGAACGCCGCTATGAGCAACCACATCACGTATGACTTCACCGGCGTAAAGGTGCTGGTGACCGGCGGTACCAGCGGGATTGGGCACACCATCGCGATGTCGTTCCGAGCGGCCGGGGCGGCGGTGATGGTGACCGGCACGCGTCAAACAGCGTCGGACTACGACACCGACCTAGCTGACTTGGATTACCGAAGCCTTGAGATCACCGACAGCGTTGCGGTCGATTCGCTGACGGAGTCACTTGATGCGCTCGATGTGCTGATCAACAACGCAGGCGCAACATTCCCCGGCGGCGGCGATGAATGGGCTCCGGACACCTTCGCCGAGGCGCTGTCACTTAACTTGGCTGGGCCGATGCGGCTGACTTCGGGGTGTCGCAAACTGCTAGCTGCGAGCGACCTTGATGGCGGCGCGAGCGTGGTCAACATCGTGTCAATGGCTTCGTTCCGTGCCAACACGATTGTTCCCGGCTACTCCTCTGCCAAGGCCGGACTAGTGGCGCTCACTCGCAACATGGCGGCTCATTGGGTGGGGAGGGGAGTGCGAGTCAACGCAGTGGCGCCGGGTGTGATTGACACACCAATGACTGCACCGATGGCAGCCTTTCCGGAAATCCTCGACGCCGAGCTCGCTCATATCCCCATGGGTCGGCTCGGCACGTCAGCGGAGGTGGCTGCAGCGGTGTTGTTCCTCAGTAGCAGCGCAGCGTCGTACATCACCGGAACCACACTCGCTGTCGACGGCGGCTATCTGCTTCCCTGATGCAGCGCCGCAACTGATCTAGAAGCTGACCAATCCAACGAGCGATTCGGAGAATCCACATGCTCCAAGTGCGTGTTCATGGCCCTGACGATGTGCGGGTAGATGACGTCCCTCCGCCCGACCCTGGCCCCCGCGATGCCGTCGTGCGAATTGCTGCTTGTGGAATCTGTGGCAGCGACCTCACGTACATCCGCATGGGGGGAATGGCCGGTCCCGGTCCCGAGCCGCTGTGTCTTGGACACGAGATGGCCGGTGTTGTCTCGTGGGTTGGCGAGCAGGTCACCGAGGTGAGCGTGGGTGACCGCGTGGTGGTGGAGCCTGGGAATGACCAGCTCGGCCGTATTGGCGGCGGGGCGCCATCTGGTGGGCTTACGCCCGAACTGCTCGTTAGAGAAGCCAACGCCGGCCTCCTGCACCCGATTCCTGATGCGCTTTCGTTGGAGGTAGCCGCCTTTGCCGAGCCGCTCGCGGTGGGAATGCGCGCCGTGGAGCAAGCCGAGGTACGCGACGGAGAAGGGGTCGCAGTGTTTGGCTGTGGCCCCATCGGCCTTGCCGCAATTGCCACTCTGGTAGATCAGGGCCACGAGCGAGTGGTCGCAATTGACTTGAGCGGTACCCGGCGGGACTTGGCGATGGGGCTCGGGGCCCAGGCGGCGCTCGACCCCACAACCGAAGATGTGTGGGCTGCGCTGGCCGATCTTCATGGCACTCTGCCCTTCATGTTTGGGCCGACTCCGGCTACTGGCTCGTTCATCGAGGCGTCCGGTTCGGCCAAGGTGCTCACCGAGATTTTGGAACGGGGACCTGTCGGCGGGCGCCTCTCGGTTGTGGCGTTGCACTATTCGCCGATTCCCACCAGCTTTCTCATGCTGCTCATGAAGCAGTTCACGGTGCGCGGCTCGATGGAGTACCCCGAGCGATTCGCCGATGCCATCGACCTCCTCGCCCGTAACGATCTCTCGGCGTTGATTACCGATCGAGTTCCGCTCGACCGATTCGACGACGCACTTGCCACGCTCGCTGGCTCTAAGGAATGCGGCAAAGTGATGGTCACCATCGACGAGACGCTGGTCTGAGCAGGAGATGGAGTTGCTCGCACCCACCATTCGCAGAGACCTAAATGTTGGCAGCACCTGGTCGCTACCTGAGTGGAGTTCTGGGCCACACGGCGATGAGCAAATGGTGCTCGAGGCAGCACTCGAGGCGGGCTACCAAGGGATTCAAGGCGCTAACCCTCGACGTTGTCGAGACCTCGGTCTGATCCCCACCACCTTTGCGATTCATGCAGTCCCGGGTGGGCTCCTCGAGCAAGCCCAGCGTTGGGTTGACTTGGGGTTTGTCTGCTGCACAATGCTGCTCGGCACTGGATTTGAAGACGATGACGCCGCCGCCCGATTAGTTGAGGAAGTGCTCGTTGCGAGCGAGTCCGCCGGAATCCCGTTGTACGTCGAGACGCACCGGGCCACGGTCACTCAAGACATCTGGCGCACCGTGCAACTTGTGAGGAAGTTCCCCGAGATGCGGTTCAACGGAGATTTCTCGCACTGGTACACCGGACACGAGCTCACCACCGGCGACCTCGATGCGAAGTTGGAGTTCATGGCGCCGGTGCTCAGCCGGGTCCGGTATCTACATGGTCGGATCGGCACCTCCGGATGTGTTCAGATCGACATTGGTGACGCCAACCCTGCTGAGTACCCATCGGTGGCCCACTTTCAGACAATGTGGACGCGAGCGATGGAAGGGTTCGCCGCCGGTGCCGCGTCTGACCCAGTGCCTCCTCACAATCTGCAGATGGGCTTTGCCCCCGAACTCCTGCCACCAGAAGTTGGGTACGCGCGGCGAATGTCAGGGCCGGACGGAGCACTAGAGGAGGAGGGCGATCGTTGGGAGCAGTCGCTTGTTCTGACTGACATAGCGGTCGACTGCTTCGTAAATACCTCAGCCGACGAAGCAACTGCGTAACACTCATTGGCGTGAAAATTCGTCGAACCTGCATCGCCATATCCCTCGCACTATCGCTGTTGCT
>Ga0164295_10002025_pt1 | contig 16833 bp, 5 predicted proteins | sample GEODES006metaG_FD_111798 | JGI IMG/M metagenome (GOLD analysis project Ga0164295, IMG submission 111798) | Oligotrophic lake water microbial communities from Sparkling Lake, Wisconsin, USA - GEODES006 metaG | ecosystem: Environmental > Aquatic > Freshwater > Lake | place: USA: Sparkling Lake... | reverse complement strand
CGGTTCAGGCGCTGTCGGGCCCGCGCCCGCGCCGCCCGCCGGCGCGCCCGCCGCCGCCCCCGCTACCGCGCCCGCAGGGAGCACGCCTCGCTCGGGGCCGGCCGTCTCGGCACGCGCCCAGCCCTCCGCCTCCGCCTTGGCCTTGGCCTCCGCCCTCGTCTTCGGAGTCTCGAGTGGAGGCAGCGCAGCCAACGGCAGCGGCGCGTCGCCATGCTGGGCGGAGTGCGCCTCGAGGACGGCGACGAGCTCCGCCCGCTGCGCCTGGCGCCACTGGGCGACCTGCACACGCGACGGCATCGGCGCCGCTGCCTTTGGCGGGGCCAGCGGCGGCGCCATGGGGGGCGTGGGGGCATCATCTCCCGCCATGGCCTCAGGATCGCCCTTGGCGTGGCCGTCGGCTGAAGGAACGGGCGGTGGCGCGGTGGGTGCGGCGGTCTGCTCGATGAGCCAGTCGACCTTTTGGCGGGGCGTCGCGCTCAAGCGCAGCCGCTCTTCGGTCAGCGCGACGTCGCGAGCGCTCACGCGGAAGGCGGTCGGGCACGCATGAACGAGGCCTGCGAGTAGCTCCGGCGGGAATTCGAACCCCGTCAGGTCCTCGACAGGCTTGCGGAGCATCCCGTAGAGCGGCGGCACGTCGCGCTTGCGTAGCAGCGGAAGCGCCGATTCGATTGCGATGAAGGTGTCGAGCACGCGCTGACACCTTTCTGGCAGTGGCTTGGATGGCGTCGCACGTGATGGCGCTGCGGGTGGCGCCGCGGATGAACCGGCGGCGGAGATGCCAGAGGTGGCCCCGGTGATCTGCCTAACCGCTGACATCGGCGCTGGCGCCACGCTCGTCGGAGGTGCGACCGCTCCAATGCTGGAGAGCATGAGCCGACCACGCGCGGAGCCTCCGTGCATGCGCGGACCTGCGGTCTTGCCACTCGGATTCGGATGTGGGGCGATTGCAGGCCGATTGACGAGCGCGGGGCGCCGACCGACGAGGGCGGGGCACTTTGCGGCCGGCGCCGGCGCGTCGTCGTCGTCGGCGGCAGCGGCCTTGCGCTTCCTGTCGGCAGCGGCCATGGCGGTGGGCAACATTGAAAATGGCGCGAGGTGCGAACGTGAAATACATTCACGTTCACACCTCGACAGACCGTGAACGCTGAAGCTTAACGCGGTACGCCGCCCACTCTCTCTACCAAGCTGGCATTGAGAGCACCCGGTCGAAATGCAGATTATATTGCGTTTCACCGCTAGAAGCGTTCAGCGTTCAGCGTTCAGCCGTTCAGCGTTCAGCCGGCTCTACAGGCCCGTCAGTCTTCAGCCCCGAGAGCTGGTCTTGTGGGGCCGAGCTCTGAGTCCCTGTGGTGTGAGGCGCCGAGAGACGGCGGTAAAGGCGGTCGGGCGGTGTCGTGCAGTCACTGGTTTGAATCCTCGGCCGGGTGGCCGTGGTTTCGTCCGCATGTCCTCGAGGACGGCGTTCGATTTCGGCCGTTTTACTGACATCGATTTACAGCGTTTTCAGCAGCCATGTATGCAAACCAATTTCTCCACAATCACACTACGCTTAATAGTACTTAGTACATGCGGGTGTACGATCGCCGGGCTCACAACAGCAGCACCACATTGTCGTCACATACTCGCTGAGGCACGGCGCGTTGTGCTGTAAGCGATGCCTCAACCTGTGCGGTGCAACGGCCCCATTCGATGAGCTTTTTTGCAACCTCCAGAGCGTTCTCGGCGTCAACCGCACCATACATGGCCAACGGCACAGTCGGAGCTCCACGCGGGGGGAACGGTGGGTAACGAGCACCGAGATATGCCTGGGAGAGCAGAGCGAGTTCATCAGGCTGCACCGGTGAGACGAGTCCGGTCATTCTAAGCAGGGAGTCCAGAGCGTGCCCTCCCGTTCCTCGGAACTCGTCTCCAGTCACGCCACAAGTTCGCAACATTGCCGCCTTGATCACCTGCTCGGCTGCCTGGTGAGAGTGAAAGACGCTCTGCGCCCACATCTGGTGGCCGTGCAGAAGACGAGCGGCGTCCAGCTCCGCTTGCGCCATTTGCCATGCAACATCACCTAGTGCTGCGTCCCTCAGCCGCGGCACCTGCTGTGATGATGATGATGGCGCAAAGCCCGGATCTCTGGCGACGGGTACATGAATAGAACGTCCGGCATGATTGCTGGTTGAACCTGCCACATTGCCCGAGCGCCCATCGACTGACTGATGTGAAGCCACTGCCACCGCCCTGCGCTCATCCTCCTCTCGGAACTCATCAAACCACGAGTGTTCTTGCCTCTCCTCATAGCCCTGATGCAGCACTTGCATCTCCACATCGGGTGTCAGGCTGGTGACGAATGCCCTGAGCTCGTCTTCCTTCCCGGCTTGCGCGAGGTTGGCAAAGCGGCGCACGTACTCAAAAACGCGTGGTGCATGCGGCTTTTCGCACTTGTCAGGATGCCACGTGAGGTACAGGCGCCTCACGTACGCACGTTGAGCGACTTTTTCCATCGTGAGCATCTGATGGAGGGTATCGAAGAGGTCACTGAAGTCGTCTGTCGCTGCGGCTTCTGTTGCAGTGGTCGGCACACCGGCCAAAGACCGCTGCAGTTGCGTGGCGTCCGAGATGTCGTGTTGTAGATGAGGCAACTGAGGAGGCTGCGCACGCCTGCGACTTATCTTGTAGACCTGAACATGCGGACGCACCTCGAGGGTTTCACGGCCGTCTTCGGCCATGCCGCCCTCCCACAGGTAATATTTGCGCGCCAACTGTCCGCCGCTGCCGCTGTCCTCGACGATGCCTCTGTACTCTGCATAGGTCATTCGCGGTCCACTCTGCGCATTTGAGGCCCATTCACTTTCAAACGAGTCTATCGCGACGATTTCGCCGAAAATGAAGCGGCTGTACAACGACTGGTCGCAAAATCTCATCATGTTCACTGGAACGAGTTGGCCCACCTCAAAATTCAAACTGTGAGTCATCTCTCGAACATTGAGTTCTTCAAGGCAGTTCTGAACCTCTGTTGGTCCGCCATTCCAGCATTTCGAAATGAGATCCACGAGACCTTTCAGGTGCCCTAACGTGACTATCGTCATGATGCTACTGGCTATAGCGCGCAAGAACGAGTCGCTTCCTTCGCCTCCAAGCTTGCCAACGCGCAGCCAGAGAACGCCATCTTGAATGAATGTATCGATTAGTCGTCCGCTCTCCTCAATCTCCGCGTGATCCTCCTTCATCTTGACGACGCTGTGCAATTCAGTTGCCCACTTGATGATGAGGTTGCTCAATTTCTGTCGTACTCGCGGGTACTCTTGTTCACCGTGGCTCGAGAGTAACACACAAGCATAGGCAAACTCTTCGGATCGAAGCAAGATACCGAGACGGCGATCAAAGTCATTCACATCGTCGAGGGCAACTTCGACAGTCGCACTTGCGATGGTCTCGACGACCAGATCGCTCAGCATATGCATGTTTGTGCGACTGGCAAGGGTACGTCCGGCTTCTCCTCGCGTGAGCTCTGCACTGACAAAGTGCCAGCCTCTGGCCCGCATGGAAGGGCCACAGCGACGCTTCAGCTTCGGCTCGTCGGCCCAGACCATAGAACTCGATGCGTGAATACGCTTCTGGTCTCCCTCGGCGTCGTCAATGAGGAAGATCTCAAGTGGAGTCGTGTCAGACTGCACATTAGCCTGGGGAGCGTTACCCATGCTGCTCTTCATCTCGCAGTCATGAATGCCCTTGACGGCTGCTTCGATCAATGCGACGTCCGACGGCAGCATGATCTGATCTTCTTCTTGCAGCACCCGCTCGTATGTTTCGCGTGTGGCCTGCGCCCAATCTTCGATAGCGGGCGCTTGTCGCACACCAAGTTGCGTTAGGAGGGGGCGCTTATAACTTAGCGTATAATGTGTTGCAGCCGAAAACTGCTCTTGGCACTCCGTTCCCTCAGGAAGAGTCCAAAAGAGTTTTGCGGGCTCAACCATATTGACAACTTGATTCCAAACCGATGGTCGTTCAGCATCAGATGATTGAGTATGCAAACTGTCAGATGGTAAGAGCGGTATGCACGGAATCCGTGAGATTGCTTGTAGCTTTTGCGCGTTCACCTGAAGCTGCGGTGCCTCGACCGATACTCGATAAGCTCGAACCGCTTCAAGTTTTCTATTCAGTGCGTCCAGAATGGACATCACTTCGGAGAATAAGTTCGATTCCGAGACATGGAGTACATTTGGTATATCATCCAGTCCAATAGTCCGGGTCTGCTTGTAGTGGTAGAAACGGCCCCCCATAGGTTCTTGATTGATCGCCGAAGCAAGCCATTCAAGGTGCTGTATCATGGCTGTGTCGGGAGGACTGGAGAAGATACCAAATTTCGACTCGACGAGCTCCTTGTGTTTCTCTGCAAGCTGATCGAGCTCACTGATCTCGCCGATCTTGTCAATTTTTCGAGGATATTGCGCGAAGACACGTGCTTGCGCCAGCACTGGCATGCATGCCCACGGAAGAGCGCCTTTGGAGGTTAGCAACGAATTTGCACATGAGATGATCCGCATGGCTTGTGCCGGCCGCTCCTTGTCGTTAGCGAGTAGTGCAACGTGCTCAAGCAGCAGCTCTCTGCTCGGCGGTCCATCCGCCAAGAAGATCTGCATGCGCATCGCATCGTTCACACGAGCAGGGATGTGCCGCTTCTTTTCATCGCTTCTGTTCAACGAGTGACGGATGTTTTTCGCCAACGCCTCGACGAGATGGAAACTCTGCCAGATGTGGGAATCCGCCAACGGCGCCGTATCTGTCAACGGCATCGACCGCCGTACAGAGCTCTCGAGATGCTGTGCGCAAGCGAATAAGCTGTCAGGCTTCAGATGATCGCGCATTCCGAGCTTCTGGAGGGCCTTCAAGTAGCGTTGGGCGACCTCTCTGGTTGGGAGAACAGATCCCAAGACATCTTCAAACTGAATGGCAACTGCCAAAGTAGGGTCTGTCAAATCTTTCGGTTTTCGTCGATGCCCATCTCGACATGGCACAAAACAGATGTCGACGAGAGCGTCGATGACTCGTTTGGACATGGTGTCGTCCTCTTCAGTGATCCATGAGCAAAACTCATGGATGAGAGCAGCTGACATTGCTTCAGAAGCAAGCAGGTCGGATAGCTTCGACGGAAGGATGGTGGTCACGAAATCGAGCGTACTTAAGTTCTCGATTCCAAAGCATTTGTAGTAGAAGTCTCGGACCTCGCCTGTGGGCGGCAGAGAAAGAAAGCAGCAGTCGATCAGACCGAGCGCCGCCAGATTGCCGGCGTGCTTGTGCTTCTGTTCCTTTACGTCAAACAGCGTGTAGTAGGAAACATCTGGCCTATCAATCGATACAAATCGATCCTTCTCGCCACGATCATCCGAACTGGCCGTGACCCTTGCGCCTTCTGAGCTCGTGGGGCATGCTTTGAGAAACAGCGGCATCCGGCGTATCGTGGCCAAGACATGACTCGAGTTCTGTCGACGCGACGCGAAGTATTTGAGTACGGCCTCCCGCATCTTGGCAGTCAAATGCTCAAGACCGTGCTTTAGGACGTTGGCCAGGTGTTCATCGCCAGCTGGAAGCTGCATTGGATAGTTTGCAAAGATTGGCACTCGCACTCTCATCGCACGCAGCCATTCCATTACGTCTGAATGCCATTGAGTGTCGATGGAGTCTAGTCTGAAAGTGTTGCCCATTGAATCGAGAGGCACATGTTGAGGCCCTTCCTCATTTGCAAGCGGCGCGACTCTGAGCACGCGCCAATCGCTGAACTTGTCGAGAAGACGAGTGTTTATTTTCTGGGAGATCTCCGATGCGAGCAATGCCCAAAAAGCGACCAGCCACTTGTCGTTCTCGTTGAGCTTCTGCCCATGAATGACTGCATGTTCTTCCAGGAGATCAGCTGAAACGAGATTGCGGATGCCCAGAGAAGCGCACGCCGTTTTGACGCACTCGACTGATCGTGAGATCGTGCGCAGTGCCACACTCACGTTCTCATGCAAGAGCAGATGAGGCGCATGTGGCAAGAGAGGCGCAGCATCATTCCAAAAGCGCACCGTACCATCGCCGAATTCAGCGATGGATTCGTCTTGTAGGAGAAGAAGCGGCGTGCCGACGAGAAAGTCAATACAAACTGGCGGTGCGATTGGGGCTTCCTGGGCTGAGAGCTGGGCTGGGAGGACAAAGTGAAGTAGGTCGATCGCTCGCTTGATCAAGCTCAGCGACCGGAGAAGCTCTGGACTCCTGCGACGCTGTTCTGCCGAGAGGAAAACACACAGGCCTCTCGGCGTGAGTGGCTGCGCTGACCCAGCATGCTGCACGTCGTCAAGGTAGGTGCGCAAGCGATCGTCAAGCTCAACCAGCATGAGCCCATCGTGAATCAGTTCGTCTTGCAGAAGCTCGTCGAGGCCTTGAGTACGCAGGACTGTATCCGGAGCGTTCGCCTTCCAAGCGATTGCGCTCTTATCTGCTGGGCTCACAACTGGCATGAACTTGATGCTGCTTGCGCAGAGAGTAGACCAGACCGCTGCGCGCAACGCTGCACGGACGGCGCCACTCGCAGCCGCCTCGGCAGACTCGCTGTCCAAGCCGAGGATACCAAAATATGCATCGACACTCATCTGCTTTCGGTCGACAAGCTTGCAACACTCGACGACGATTGTGACATAGCTCCGCATGCACGGGCCGTTGAGTAGTGTGAGGTTCCACTTGCGATCATTCTGGCCATCGATGCGGTCCTTGCCATCTGGCAATGGTATCTGCTTGCGGCTGTCATCAAGCGCGAAGCAGCCGTGGACCACGAGTGGCGATCCCAACGCCATTCCGATAGGCAAGTAGGCAGAAACATTGCCAGTGTACTCGGGCGCAGCGTTGAGCCGGAGGGCGACCGCCCCGTGCGGTAGCAAAGCCGTCGGCTTTGTCTTCCGCGTGAATGCATCAACAATCAATTGGATACCGGTAGCATCAACAGAGAGCGAGTGCGCGATGAGCCAGTGCATCTCTTCGACTGCTAATCCAGACCCTGTGCGTCGCTCGATCTTGACACGCTCAAGCCCTTCGTCTGGCGTCCGCTCCAGCGCCTTCACGTCGTCGAGGGTATTGGGCAGTCGCGACATGAAGCGCGACGCTTGGAGCTCCCGTGCCACTTCTGATAGGACCGTGATGTGCCCAACTGTATCGCGTACGCCACAAGTGACCTTTCCGACCGACTTTGCGAACAGAAGGAGCTCTTGGACTTGCGTGCCGGCAAAGCGTTCGAGGAGCTGGTACGTGTTATGCGCGTTCCATTTCTGACCAAAATCAGACGGCGCATTGCGCAAGGGCAGACGAAAGATGGTCGGATAGCCATCAGGAAAGTTCTGAAAGCCTGCAAGCATGTCAGGGAAGCGATTGGCAAGCCCATGAGGCGTGAAAGCCTTGCCACCGTTGCCGATCTTGATGCGATCCAGCGGATCGAGAATAACCAAACTCAGATCCCGTGCGAAGATCTGAATCGTGTCACTCAGGTGATACATTGCGTTCAGCCCCAGACCAAAGCGGCCAAACTTGCAGAAGTCCGCACGCTTCTTTGAGCTTCCAAGCTGCTTGATCCGATTCAGGTCGTCCCTGGTGAGTGGCTTTGAACTCGCCAGAATGAGCGAGGGACCCTGCAGCGCAGCTGACTCTGGCGTCAAGAGTCGGTCGGTGCCGTATGACTGCTGATCGAGAAGGAAGAAGACCTCGTCTGCGCCAGCATCATCGCAGTTCTGATAGTGCTCAACAAAGATGTCCTTCTCATCATCGTACTTGCGCAAGAGCCCTTCAATCCGCTGAGCAAGGTCCTCTTGCTGAGAGAAATCCTCGCCCTCGATGCCCATGTCCTCGCACTGGCGCGCCAGCTGCTCGCGGACCGACGAGCAGCCGAGGACCCGGCCATGCGAGGGGCTGATCCTCGCGTTCAGGAGCTCGTGAGTGTCCGTGTCTTGCGCATGCCACGGTGCGTCATTGATGAACACCTGGGACGCAGGGAGAAGATTTCCTGAGGCCGTTGGTACATGCACCTCGACGCCGAGTCCAACACGATTGCTTCCCAGTTCAGCAAGCTCACTCGCGAGATTGATCGAGAGCTCCAAGCTGTCCTCGCTCAGGCCGCCCACGGCGGCTTCCGTGGCCGCATCGATGGTCGCCTTGAGCTCCTTGATCTGCGGCTTGAGCTCGGCCGCCTTGGCATAGTCCTCGGCCTCGACCGCCTCCTTGAGCTCCGCCTGCAGCTCGGCCAAGCGCGTCTCGTTCCTCTGGGCCACCACGGCGCTCACCTTCCGGACCGGGTGATCTGCAGCGATGGAAGCGAGCTCGCGAGCAAGCATGTCGACCGAGATCCTGTGACCCGCGCCCACTTGCTCGAGGACTTGCCACACGTTTGGCTCTCGTCCCCAGCTGTCAGGTAACCGACCGAAGCGAGGCCAAAGGCTGCGGGTCATCTTGGCTGCGACGCGATTGGGTTGGAAAAGGCGCAGTCTGCTGCCCGACTCAGCACTCATCGCCGGGACCCAAATCATCTCCGAAAGTTGGGCCAAGAGTGCGTCCACGGACGGATCGCGATTTGCAGTAGAACGGGGCAACAATGAGCTGAGCTCTCGCACTGCTTTCAGAAGGTGCTCGGCAAGAGCCTCGATGTGAGAGCCAGTCGGATCGAGTGACGCAATCCGTTGGATTTGACCCGTGAGCACCAAGGGTGACACCGCGCTGTAGTTGAACACGGGTGCTATGACTCCCGTTGGAGCATAGGCGGCGCAGGCCCAGACGATCGGCGCGTCACGCTCTGCAAAGAGCGACTCAGCAGCACGCAGGCACAGGCCTCCTCGCGGGAAATCAGCCCCATCTGCCCAGCTGATCGCGACTTGAGCACACGGCGCATGCGCGGGATGGAATGCAATCTTATTGAGCTCGATGATCTCGCTGCGGGTGAATGTGACACTCCCCGCTGCATGCAAGTGGCTGAGATATCGGATCAGCCGCCGTGCCCAATCAATCCGATCGTCCATCTCCATTAGGTTCTCATCTGCGACACGCTGTGCCTCGAAGAGACAATCAGCGGCGGTGAGATGCTTCTTGAGCCCCCACTCAATGGCGACACGTACGCCGCCAGCTTCGCATTCCAGGACGGCCCGATTGCGCTGCACCACACTCAGCCCCCATTCATCTATCTCCGGCAGAGGCGCGAACGCGGATGCCAAGTCGACGAGTTGATTGGCAGCTGTTGGTACCCACTTGACGCCGGAGAGAAGCTCTCGCCAATCGGGATGAGACGTTGGCGAGAAGTGGGCAGCAGCGTACGGGAGGAGCGCCATGAGAATCGGCTGAAGCACATTGGCGGCACGGCCAAGGTTGGACTGGCTAATCATCTGAGCCGCCATCTCACGCTTCTCGAGTGCGCCATCATCAAGCTGAGTGCCGTGATGCGTCGCCAAAGCTTTGAGCTGCTTTGCACTGTAGTTTGCGAGTATCGCCTCCTCAGTGACGTGAGGCGCGCGCCACACCTCATGATCCGCCTTAATGACAGCAAAGATGACACGCTCAATGCCAGTTTCACTCAAGCAGCTGTAGTTGACGCTTCCTTGTTGCACATGCGCCGGCAGATCCACCACGAACTTGGCACCTAGCTTGAGGGTCTCGTCGAAGATGTTCGGATGGCAGCGCTTGTACAAGTCAATCAAGCGGCTCGTGTGAGTAGCTAAGTCCTCTGTGTGCGTCCGGAAGGCCAGGGCCTCCTTGGGCTTTACCCACCGCGGCTCGCGTGCGTGTGGCAAGATGGCCACGTCGCCGAGCCGCTTGTACAGGTTCTGCGCGACCACCAGCCACTTATCGTGAACAGCGTCGAGGTTTGGAAGCAAAGAGAGAAGCAGATCGCTAGGTATCGCATCGAGCTCACGGGCATCTTTCCACGCCGGGTCTGTCAGGCTGACCAAAGCATCTTGCCAGAGGCGCGGCACAGCGTGTCGCATCAGCACGTCGTTCCATTTCGCCTTCTTCTCATGACCACCATCCAATTCCGCGGCAGGTAGCCATAGGTCGCGCCGGTTGGGGGTCGGATGAAACGAGCCGTTGATGTGCAGCGGAAGGCCAGTGCGCATGCTGCCAACTGGCAGGAAGCAAAACGGCACCCCTTCAATCTGTGAGCCATCCGTGACGGAGAGAGGAAGCGCAAGACCAACAACAGGTACGGCGTTACAACCATCCTCCAGCGCGGCAAGTAGCTCTCGCGTCTCGACGTCGAAGCGTTGAACAACGAGCCATGACATGCCCGGATGGCCCGCACCATCCTCGATGTGTACGATATCGGCGTGCATCTTCGAGAGCTCGGCACGCTCCTCCGCGCTCAAGTTGCGAATGCATTCACGAAGTGCAACGTACGAGGCAGCTTGGCCCTCCCCAAGGCTGTGCGGGATGCGCTCGAACGGCACCTGTGCCTGGCCAGTCTGCCTTTGCGCGGCTGCTATGAGGTCGGGTCCGGGTGCATCCGCCCTCCAGCGCCAGATCGAGATGCGTCTGACCTTCGTTAGAAATAGGAGTAGTCGCGGCGCGGAGGCCGCCCAACCGTGCATCAAGGATTCCGCCCGTTCCAATGGCATCGCTGGCCCGAGCACGCCCGTGTTTGTTCTCTCCTCTCGCGCAACGTCTTCATCGCGACGCAAAGGCAGCCGAAACATGGCCCCACAGCTGATCACATCAAAGCCACGACAGAGCTCAGCAAGCTCGTGTGTGAACAGCGACTGTGCCTCGCGTGCAATCTGCTGCTCAACGTGGCCATCAGGGGAGGCGATGTTGACCTTCCATCCCTGTTCGCCCTTACGTTCGTGCGACGAGACCACCTCAAGAGGGTCGAGACCAACATATTCTCCACAGCTCACCACCAGAGTTACATCCGAGTAGTGGAAGTAAGAGCGGCTGCCCATACCGTAGGCGCCGATGGAAGAGGGTGAGTCACGCTTCTCCGACTGGTGTAAATTCTGCAGACTTTCCCACGCTTTATCCCCGAACCCGGAGCCGTTGTCGATGAGGACGAATGCCGGACCTCCCAACTCGGGGCTGATGCCACGCACTGTCCTCTGGTCAAGTACCAGTGCAAACTCTGATGCGCCGCCGTCTTCTGCATTCTGCAACGCCTCACTCAACAGCTGCCCCCCCGGGTAATCCTCCAGGATGTGTAGGAGCTGCGGCTTTATTGGCGCCTTGAGGCGGAATTTCGTCATCGGGCCGCGCTCGAGGGCGTTCGTCCTCGTGCGTGCCTCAACTAGCGAGCGCGACGACTTTTCTAGCGCGGCAACTTTCCAAGCGCCGACAAGAGGGATCAGAGAAAAGTTCACGTTCACACCTCAACAGCGTCATCGTCGGCTCGGACGTGTATAAATCGGCGGCTGCTGATACGGTTCAATACAACGCGCACGCTCACCGGACCCCCAAGCACGGGGGCTACCGGTGTGATCCGAGTGCCTTTGTGCGCCCGCGTGTCCCGCGTGTGTCCCGTGTGTGTCCCGGCTCCCCCCGGTGTCTTTTTACCGGGAATCCCTATCGGGTGCATGGCGGAAAAACAACTGTTCAACACAACGCGAATGCTGTCCATGGCGTCGGGAGAATGCGAATGCCCACAGTTTTTCGCATTCTCGCACACATGGTCACGGCGCTGGCCATGACACCCCCGGCGACGGTTGACCCGAGGCTCCTCACGCAGTGGATCAAGAAGGCGAGCAGCATCGATGAGCTCATGTCCGTTCACCAGGAGCACGGCCGGCATTTCAACCACATCCACTTGAGTGCTGCGTGGATGGCAGTGAGCAGACTCACGTCCTCGCGCGTCTCGGCGAGTGCATCACGCAGCGGCTACACGCGCTACCGGTCCATGTCGCCGCGGGTGCAAGAGCAGCTCAAGCCGCTCATGGGCCGCTCCGCCAGGCTGGCGCTCGCCGGTGGCCTGCGCGGTCGCGAGTTGGCCAACGTCATCTACGGGGTGGCGCGCTCGCGCTTCCCGGACTCGCCGACGCGTTCCGGGCTGCTCGAGGCGCTCGCAGCCGTGGCGGCCTCGACGCGTCTCGCCAGCATGAACTCTCAGGAGCTCAGCAACACGGCATGGGCGTTTGCGACAGCGGGGCATCGGGCGCCAGACCTATTTGATGCCCTTGCAGAGGTGGCGGAGGCCCAGATCGACGCCTTCAACCCGCAGGAGCTGAGCAATCTCTGCTGGGCGTTTGCCACTGTCGAGCACGATGCGCCCGCCCTGTACGATGCTGTCGCCGCCGCCTCCGACCCTCTCCAGATGAATGCGCAGAACATGGCGAACACTTGCTGGGCCTTTGCGACGGCCAAGCACCCGGCGCCGATGCTCTTCGATGCTCTGGCGGAGACTGCCTCTGCGCGCGTGCTCGAGCTCGCGCCGCAGCACCTGGCCAACATGGCGTGGGCGTACACGACCTCGCAGCACGAGGCGCCGCGATTGTACGACTCATCAGCGACGCGCGCGGCTCGATGGCCGCTGATTGCCATTGCTAATGACCGCTGACGGCCTCTCATGACCTATGATTGCGTCCCACATCAGGTACGATGCGATCGCGACCGCCGTCAGTGCGCGCGTGGACGAGCTCCAGTCCACAGGCGCCGTCGTGGGCGAGTTCAAGGCGCGGGAGCTGTCCGCGCTCGCGTTCGCATTCGCCAAGGCCGGCCACTACACGCCGCGCTTATTCGAGGCCTTGGAGGCCATCTGTGCGCTCCCAGGCTGCACGCTGAGCGACTTCAAGCCGCAGGCCATTGCGCAGGTCGCGTGGTCCTTTGCGACGGCAGGGCGTCGATCTCCACAGCTCTTCGACGCCATGGCGAAGGCCGCTGTGCCACTAGCTTCCGATTTCCAACCGTGGGCCCTCGCCCACACCGCCTGGGGCTACGCCGCCGCCCAGAGCCGTGCACCACGCCTGTTCGGCGCGCTCGCTGACGTGGCCGCGTCTCTCGTGCGCCGTGAGCCACGCGCCTGTACCCCCGAAGAGCTGTCATGCCTAATATGGGCATTTGCAACGGCCGAGGCGACGCCTCGAGCATCACAGGAGCTCTTCGGTGCCCTGATGGACGCGATGACGCCCGTGGTGCACGAGCTGGGGTGCGCGAGCCTCTCACAGCTCTGCCAGGGGCTGGCAAGGGCCCAGTGCGTGCCCAGTACGGCGCTACGCGACGCCCTCGATCGACGAGCTCTCGATCTCGCGGACGAGCTCAGCCCAAGCCAAAGCGCCGACGTGGCGCTTGCGGTGGCTCTGCGGCACCCAGGTGGCGATCGCGATCGCGATCGCGGCGGCGGCAGCGGCGGCAGCGGCGGCGGCAGCGGCAGCAGCGGCGGCGGCGACGGCGGCGGCCCCCCTGCATCGCTCCTCGACGCGAAATCCACGGCACAGGCTGTCGCCCCCGCGAGTGCAGTCGCGAACGATGCATGCTCGACGACGACTCCCGCTTTGAGTTGGACGCCGATCAGCTGGGCGCAGTTTCGGGCGTCGAAGAAGAGTGAGAAACTCACCATGGCGGAATTGGGAAGCCTCTGGCGGACGTACAAGCAAGAGAATGGCATCGCTTAGAATGACTAGTGGCATCGCTTAGAATGACTAGTGGCATCGCTTAGAATGACTAGCGTAGTGGTTAACGATACATAGGAGCCTTGTGGATGCTGGATCCGATCTATGATCTAACTTGTTTTCTTTTATTCGGGGAGGCTTTTCCATTGCATGTCGTGGAGTGTGAACAGTAAACGCTAAAGTCGAGCAGACCGTGTTCTACCAAGGACGCTCACGGAGACCGTCAGAAAGCTGCGCACCGGGGGAGGCGAGCGTCGGGCGCGGTGGTGGCTGCGAGGGCCGCCACGCGCTCGGCGCAGTGCTTGGCACGGCGCTCGGCACGGCGCGCTCGGCATAGTGCTCGGCACGCGCGCTCGGCCCCTCGCTCGAGGATTGGTCTTGAATCTCCCCCGCCCGGGATTGAATCTCCCCCGCCCGGGATTGAATCTCCCCCGCCCGGGATGCATCGCCCTTCGTCTTCGCCCGCCGCCCAGCCTTGCCCGGCAGCAGCTGCTGCGCCGCGCTCGAGACGGCGCCCGCAGACGGCCGCTGCCGGAGCCACACGTTGAGGCCGAGCTTCTCCCCGGCGTCGATGGGCCGGCCGGCGTGCAGTGTGCGCCCGTCGAGGCAGCCGTGCCGGTCCACATTCATCCAAAGCAGCGCCTCGCCTAGCCCAAGCTCAAACCGGAGCCCGAGGCGCGGAAAGTCGGTCTGGCCGCCCCTCTCGCATGCCTGTAAGCATGCGAAGATCGAGACGAGCCGATTGCCGCGCTCCCTCGTGCGCGCGACGCAGCTCGCGTCTTGAGTGGGCGAGAACCAGTCGCAGTGCTCGCGGTACTGCTGCCCCGGCAGGTAGCGTACCTGTTGAGGGAGGCAATCAGACACAGGGAGGCCATCAGATGCAATCGGGCTCGCTTGTACTGCCGCCCCGGCAGGTAGCGTACCACCACTTGCAAGTCATCTTATGGTAAGGGTTAGGCTCAGGGTTAGGGTCAGGGTTAGGGTTAGCCGGCAGGCAGCATACCACTTGCAAGTCCTCGGCGTGGTGCGGGGAGAGGCCGGTCAGAAAGGCAGCACGCTCGATGACCAACGCGACGATCGGATCCGGTGCGTCCGCCCCCTCGGTGCACGCGCCTCCGCCAATGGAGGCGGAGGTCGAAGTGCGCCACTCGCTGGCCGGCGGCTGCTCAACCGCCCCTGTCTGCTCTGCTTCGCCCCCGGCGGCCTTCTCAACCGTCCCCTTCTCCTCGCCTTCGCCACCGGTCGCCGTGTCGGTGCGCGTCGTGTCAGTGCGCGCCACCCGAGACGGGCTCAGATGCGGTCTCGCCAACGCAGCCAGATGCGCAGCCTCCTTCGGGCTCACAAAGTTGGCAATGCTCGCCAATTGAGGATCACGCGTAACCACTCGGATGCGCATCACGTGCCCCCGGTGCACCACGACGCTCTCCATCTCCGCCTCCGCCTCCGCCTCCGCCGCCGCCTCCGCCGCCGCTGCAGCCGCCTCCGCCGCCGCCGCCAACGTTGCGCCGCCCGCCACCGTCGGACGAGGCGCTGGAGGCCAGCCCACCCCAATGGCTGCGCCGAGGCCGACCGTACCCTCGATTTCCCACACGGCCGCACACGCCCCCGCCCCCAATGTGCCGCTCAGGTCGGAGACACTTCCACACGAGCTCAGCTCGAAGGCGTAGAGCGCGGCTAGGGAGAGACCGCGTGGCTGCGCACCGCAGGCCTCCAGGGCGGCGCGGAGCGAACGAGCGGCCCCCGTGTGCAACAAGTACGCCGCGCCGACGGCGCCCGAGGCGCCCCCGTGCAGCGGACCTCGGGAGCAGTGCACGAGTACGGCACCGGTAGCGCAGGTGCCGGTAGCGCGTGGCTTGCCGGCGTACCGCGCCGTCGCGGGCGCTCCGGCGGTGAGCGCAGCGGAGGTTGGGCTTTGGGCGCTCTCGAGCGCCGTCGTGGGCGCATCGGCGGTCTGGGCGTCGAGCGCCGTGCTGATCGCCGCGACGGCGCGACGGAGCATGGTCACCATCTCCTCGTGGGACGACGCGCCACCAACGGGCACGTGGGTGTAGCGCACCATCGTGCCCGAGGGCGCAGGCGAGGGTGGCAGCGGCATCGGCAGCGGCGTCAGGTTGATGACATGAGCGACGCGAGCGAGCTCGAGCGTCGTCGCGTCCTGCGCCACGCTCTTCCCCCCCAGCAGCAAGCGCCCGTTGCACAGCACCTGGACGCCCAAGAATGCGAGCGCATCGCCAACGTCCTGCACGGCATCCATCGCGCCCTCGGAGCCAGGCACGCCATCAACGGCTGCAGGTCTCGAAGCAAGGCACGCCCTCAATGGCGTGGCGTCCCTCACCGGGGGGACGCTCGGCGGGGGCTGTAGCTCAGTGCCGGCAGCGACCCACGCGCCGAGCTTTCGCACCGCCCAATTAACCGTCGGCCGCCCGTCGCCCACGTGGCCTTCGTCATGTATGAGCAGCTCGAGGGTGGGCGATGAGAACCGCCGCAGACACTCACCTGGGGCCAGAGCGCATGCATCCGGATCGGCTTCCTTGATGGGGCGACCACTCTTGAGGGACGTGGCCCCCTCCCGAAAATGATGCAGCGCAAGCACGCACCCGGGCGGCATGACCTCGAGAACGGCCTCGAGCAGCTTGCGCGACATGAAGCGCGAGATGACGATGAGATCGAGAGGTGGCGCGAGGAGCGCTTCCAAAGACGAGCGCTCGCACCGTCGCAGATCGATCAGTTTGGGCTCGACGGCTCCCATATTTGGCGACCTCTCGCGCGCCGCAAAGGTGGCCAGATGGTCGAGAAAGGCAGGCTGGTTGTCGACTCCGACGACACTCCAGCCACGCAGGGCCAGCCACACGCAGTCGCGCCCACGGCCACAGCCCAAATCAATCGCACGCCACCGGCCAGTCGGAAACGCGAGAGCGCGAAGCAGGCGCTGCGACGCCCCAAAGGCATTACCCACCCTCATTGCATGCTGATCGCCCTGCGCCTCGAGCATTGGTACGAGAAGTGGCAGGTGGGGCGAAGGCTCCCACAGGCGACGCGACGCCTCTCGTGAGAGCAGTCCCATCCGGCGTGCGACGTCCCACAGCTCGGGAGAGGCGACGAGCTCGCCGAGGATGGTCCATTTGGTTGTGCCCTGCTCATGAGTTAGGGGCATTGGGGGCATTAGGGGCACTCGGACGGGTCATTAGTGGCACTCGGGCGGGTCATTAGTGGCACTCGGACGGGCCATTAGTGGCCATCAGTGGTCATT
>Ga0164295_10002024_pt1 | contig 16836 bp, 19 predicted proteins | sample GEODES006metaG_FD_111798 | JGI IMG/M metagenome (GOLD analysis project Ga0164295, IMG submission 111798) | Oligotrophic lake water microbial communities from Sparkling Lake, Wisconsin, USA - GEODES006 metaG | ecosystem: Environmental > Aquatic > Freshwater > Lake | place: USA: Sparkling Lake... | reverse complement strand
GTTCCTTGGTATATGACAACTCATTAGGAATTGATGACATGGTTCCCTCTTATCTGCCAAATGCCTTGGCGCGCATAACTAATACCTGTCGAAATGTAGAGGGCAATCCCCCAGATGGCAAAACTCCACCCCACCACAAAGGCTATCGTTCCGATCACTCCCTCTGAAAGAGCCAACAACAGGAAGGGAAATGCATACATCAAGTTAAAGGTGGCTGCCTTTCCCAAGTAGGTAACAGTAAAGGGAGCAATTCCTTTGCGGGTCATCACTATGGTGATCAGAGCTAACACAATGTCACGGCCAACAATGATTACAATCATCCAGGTGGGAACTATGTCTCGAATGAGAAAAACTATAAGGATCGCCAGAATATAGAGGCGATCGATTGCAGGATCCGCTAACTCCCCAAGGCGAGATGTTTGATTCCACGCCCTTGCGAGTTTGCCGTCAAAGTAATCAGTTGCTCCTCCGATGGCTAGAACTACTATTGCCCATCCATCCGCCTCTACCTTCAAGGTGAGATAAATAAAAAGCGGGATGCCCAGAAAGCGTAGAAAGGTGAGAGCGTTAGGAACGCTGATCACGGAGGCCCTCATTCCTTCTCGCGCTCCTTGACTCTAATTGCCACCTGAACTGGGGTGCCGGGGAACTTGAACTCTTCACGAAGTCGCCGTTCTATAAAGCGACGATATGAAGCCTCCATCCAGCCACTAGAAAACACCACAAACTTAGGTGGCGCAATACCAGCTTGAGTGGCGTAGTAGACCTTTGGCTGCTTTCCACCGCGAACCGGCGGTGGTGTTGCCCCAATGAGTGCGCCCAAGAATGAGTTGAGCTTTGCCGTTGGAACTCTTCGCTCCCAAGAATCAAGTGCGGTTCTAAGAGCCGGTGCAAGACGATCACGGTGCCAACCAGTTTTTGCTGCAATGTTAACTCGCTGTGCCCATTCAACCTGATCAAGGTGTCGATCTATTTCTCGATCCAACTGATTGCGTCGATCCTCATCGACTAGATCCCACTTATTCATCACGATCACCATGGCTTTGCCTGCCTCTTCAACCATGGTGATGACGCGCAAGTCTTGCTCTGTAATTGGTTCTGAAGCATCTAAGACAACCACTGCAACCTCACATCGCTCAAGGGCTGTAGCGGTTCGAAGTGATGCGTAGTAATCAGTTCCAGAGTCCTGATTGGCACGTTTCTTTAATCCTGCGGTATCGATAAATCTCCATGTTGATCCACCAAGGGAAAGAAGCGAGTCAACTGGATCTCTGGTAGTTCCAGCTGCATCATCAACAATCGAAAGGGACTCACCTGCGATTGCATTAAATAGTGATGACTTTCCTACATTTGGGCGACCGATCAACGCAACCTTGCGATATCCATCCTGGTTTTGCGCCCGACCAACCTCTGGCAACACCGCAACGATATGGTCCAACAAATCTCCACTGCCGCGACCATGTAATGCAGAAACAAATCGAGGCTCACCTAACCCAAGACTCCATAAACCATGTGCCTCTGCCTCTTCGCGCTCTCCATCAACCTTGTTACCAATCAAAATTGTTGGTTTCTTAGCCTTGCGCAAATGCTGAACCAAAGTGTCATCTTCATCTAATGCACCAACTTGTGCATCTACCACAAAGGCAAGAACATCCGCTTCATGCATAGCCAACTCTGAACCAGCACTTACTTGCACAGAAATTCCATCTGGTTTTGATTCCCAGCCGCCAGTATCCATAATTATAAAACGACGTCCGCCCCATTCACATTCGTACTGAACGCGATCTCTTGTAACACCTGGCGTATCTTCAACGATTGCTTCACGTCGACCTAAGAAACGATTGATCAACGTTGATTTACCAACGTTTGGGCGCCCCAAGATTGCAACGATTGGTAAACCCAGTAAATTGCGCTTTTTCAGCAGCTCCCAGATGCGCTCGATAGTTTCATCTAAATCCAAATATGTTGAATCAACCTCAACAGCATCTGCAGCCATAGTTAGCGGTGACACGACGCGCGTTGAATCAATGGTGTCGCGGTGATCTAGCGAGCTCTTCACATCAACGCTCTTATCGTCAATCTCTATTTCACGGCGCTCGGTGCGTGCATCTAAATCTGCTGTTAAGTAAATCTTTAATCCTGCCTCAGGCGCCACAACGGTTCCTATATCGCGACCCTCAACAACGATTCCCCGTTCAGCAGTGTCAATAATGAAGTGCTGCAACTTCATAAGTTCATGACGAATCTCAGGGATAGCACTTATGCGCGATACATTCTCAGTTACAGATGTTCCTCTGATTGCATGCGTAATTTGGACCTCACCAGCGTACACATTTGGCGATTGTGGATCTGAATCAAACTTAATCGGATGATCCTTTATTGCCTGTAAAATAGAGAATGCTTCTTCGCATTTATATTCAAGTGCAAGCCACGTAACAGCACGATATAAAGCACCAGTATCCAAATAATTCCAACCAGCACGAACCGCAATAGCTTTTGCTGTACTTGATTTGCCTGCGCCACTCGGGCCATCAATTGCAACAATTATGCCCATGTACTGAGCCTACTTCTATTTACGGACCGGATGAACGTTCCATCCGATCGACGTCAGGTGTGACGATAGTTTTTCAGCATCATCTGCTGACAGTGACAAAGTAATCAAGGCACTTAACTGCCCCGGTGAATGTTCGATGTTTAAATCTTCAACGTTTACTTGCATGGCAGCGCATTCATTGAAAATTGCGCCCAACTGTCCTGGTTTATCATCGATAACGATGGGCAAATAACTATATTCACGAGCTTTACCGCCATGCTTACCGGGAATCATTGCCTTGCCATCTCGACCAGCAGCAATTAATACTGCGATCTTGGCGGGATCATCTAAGGATTCAATCATTTGTGTAAGATCGTTTTGTAGATTTATTAGCAATGTAGATATTTCGGCTCGATTGCTATGAATAATTTCTTTCCATAACTTCTCATCAGAGCCTGCAATTCGCGTGGTATCTCGCAACCCTTGTCCGGCCAACTCCATCCACTCCAATGGGGTGCCAGTGAGTTGCTTAGCCACCAAAGAGGCTGCGATCTGAGGCAAATGTGAAATTTTTGCTACAGCCGCGTCATGATCTGAGGCTGAGAGCTCTATAGGTGTGGCACCCAGGAGATCGATCAGCTCAAGGACAAGGGTTTTCGAATCCTGCGCGCACTCCGGCTCAGGCGTAAGTATCCAACTGCGCCCCTGGAATAGGTCGGCCCTAGCAGAGCCTGCACCACCGATTTCGCGACCTGCCATGGGGTGGGTTGGCAAAAACCTTGTAGATAACCCCAAAAATGTCTTAACCTGAAGGACAACTTCATGTTTAACGCTACCCACATCCATAAAGGTTGACTGTGGGTTTAGAGCAATCTCCCCTTCTATGACCTGGGAAAGATCAGATGTTGGAAGTGCGAATATCACAAGGTCAGGATCGACCACCTCTACCGCACCGGTTAGATCCCTAGCTAGCGCCTGAACTGATGGATCAGAGTCCACCATTTCAACAGCTACTCCTCGTTGAACCAGGCCTAAACCAATAGACGTTCCAATTAATCCGGAGCCAACTATGCGCACCTTGCCCAGCATTATTGGGCTATATCTCTGCGAAGTGAGGCTGCTCCATGAAGGTAAACGTGGGTTATGTGCTCAGGTGTGCGAGCTGACTCGACATGAAGCATCGCTCTCACGGTTTTGTCCAAAGCGCCTGGGACTGCTACTTCGACAGAGCCAATAAGTGGGACATTGGCAAAACCCATCTCCCGGCAGGCAGCAGCTGGAAAAGCGGCATCTAAATCGACGGTACTGGTGAAAAAGACTGAGATAACATCTGTTGGGGTGAGTTCGTTTGCTTTCAAGATCGCGGCTATGAGCTCCTGCACACCTGCGGCGATGTCTGCGGCGGTGTTGGCCGGAACTTGGATTGCTCCACGAATTGCGCGTAATGCCATGGGATAAGGGTACCTTTTCCTAACCATTTTTAGCGTTCATTTAATAACTTGCTTGTCGATAAAACCTTTAAACTGTTAAACCTTTTCCCACTAATTTCGACTCAGGAACATCTGCGGAGGCATCGATCCACACCCTTGACTTTTATCGATAAATCGTTACTTTAGGGGCCTTCTGAGCACGATGTGTATCGACAAATATATATTCATTGTCATATTTGTCTATAAAGCATTAAATAGGTATTTACCAGAATATTCATTTATAGTTAAAAGGTTATAAATCTAAAGCCTTACGTAGATTCATCAACTCTCCGTCATTAAGGTCTCGCCATCGACCTTCCGGGGTATCTCCCAAGGAGATTGGACCAAACTTGGTTCGGATCAATCGCAGTACGTCCACCCCTACCGCCTCCATTAAACGGCGAATGATGTGATAGCGACCCTCATGGATTGATACTTCGATCCATTTTGGCGAGAGCTGCTTGAAGCTCAAAACTCGACTCATTCCATCTTCGAGCTCTACCCCCTTTAACAGCACCTTATCCACCCCGGTCGGCAGAATTCCATCGAATTCGATAATGTATGTCTTTTCCAGTCCAAAGGAAGGATGGGTAGCTCTGAAGGTTAAATCCCCATCATTTGTGAGCAAAATCAGGCCTTCAGAGTCCTTGTCCAAGCGACCCACATGGAAAAGCCGCTCCTTGCGAAGGTCAATAAAATCATCTAGGGAAGGACGACCCTCGGGGTCAAACATCGTAGACAAAACACCCTCTGGTTTATGAAGTGCAAGATAAGACTTAGTCAAAGTACGTGTAATTGTCTCACCATCTACCATTACTTGATCAGTTTCTGGGTCGAATTTGCTGCCCATCTCCCGAACAACGATTCCATTGACAGCGACTCGGCCATCTTCGATTAGTTCATCCGCTCCGCGACGGCTAGTAATACCGGCATCAGCGATTATCTTGTTAAGCCTCATATGGGCCATGGCTATCCTCCCGACAGTCAGGAGGTGAGAATAGCGGAGAGGTTAGTCAGTAAGCGAATCGAGAATCTCGTCCAGGCCATCAAGATCTGGAAGATACGGAGCAAGAGCTGGAAGATCCTCAAGTGAGTTTAGGCCAAGGCGCTCGAGAAAGTAGCTGGTGGTCTTATACAAAATAGCCCCCGTTTCATGCTCAAGACCGGACTCCTCTACCAATCCACGGGTAATCAAGGTCTTCATAACTGCTTCCACGTTCACGCCACGGATAGCCGATACGCGTGCTCTAGAGACAGGCTGGCGGTAGGCAATAACTGAGAGTGTTTCAAGTGCGGCCTGGGTTAAACGAGACTGTTGGCCATCTAGGACAAACTTTTCCACGACAGCGGAGTAATTTGGGTTGCTGTAAAAGCGCCATCCCCCGTTGATCTTGCGGAGAGAGAAACCACGCTCCTCATAACTTCCTTCTAGGGCAGCCAAGGCGCTCTCGATCTCCTCGACGGGACGCTCTAGAACCTGAGCCAAAATTATCTCGGTAACAGGCTCATCTACTACCATCAAGATCGCTTCGATCGAACGTTCAACTTCTACATTAGACATTATCCCCACTTTCTGTCGAGTCTCCCATCTCTAAAACCACTGGTATATCAAACTCATCAGTGATCTCGACCGCGCCCTCAAGGCTTCCGGTCCAGCTGATGTGCAGCTCTCCCATAGCAATGACCTGATCAAAGCGAAGAACGCCTTGTCGATAAAGGTCCAGCAAGGCCAAGAAGCGAGCAACGACTACGAGGGTGCTGTCAGCATCTGCGATCAGATTCCTAAAACTCAAACTCTTCGAGTGGCGCAACGCCTCAACAACCATCTTGGACTCTTCGGCGACGCTCACAAGGGCCATATGGAGGTGCTGAACAGCCACTACAGGTGAGACCCTAGGGGTCAACACTCGCTCGGCTATAGCTGCAAAGCGCTGTGCTCCGACTCCAATCAACACCTCAGGCAGTAGCGCAGCCAAGGTTGGATCAAGGGCCACCACGCGTGCAAAGGACTTGTCAGCGGCAGCGATGCGCTCGCTAAAGGTGGCTGCGATCTCTTTGAATGCTCGGTACTGCAACAATCTGGCAAAGAGAAGATCTCTCGCTTCAAGGAGAGCTAGATCCTCCTCATCCTCAACATCTCCCGATGGCAGAAGTCGGGCTGCTTTCAGATCCAGCAGCGTTGCCGCTACAACTAGAAATTCAGTGGCCTGACCGAGCTCCCACCCTTCGCCCGAGGCTTCAAGTCCCCGGATAAATGAGATGAACTCATCGGTGACGATACTCAGAGAGACCTCTGTGACATCCATTTTGTGCCGGGAAATAAGCTGGAGCAAGAGATCAAAGGGGCCGTCAAAGTTGGCTAGGTGCACGGAGAACCCACCTGAGGCCGCGTTTACATCGGTAGCTCCCTCGACTGAAATCTCTCCTGTAATGCTCACTGTGGCACCCTACTTCACGCTTGCCTGTTTTCTGTGTAGCGCATAGGCTCCCGCGTATATCAGGAAAGAGGTTTGACAATTGAACGCTAAATCGACAATTGCAGAGGATGTAGCCACTACATCGACCTTGCTGGGCAAAGTGGCTCAAAACTTTCCTACCCCTGCCGCCCTGGCAGAACACGGCAACGCAAAGGTTATTTCTATCTTCAACCAAAAAGGTGGAGTAGGAAAGACAACAAGCACAATTAACTTAGGCGCAGCCCTTGCTGAATTGGGTCGTCGAGTTCTCCTCGTCGATTTCGATCCACAAGGTGGTTTGTCCTTAGGACTTGGCGTAAATGCGCACTCACTTCCATTAGAACAAACTGTGTATTACGCCTTAATGACACCTACTGCCAACGTTGACGACATCGTTTTGAAATCATCAGTGGCAGGTCTGGATTTCTTGCCGGCAAACCGTGACTTGGGAACAGCTGAAACAACCTTGGGCGCTGAAATTGGTGGCCAACAATATTTAAAGCGTGCACTTGCCCCACTTCGCGATTATTACGACGTTATTTTGATTGACTGCCAGCCAACAATGGGTCAGCTAACTATCAATGCATTAGTTGCATCCGATGAGGTAATCGTTCCAATGCAGTGTGAATACTTCGCTTTGCATGGTTTTATTGAACTTAAGGGCAATCTCGATAAGGTGAAAAGCTTTCTCAATCCTAATCTCAGACTTATTGGAATCCTTGCAACGATGTATGACAAGAAGACTTCACACAACCGTCAAGTGCTTGAGCGTATCCTTGAACAGTTCCCTGAGGATGTCTTCGAAACAATTATTGCAAAAACAATTCGTTTTCCAGAGACGACTGTTGTTGGGGAACCAATAACCACATATGCGACTTCTTCAGGTGGAGCTGCTTCATACCGACGTTTAGCACGAGAACTTATCGCCAGAGGAGGCGCACGATGACACGCAGAGCAAACCTTCCAGGTGCAGATGAACTATTTCGTTCAACAGCACCGGCACTTTCTTCAGTGCCATCACAACCTGTTCAAGAAGCAGCCGCTCCCCTTGTAGCCCCGGCGATTGCAACACCTAAGGCGCCTTCATCAAAAAAGGGAGTGAGAACAATTGCTCGTCGCCGCGTCACAACTATAGATCGCTCCCCATCAGGTCGCGAACGCCACGATGAGAAAATTACTGTCTACTTATCACCAGATGAACTCTTTGATCTTGATCAAGCGCGACTACAACTACGCGGTGATTTAGGTCTTGCGGTTGATCGCGGACGCATCGTTCGTGAATCAATTGCCGTAATCATCGCTGATCTTGAAGCAAAGGGTGATCAGAGTATTTTGGCTCGTCGCTTGCGCGGTCTGTAACTAATTTACTTGGCTCGCGGATGAGCCATTGAGTAGCTCTCACGCACTTTATCGATCGTAATAAGGGTGTATATCTGGGTTGTTGTAACTGATGCATGCCCCAATAACTCCTGAACAACGCGAATATCTGCCCCGCCATCTAACAAATGTGTTGCATAGGAATGTCTAAAGACGTGTGGTGATACGTACTCAGTAACACCTGCAGCCTCAGCTGCATCTAAGACCATCTGCCATGCAGATTGTCGAGAGATCCTCGAGCCTCGTGAGTTAAGAAATAGCGCCGAAGTTGTCTTTGAACTCTTTGCCACTAAATCTGGTCTGACCCTGACCATGTAGTTCTCTATTGCTTTAGATGCATAAGATCCCAAAGGAACAATGCGATCTTTACCACCCTTACCCCGCAATTTAAGGGTCGTGATTACCCCGTCATCGGTTTCAATTGTGCTTAAGTCGTTCATATTGATGCCAATTAACTCGCTCACTCTGGCACCACTGCTATAGAGAAGTTCTAGCATCGCCTGATCACGGGCGGTAATTGGCTGACCTTCACGAAAAGCCGCATCAATCATGGAAACTATCTGTGCGATTGTTAGAGCTTTTGGGAGACGTCGAGTTGATTTCTTCGGTGAAATCTCCAAAGTTGGATCTGCATATCCATACTCTTGTTGCAGATGCTTGAAAAATGATCGCAACGTCGAATCAACTCTGTTGATACTTGCAGCAGAGAGCTGTGCCTCTCGCAATGATGTTTCAAACTCGGTTATCGTCTGAGGGTCGACATCAGATAGTTGCTTGCCACCCAGAAAATCTGCAAACTTAGTCAGATCCCTTCGGTAGGCTGCAATTGAATTAGCTGCCAAACCTCTTTCAATCTGTAAGTGATTGAGAAAAGATGATGAGGCTAGTTCAAAGTTCAACGCTTGGGTAACCGTGTGCTTCTGCTACAGCTGAATAGTAGATCTTACCTTCATGAACATTTAAACCTTTTGCCAAGTTCGGATCTTTTTTACAGGCCGCTTCCCATCCAAGGTTTGCTAAAGAGAGTGCGTAAGGCAATGTCGCATTTGTTAAGGCATACGTTGAGGCAACAGGAACCGCACCTGGCATATTGGCAACGCAGTAGAAGATGGAGTTGTGAACTTTATATGTTGGCTCTGCGTGTGTTGTTGGCTTGGAGTCTTCAAAGCATCCACCTTGGTCAATAGCGATATCTACCAATACTGAACCGCTCTTCATCTGTGCAACTAAGGCATTAGAAACAAGTTTTGGCGCTTTGGCACCGTGCACTAGTACCGCGCCTATTACAAGATCTGCTTGCTTTACTTCCCGTTCGATCGCATGCTTTGATGCAACAAGAGTTTTAATGCGGCCGCTATAAACGGTGTCGATGTATTGCAAACGGCTGATGGAACGATCAAAGACTGTGACATCTGCGCCCATCCCCAGTGCGATAACAGCAGAATTTAATCCTGCTACTCCTCCACCAATGACAACAACACGGCCAGGTGCAACACCAGGAACACCGCCGAGTAGCGTTCCGCGACCTCCGTGTGGCTTTTGTAGCGCTGTTGCGCCTACTTGGGTCGCCAGACGACCAGCAACTTCACTCATAGGTGCCAGCAAAGGTAGCGTGCCATGTACTTCAACGGTTTCATAAGCAATCGCAGTTGTTCCGGATGCAACTAGTGCATCGGTGCATGCCTTTGAAGCTGCCAAGTGAAGATAGGTGAAAAGAGTTTGCCCTTTTCGTATCTTTAAATACTCAGACTCAAGCGGCTCCTTGACTTTAAGAATCAGATCTGCGGTGCCCCACACATCATCAACATTATTGACAATTGTTGCCCCCGCCGCAATGAACTCTTCATTAGTAATTGATGATGCAACACCTGCGCCATCTTGAATCACAACGGTATGGCCAGCATGGACAAACTCTGAAACACCTTCTGGTGTGATTGCAACCCGTGACTCGTGGACTTTGATTTCCTTAGGAACACCAACGATCATGATCAGCCTTTCGCTGCTACCGCCGCTGCTATCAAACCAACAAATAATGGGTGTGGACGCGTTGGACGTGAACGCAGCTCAGGATGAGCTTGCGTACCTACGTAGTAAGGATGCACCTCTTTTGGAAGTTCCACAAACTCCACGAGGTCTCTTTCCTTAAACATTCCAGAGAAAACAAGGCCAGCCTTTGCAATTAGCTCGCGGTACTTGTTATTGACTTCATAACGATGACGGTGCCGTTCAGAAACTTCAGTTGAACCATAGGTGGCCGCTACTACTGAACCGGCAAGCAGATCAGCTTTATATAGTCCAAGGCGCATAGTTCCGCCCATATCGCCCTTACCGGACACAACATCTTTTTGGTCATCCATAGTTGCAATTACAGGTGTACCAGAGTCGGAAAACTCCGCCGAGATCGCATCCTTGATACCGGCTAAGTTGCGAGCCGCCTCAATAACCATGCACTGCAATCCTAAACACAACCCTAAAGTCGGGATCTTGTTCTCACGTGCATACTTAAGAGCTCCGACTTTTCCTTCAATACCGCGAATACCAAATCCACCAGGAACACAGATTGCATCAACATCGTGCAGATGCGACTTAGCCCCTTCTGCCGTTTCGCATTCATCACTTGCTATCCAAACAATTTCAACTCTCGCCAGATTGGCAAAGCCGCCAGCACGTAATGCTTCTGATACTGACAGATACGCGTCTGGAAGATCAATGTACTTTCCAACTAAGCCAACCTTGATGTGATGCTTTGGATGATGAACTTTTTCAAGCAGAACATCCCAATCGCCCCACACAACATCGTGGCAATCAAATCCAAGGCGTTTTACGACATATGCATCAAGACCCTCGCTGTGTAATACCTTAGGAATGTCATAAATCGATGGTGCGTCAACTGCTGCAACTACCGCTTCAGAATCAACGTCACACATCAGAGAGATCTTCTTTTTTACACCCTCTGGAATCTCACGATCAGAGCGCAAAACAATAGCGTCTGGTTGGATTCCGATGCTTCGAAGTGCTGCTACCGAGTGCTGAGTTGGCTTAGTTTTTAATTCTCCAGAAGGCCCAATATAAGGAACTAATGAAACGTGTAAGTAGAAGACATTGTCTCGACCAACATTTTGGCGAATCTGGCGAATAGCTTCGAGGAATGGCTGCGATTCAATATCACCGACCGTTCCACCCACTTCGGTGATCACTAAATCGATATCTGGGCCGGCCATTGCAAGGATACGTTCTTTGATTTCATTTGTAATGTGGGGAATCACTTGTACGGTCTCACCTAAATACTCACCACGACGCTCACGAGCAATAACACGTGAATACACCTGACCTGTAGTCACATTGGCTGATCCATGAAGATTGCGATCCAAAAATCTCTCATAGTGACCGATATCTAGGTCTGTCTCGGAGCCATCATCTGTGACAAAAACCTCGCCATGTTGGAATGGATTCATGGTGCCTGGGTCGACGTTGAGATATGGATCAAGTTTTTGCATGGTGACGCGCACGCCACGGGCCACTAGCAATCGTCCAAGACTTGAGGCCGTGAGTCCCTTACCTAAACTTGAGGCGACTCCGCCGGTTACGAATAAATGCTTAGTCACATGTGCTTGGCCCATGGAAGACAAACCTATCATTTAAAGCAGAGGTCGAACTACAGCTTCAGGGAAAGTAGCTCCGTGGCGTGCTCACGGGCGCTAGATGAGTTCTCTAACCCTGCCAACATGCGGGCAATCTCTTCAATCCGATCCTCCCCTGAGACGTTGCGGACATCGCTCTGGCTTACAAGACCATCGCTATTTTTCGTAACGACAAAGTGGCTGTCTGCCCATGCGGCAACTTGCGGCAGGTGCGTCACCACAATTACCTGTGCATGTTGAGCCAACTGATGTAATCGCTTCCCGACTTCTATCGCAGCCTTGCCTCCTACGCCTGCATCAACCTCATCAAATACATACGTTCCGATGGGGTTGGTAGTTGCAATCACTACCTCCAGCGCCAGCATCACACGGGACATTTCACCACCTGAAGCACCCTTAGCTAATGCAACCAGCGGTGCATCCTTATGTCCCTGAATAAACATCACTATGTCATCACACCCGTGGGATGTGAAATCAGATTCTTTCGGTGCTGAGTACTCCGCGCTTTCAACTTTTGCCACAAATGATGCATGCGGCATAGACAACTGCTGAATCTCTGTGGTCACCAACTGTGAAAGTTTCTCAGCCGCATTTGCGCGCAATTGACTGACACTTTTGGCTGCACCTAACAGAACTTTTTTATGGGATGTTAATTGAGTTTCCAATTCCTGAAGGCGTTGATCCCCGCCTTCCAGATCTGCAATTGCATCTGATGAACTCTTAAATCGAACCATCAACTCTGCGAGCTCTTCTTCTTGTGTTCCTGAGCCACCAAACCTTTTGATCAATGTGTTGATATCTGCTTTGCGAGCGTGCAGGAAATCGAGTCGGGATGGATCGGCTTCGAGCTTGCTCTGATAGGAATTTAGGGCAGTCTGTGCATCATCTAGTAGAAAAAAACTCTCACTCAACTGTTGGTACATCGTTTCCAGTAACGGATCTTTGCTTCTTGCTGGCTCCAGTGCGCGACGTGCAACACCGAGTGAGGTTAAAGATCCCGACTCTTCATCTTCGATAGCGGCAATAGCCTGCGCTGTAGCTAACCGAAACTCTTCAACACTTGAAAGACGAGCTATCTCATTATCTATCTCTGCATACTCTGCCGGCGTTGGATTCAACTTCGAAAAAGCGTTGGCGAAATCTCGCAGTTCAGAGAGCTCTTTCTCCTTGTGCGCAATACTTTTCTTAAGAGAAGAAATGCGTTCCTTGATTTCGTGATACTCATGTAATGCTCTCTGGTAATCGCTGAGGTCTATTTGTCCAAAGCGATCTACTAACTCTCGCTGCCTTGAGCTCTTTGTAATATTTTGGTTAGCTGCTTGCCCATGAACCTCGACGAGATTCTCGCCAATGGCCGATAATGTTCCGGCCGTTGCGCTCACGCCATTTGTCGTTGCTTTGCTCTTTCCATCAGAGGCAACCGTGCGTGTAACAATCAGCTCTCCATCTTCAACCAGAACATCTTCAAAGAGATGCTCCGAAGAGTTTGGGATAGAAAAACGACCGCTTGCAACTAATCGTTCGGACCCTTTCCGAACCAACGCACTGTCAGCTTTTCCACCTAAAATAAGGTTTAAAGCCGTCAAAATCATGGTTTTTCCCGCACCAGTTTCACCGGTTAAAACTGTTAAACCCTTAGAAATCTCTAATGTTGATTGATCAATAACACCGAGCGAACGAATTGTTATCTCTTCAAGAAAAGTGCGTTCACTCACCACGCCATCCCTCAACGGGAAGTTTGAATTTAGCCACTAAACGATCACTAAAGAGTGTGTTTTTCAAATGTGCCAACTTGATAATTCGAGGATTTTTAGTCACAAGAACACGATCACCACTCTGCAGCCGGAATTTACGTAATGCATCAGCCGATAATGATGCTTCGGATGATTCGATACCGACCGCGATTTTAGATGTTGGTGAAATTACCAGCGGACGGGAAAACAATGCATGTGCAGAAATTGGAAGCACAACCAGAGCATCAACTTCAGGCCACACCACTGGGCCACCTGCAGAGAATGCATAAGCCGTAGAGCCAGTAGGCGTGGAGCAGATCAAGCCATCACAACCCCATCTAGAAATAGGTCGGTTATCAATCTCTAGGAAAAGTTCGACCATAGCTGTATTCTCGCGTTCAACGGTTACCTCATTGAGCGCCCATCCTGACGCTACAACCGTACCCGCACGCTCCACTGTGTATCCCAGTGTTATGCGTGGATCGATGACATAGGACTTTTTCACCAAGGCTTCGATGACAACTGCAATGTCTGAACGCTCAACCTCTGATAAAAAACCAACGTGTCCCAAGTTAACGCCCAGTAGTGCAATATCTCGCTCTTGCGCAACCTCTGCCGCGCGCAACATCGTTCCGTCCCCTCCGAGAACAACTGCCACCTCAATCTCTGGCAGATCAGCTATAGATGATTTGATAACTCCTGGGAGGTCAACATCAGAAACCGTATAGATGCCAAAGGTCGAGGCCAGATTTTGTTGCAGCTCTACAGCGGCAGTGACAGCCTCGACTCTGGAAGGATTACATACGATTAATAAGTTTCTCACTACTGGGGTCCAATCGCTATAGCTTCATCCAACATCGCATGATCAATTTCAGGTGCACCTCTACGAAGCCATAAAAAATACTCAACGTTGCCAGCAGGTCCGGGCAGTGGACTTGCAGATATTCCTAAGGTTCCGAGTCCCACATCATAGGCAGAGTCGGCAACCTCTATCACAGCGGACTTGCGCAAAACCGGATCGCGAACAACCCCACCAGCGCCCAACTTCTCACGTCCCACCTCAAATTGAGGTTTAACCATCAGAACAAACTCCGCCTCTGCCTTTGAAACTGCGGCCAGAGCTGGCAATACTAAAGTCAAAGAAATGAAAGATAAATCAGCAACGACTAAATCAATTGCCTCTCCCACCATCTCCCCCGTTAAATGACGGATGTTGGTGCGATCTAGAACACTCACGCGTTCATCTTGGCGAAGCTCCCACGCAAGTTGTCCATAACCGACATCGACTGCGACGACGTGGCCAGCACCTCGACGCAACAAAACATCGGTAAATCCACCAGTCGATGCACCTGCATCCAGGCATCGCTTTCCTTCAACAACTACTCCAGTAAATGTACTGAGAGCACCATCTAATTTATGTCCCCCGCGAGAAACAAAGTCATCACGATCACCCGCAATTACGATTGAGGTTTCGGCATCAACTTGGGTTGCCGGTTTTGTTGCTGGGATGCCATTAACAAGAACTGAGCGCTTCTCAATAAAATCAGCGGCCTGTTCTCTTGAACGTGCAAGTTCTCTCCGAACTAGCTCAGCATCCAGACGTGTTTTCATTTAAATATTAAAGACCGTCGATAGAAGACAATGCTTGGTTAAGATGTTGATGAAGTGCTTCAAATCGTTCGGCGTGATCGCCAACTTCCATCGCATCGATCTCGTGCAACTCTGTACGAAGCTCTTCTACAAGTGACTCGCCACTTATCTGATTATTGCTCTCCATTTACTTGGCTACTTTCTTTGTAGCAGCTTTCTTAGCTGTCTTTTTTACCGCTTTTTTCACAGTTGATTTTTTCGCACTCTTCTTCGTTGCTCCCTTTTTCAAAGCAGCAACCTCCTGCTTAAGAGCTTCAAACTCCCCGCGCTTTACAAAGCCCATCTTGGACACAGAGCGCTCAACTTCATCCTCTATTTTGACCTTTAAGGCGTCCCCACCTTCTTTGAGCCAGGCGTTTACCGAATCGGCAACATCTGTTGCACTCTTGTCGCCAAGTTGAACATTGTTAGCTAAAGACTTTAAGGTGGACAGGAAATCGTTGCTCTTACTCATGCTCTTAGCCTATCTAAATTCGCGAAATCTCCACGGCTTCAACCTGCCAACGACTTGCAAGCCCTCCTGGTCCACTCCAGAAACGTCTATGGATTGAGCCTGAAATCTCTATCCACTCATGAGGAGCAAGGGATAACGCTGTCCTGCGTGACTTTGAACTCCATGAACCGATATCCAAGGTGTCAACCCCAGGTTGTTTATCTCGTGTGACAATGAGGAGAAACTCCACAACCTTGTCCCCGCTGGGGAGCTGCTTTTCAACCGCTTTTTGTGAGACTCGACCCCGTAACAAGACATCATTAAGCGAATAGTCCTCGTCGAGTTCGACTACTTCCTTGTCAGCTTTTTTCCGAACCATTGATCCTCCAATAATTTCTAAGGTGGAGGTCAGATCATCGAGTTATGCACCGTCATTTAACTGCAGGTGGCTCTTGGTTGTGGGTAACTATTCTGCCGCGCGCTCTGCCGCGTCAGTGAACTCTTCCTCATCTAGTTCGGCACACTTTGCAAACCACTGCCTGGCCTCGACTTTACGACCAGCGGCATCAAGTGCGTCGGCATATGCGTAACGAAGTCGCAACGCCCACTCATCCGTTTCATTGTTTAATTCTTTGCATGTCAAGGTAACAACAGCAGCTTCTAATTCGCCAAGATCCCGACGTGCTCCTGCTGCAACAATTCGCATCTCAATCTCTTCAGGTTTTGCTAATCGTTTCACCTCTGGAGAACCAGCCAAACTCAATGCTTTGAGAGGGTTTCCAAGTCCGCGTTCACAATCTGCCATAACAGGAAGAGATGAGACATCTCCAGAGATTCGATGGGCAGCACGTAATTCCTTTAACGCAATCTCAAAATGTCCGGCGCGATATGCGGCATATCCTGCAGATTCACGAACGACTGCAAGACGTCCTGCATGGTGGGCAGCTGCGATACCGTGCTTATGAGCTAATTGTGGATCGGTATCTTGATACAAATTTATACACACTAAGTGACGTGCAACTACCTTTGCATTCTCAGCTGACAAACTAAGCAACTCTGCACGAACAGATTTTTCTAACTCTTCACCTGTAACATCTTCAGGAATATCAGGTTCAAAGATCCGTGGACGTAAACGAGATTGATCGCGATCCATTGGTGCAGGACGCGCACCTCGAGGATGGGAACCATCGCGTGTTTGGCGCGGAGCTCCGGGCCGGCTGGAAGAGCCACCTCTGGCAGGCAAATCTTCACGTCTGCGTTGAGAATTAGGACCAGAGGGAGGACGTTCACCAGAACGCGCAGGGCGCTCTCCTGGCTTTAGATTATTGATTGGGCGTGAAGGACGAGATGGTCGTTGTTCTCTTTCATCCATTTTTTTCTCCTTCACGCTTTTTAATTTTTTAACAGTATGACATTTTTTCACGGGAAATAAAAAAGGGGCGCTCGTTAAAGCGCCCCTTTTTATAAAAGAAGTCCGGCGACGTTCTACTCTCCCACAAGGTCACCCTTGCAGTACCATCGACGCTGAGAGGCTTAACTTCCGG
>Ga0164295_10002023_pt1 | contig 16839 bp, 16 predicted proteins | sample GEODES006metaG_FD_111798 | JGI IMG/M metagenome (GOLD analysis project Ga0164295, IMG submission 111798) | Oligotrophic lake water microbial communities from Sparkling Lake, Wisconsin, USA - GEODES006 metaG | ecosystem: Environmental > Aquatic > Freshwater > Lake | place: USA: Sparkling Lake... | reverse complement strand
GAAGGAGAAACAACCGATATACAATTGAAAAAACAGTTTTCTTTACATATCTTGATTACCCGGCAAAAATATCCACCTACTGTTGGTAATACATATGTTTATGTCATACAAAATCTCACACATTATACGGAGGAACTTCCGATTGGTGATGGAAGAACGAAACTCGTAGATATGATATTAGATAATAGTATTAATAATTTTAAAAAGGTAGATAGAACAGTAGGAGACGCAACAACCAGAGTACTAAATTTTCCCACCAACCTAAATGTTTCTAATGATCCGGGTCCAAACGAGAATTGGTTGATATATAGCATTGCCAATTGGTTTAACGGTGTTCATGACCAACTCAATGATATCTTTGGTCCGATTTTTGACCCGATTGTAGATTACACTAATTATTTGAGTCTCGTTGGCGGAATGGTAGAAGAAGGGCAAGAAAATACGAATATTAATAATTTTGATCAATCTTATCATAAAATTGAATTTGTGATAATGATGCCATCTATATACGAACAATTATGTAGTATATATGAAAAACATAATATAGTGTATGATGATGTTTTTGGTCAAACATTTATAAGAGTATTTATTTCAAATTTAACAAGATATTATCAAGATAATGGAAATATACCAACCTTAGAATCACCATATGATAAAATTGATAATTCTGGTGAAGCTGGTAATTCAGGTGATGCTGGTACAAATGACAAACCTCATCCATATTCATGTAATTTAATTCCTAAAATCCCTAGTAGTCCAGAAGATGGCATGCATCATTATAAACCATACGAAAAATGTGTCATACATACAGATGATATAGATTTTGATATAGAAAATATAGAGTCTATTGATGAGGTGGAATTTAAAGAAGAATTAAAAGAAGAATTGGATGTAAGAAAACGAATAACTGAAAATAGTATTGACAATAATGTTTTTACAGTGGATGACAAATTTGCTGGCGCGTTGTTTAAAAATTCTGGAATGATTTTTATTGAAGAACAAGAGGTTAATATTGTACAAATGGACACCGAGAATGTTTATAATGAGGGAGCGAATGTTTCTCCTCAAAGAGGGGTCGTTTCTCAAACACCGAATGTTTCTCCTGAGGAAGTAGCCGGAGTACAAACAAAAACATCACCGACTAGCGTAACTGATATGATAAATTCTCCACAAAAAAAAGATCTATATCAAAAATTATTTAAAAATATTATTGAACCATTAAAAGAAATACTAGAAAAACTACAACAAGAACAACAAGAACAACAAGAACAACAAGTACAAGAACAATTACAACAACTAGAAAATATTAACAACTCAGAAAAGATACAAGGATATGAACAAATTATAGATGATATATTAATTAATATTGATAATGGTAATATAATATTAAATGATCCAGATTTAACAAAACGTATTCAAAAATTTAAAAAAACTGGTGAAATAGAACCAACAGTACAAGGTAAGGCAATTGATTTCGCAGGTGAAATGACTGAAAGAGATGATGATCCTATTGGAGGAAAATTCATCAAGAATAAAAAAACCACACGACGAAACAAACGCAGTCATAAGAAACATCATAAAACAAATAAAAGGCACAAAAAAAATGACAAAGATAAAAAATCTGGTAAAAACAAGACTCGCAAGACTAAAAAGACAAAGAGAAAAAACAAGACTGTTTAATAAACTATTTTCACATTTTATGAAAAAATATAAAATAAAATGTAAAAAATAAATAAAAACATAGTATAGGAGAATGACAACAAATACACCACCAGATATAACTGATCAATTAAATAAAACACTCGCACAAATTAATACCTATATTCAAAATTCGGCAGAAGAACTCAGATGCGGACCAGATTGTCAAGCGTTGGAGGCAACACAAACACTTAAGGAAAAATATGAAGCAGCAAAAACAAATGTAGAAAGCGCTCCGGGTGAATTACAAATCGCAGAAAAAAACTATTACACGCACATTATGGGCATGACGGGTTATAACGACTATATTACCAATAAATTAACTGACCAGTCTAACACGGTTAAAAAAAATATTCAAACCGTAGTAAATCCTTTAATAAATGAAATGAAAGAATTAAATAATAGTTATAAAACGGGGTATTCTAGTTATACATATTTAAGCAAACTCGACAAAAAATACAATGATGAAATTGATGAATTAGAAAAAAATATGGAAAAAGCATCCATCACAACAGGTGACGTCACTACAAACGATCGTAAAACATATTATGAAAAGCAAAATTATGATGATTTGCTTGGATATTATCAATTCTCTCTTTGGCTGTTTTATGTATTACTATTTGTATTTACAGTTTTATTATTTGTAATGAATCGGGGGATGGGTATTATTAAAAAAATAATATTTATTGTTTTTTTCTTTTTTTTCCCCTTTTTCAGCACTACTGTTACTTTATGGTGTTTAAGTAAGTTTAACGAGTTTGTTTCAATGTTACCAACTAACATATACACTAAAATATAATTTTCGCCCAAAATAATCAAAAATAAAAAATATCTTTATATTGACAACATCACAACATAAAGATATAATTTAGACCCTTACACCCCAGTCATTTCATCCTCTTGGATCTCGGGTCTGATTATCGCCACACCTTGCCATCCGTCTTTTCCTTTTTTTGGAATACCAAATTTCTTGTTCATGTAATCAAACAATTCAATACCCTTAGGGATCTTCTTGGAGTTGTAAAATTCGCAATACCATTTCTTGAATGTCTCGCTGAGTTCCTCGCGTTTGACAACACCACCCTCAACCACCTCAATCATTTGTGATACAAAGGCAGCAATATGGTCCTCACGTTGTCTATAATTATTAGAGTACATCATCACCATTGGGCAATCATCCACCTTGCCTTGTGTCTCAAACGCACGTTTTACAAGCATGCTCAAGAATGTCTCTGCCCACAATGGTAATTTATCCTCCAATGTCTTGTCCTTTAGGAATACATATGGTGAATCCTCTGTTGGTGTAATATTCTCACTTGGATCCGCGAATTTTGCCATGTGTTTAATGACACGAATGCGTCTCCATGTTCCATCATCATTACTATTAATCACTGGTAATATATTGGTGCATACACACAAGTCAAATTGTGGAATAAAGGATTCACTTTCCTTGTATAATTGACGACCTACAATTGGATCACCACCAGTCAATTCCTTCATCACACCTTCATTCAATTGGATTTCCTTGGTAGGCTCTTGCATACAAGCATATCTAACACCTTTTAAATTCATCACCTCCGAGGATGTTCCGCCAATCGCATTTCGGCGTTCAGTGATGAGTGCTAATGGAACAGTTCCATAATAATCACCTAATGCCAATGACATTAATTTCGTAATTTTGGATTTACCGTTACTTCCATTACCCAAATAGATGTTGAATGTTTGGTTAATATTCTCACCAAATAATGATCCAGATAAATGGTCCCACATGTATCTGTTCAATTCTTTTTCTGGGTAAATCTTATCAAATAAATCTTTAATTTGTAAGGAAGATTCACGGTGATATTCTGGGTCAAATTCATAATAATCAATCATTGTACATTTCGTAATATAATCATTTGGCTGTCCATTTCGAAATACACAATTTTTCAAATCAATCACACCATTTCGACAGCATAGTAAATACTTGTTTTTATCAACGCGTTTATCAAATTCCTCATCATATAAGACTTCCATTGCTTCACGCATAATGTTGTTTTTTTCAGTACCCATTCTCAGTTTTGGAATAATGACATTAAGGACTTTTAATAACGATTTCATCGCCTCATATTTTGGATCATCTGATGGAGTACTTTCCATATCTATCATATTTTTGTCTCGTCTGGCAACATATAATTTATACATATCAGTAGATATAATGTTTCGAATGGTAGTACCTTTATCTTGAACCCAACAATGACCTCGAAATACATACCATATTTTATCTTTAATTGAGCTACATACATAACGGTCTCCACATAATTTCTTCAAAACAGTCGCAAAATCATAATCCGTTGGTTGAATAATGGTTTCCGTTACACAATGCTCTACAGAATTTTTTCTTATTTTCCAATATTCATCTGGTGCGTCTTGCTTTGACCAATACATAATTGATGCGCCAGTCACGCCATCTGGTCTTACTTTGAAATATCTATTCCAATCTTGAAACAATTTTGGAATTGTCGAATAATCAAAGTCGCTCGCTTTACTTCGCAGTTTTATCCAAGTATAAAACAACCGCGGGTCAGTCTGTTTTAACGCAAAAGCAACCATACGGTTTAATTCATGTGATCCAGGTTGATAATATTTTTCTGGGAGGGTCATTGTATAATCATGGAGTTCTTTTACATTTTGTTCAGTAGACATTAATTTTGAATGAATACTTTGAATTACCCGATCCAATATTTGTTCATTTTCAATATCTTCTAATGGAGTGTTCGAAAAATCCTGATCCTCATTATTAATCAACGGAATTATTCTGGTATTACTTTGAATACGTCTTATATTTACTGGTTTTTTTTTATTACGTTCGCGTTCCTCTATTTTTTCTTTCATTTTGGGATTTATTTCAAAACAAGGATGATCCGGATATTGAGCCGATAATTTAAACAAATCTTTTGCTAAATCTATTTCGATTAATGGTTTCTCTGTCACCTGGAATTCTGAATCATTTTCATCAAAATCAACCTCATAATAATGAGTTAGAGCATACGTTTCGTTTCCAGGCTTACATGATCCATACATTTGCCAGTTGGCACTACCCTTGGCAACACCTGCGTCAATAATTGCCTCGCAATCATTAATCACTGGCAATGTATCCATAGTGATTGTCTCAGGTAGGATTTCCAGAGCTTTTTCGCGCAACATCACTTGCATGACTTTACTCATTTGAACACCAATAATAATATGAATACCGTCCTTTGTTAATGACCCGTCTGTCAAACGATTTACATGCGGCTTTTCCATAACATATATTGGAAATTTCTTACCATTTTCAAAAACAAAGAATTCTTTCAATGGCTCCAAATAACACAAGTTAATAATTTCGGAAATATTATCAGCATCATGTTGTCTTACTTCTACATCATAACTATATCTGAAATCTAAATCTACACAAATGGGTCCTCCGAGTTCCAACTGTTTTTCGGTAAGATGATCTGGTTTTTTCCTTACAAAGACCTCCTCATAATACAATCGATAAAAGAGCTGATATTTTTCTTTTGGTATAAAATAGGACCCACCATATATACCCTTACCAGGCATTCGTGTATGCGTGATTATTGTTTTTTCAGTTGAATTATCATCTTTTCTTGTTTGTTGTGATTTATGCTTTGATAAGAATTCATTTAGATCTTGATATTCACATGTTGTTCCCATTTAATTTGACTTATATACTACTACTATAATTATTTCTATTTCAATTTTTTAATTATATAATATTTAATTTTATTTAAAAAAAATAAAAAAATATAAAATATGTAATCTGTTATGCTGTAAATTTTTTATTATAAAATGAAACCAAATCATTTCTTAATTATTTGGTAGGATTCTTCAAAATAAAGTATTATATATTATAAATAATGAACACTGACGATACAACCGTAAATGCTAACACAAAAACAACAACAATAAAACCCAAAAAATGTTGTATTTGCGGACCCGTGAAAAATTGCGGACCTTATTTAGACAGAATATTTTCCAATATTGAAAAAATCGGCGAATTATTTGATGATTATGTTATCATAATGTATTGTGATAAATCAAACGATAATACATTAGAAAAAATTATTGAGTATGGAAAAACAAATAGAAGACTGATGTATCATGTAAATAAGCAAAAGGTATCACCCTTTCGAACACACCGAATCGCAAAAGCACGGAATTTTTGTATTAACAAAATAAGGCGAGACCATAGTGATTTTGATTTTTTCATCATGATGGATTGCGACGATGTCAATTGTAAAACCGTGTATCCCGAGGTTTTAGGAAAATATTTACACCGGGACGACTGGGATGCCTTGTCATTTCAAACATTTCCAAAATATTATGATATTTGGGCGTTGTCAATCAAACCATATAATTTCAGCTATAATCATTTTGAAAATAACGTAGTATTTTACGATATAATTCAACACCATGTGACCAAACTATTGAATATGCTGAAACCAGGCGAATTGTTGCCGTGTATTTCGGCATTTAACGGATTCGCAATTTATCGCATTGGACGATTTAGAAATTGTTACTATGATGGTAGGGTCCGTTTTAACCTTTTACCAAAAAATAAACTGGTAGAACATCAACGCGCAGCAAATTCACTCATGGTATTTAAAGATTACGGGAATGTGAATGGTTTATTCGAAGACTGCGAACATCGCGCGTTTCATTTAATGGGAATTAATAAAAATAATGCGAAAATCCGCATTTCCCCGGAAATTCTTTTTAGGTGATTCGATAATTAGATAATTATAGAATTATATTATTTTTATATTATCATATAATACATGCATCTTCAAGCAAAAAAGTTTGTAGAATTTGTAAAAAAATCTTTACCTGATTTTTTTAATAATAAAATAGTTTTAGATGTAGGATCTGGAGATATAAATGGAAATAATCGTTATTTATTTACTGATTGTGAATATAATGGAAATGATGTTGCTGAAGCAAAAAATGTAACGATCGTTTCAAAAACAAAAGATTTACCATTTGAAGATCATTATTTTGATACAATTATTTCAACGGAATGTTTTGAACATGACCCAACATATAGAGAATCATTATTAAAAATTTATAATATGCTGAAAGAAAATGGTTTATTTGTATTTACTTGTGCGGGATTTGGAAGACCAGAACACGGAACGCGAAGAACCGCACCAAAAAGTTCTTATGGAACAATTCATAAATTAGAAGACATGCAAGACTATTATAAAAATTTAACTATCAAGGATATAAATAATGTTTTAGACTTGAATAATAATTTTATTTCTTGGAATAGTTATTATAATATGAAATCTAAAGACCTATACTTTATTGGTATTAAAAAAGGAGCAACAAACGAACCCGTAATAAATGTTCCAAATTATAAATCTGATAAAGTATTAGACAATAAAAAATACATTTAGTTATCTATCTGGAGAATTTTTTCCATATGCTCTTACTCTTTTAAAAAAAATTTTATTTTTTCTATTTTAATTTTTTACATGTTGTTTCATAATTTCCGTAAATTGCCGTAATAAAACATATTGATGTCATAATATATATTATACTTATATTATTTCATATAATTTAATAATTTAATTTTAAATGTGCTTTTTACACTTTTTCTTTCTCGATTAAAGAAACGAATATTTTTATTTCTCTATATTAGAAGAATGACACACAGGTATATTACATTATCTAAATGGATATTAAATCCACACAAAAATTATTTTCATCTATTTTCAAATTGTTTAATACACATATTAACATATATGAAAAAATATACTCTTAGTAAAAAAGAAACTTATTTAGTTATTTCTTCTCCAATAAATAAAAATGCTTATCCATTTTTTAAAGAGGTTCTAACTGTTTTCGTAAATATAATTGAACCGAATAAAATGATTAAGCCAGTAATAATAGATATTAATAAATACTGTGATAGACATATTTTGTGTGATATATTGTATGATATATCGTTAAAAATTCAATTGCCCATAAAAGTAAATAAAAAGATTGTATATATAAAACGTAAAGGAAAACGATATATTTTGAATGATAATTCTTGTATAGAAGTTCTGAAAACATTATATAAAGACAACTATGATATTGTAATTTCAAGTTTTGAAGATGTATCTTTTAAACAACAAGTCGATATTATGAACGGGTGTGTTCTTTTAACTGGTTGTCATGGCGCTGGATTTACGAATACATATTTCATGGATTCTGGCTCAATACTATTTGAACTTTTTCCAGAATCTTTTTATACCGATTGTTTTAAAATTATCTGTGACGAAAAATCTATTAACTATTTTTATATGAACGGAAAGTCATCTAAACCTCCACAAGTCACACTTGAAGATTATAAGAAGAATATCAACTCTCCCAAATTTAATAATATACGTCTTAGATCTTCAATCAGAGACATAACATTTACAATTGATATTGATATTTTTACTAGTAAAATATCTTCGATATTACCCGTCTAAAATAAATATTTATAATAAAATAAAATGTAAAAAATAACAATAGCTAACCAAAAGAACAAAACGATGAATATTACAACAATATAAATCATCGACAACGAATTCTTTCATCTCTAAAAGAAATTTTTCCATCTGCTCTTACTCTTTTAAAAAAAAAATTTATTTTTTCCATTTTAATCTTATTTATAACCATTACTTTATAATGAATCGTTTCAGAATGTAACGGATACTTTTTACTATATTCAAACAATTTATTAAATATATATCCATATAATTTATAGGTTGTCATATTCGCTATACAAAACCGATCATTGAAATTAGTCGTTAACCCAAAATTAGGGATACATATAGTATTATTATTCACTTTTTTTAAAAAATTTATGTTGAAATCGTTCAAATATAATACATCTGGTCTCAAAAAAATAATATAATCAAAATTTTCATTACTCTTTTCTATTAATTGACTACATCTTGCTTTAGAATACATCGCACAAATAAAATTATCCACTGTTTCATACTTTGTATTCCACGGATCTTTATGCGTTCTAAATGCTTTAAAATTAATATTTTTTTTAAAATCGTCTTGGTCATGTATTTCAATATAATCTGGATTCAACAGATTATATTCTGTATTGTCTAATAAAATTCCATGTTCCTCTGACCGCGAATTATTATAAGGAGAATGAATCATCCATGTATGCATAAATATTTTGTATTGAATTCCATTTTCTTTAAATTTATTAATTATTTTATTGTTTATCGAATCTATGGTATATTTTAAACTCCGTGTCAATCCCCAAAAAGCTAAAGCAACCTTCATTATATTAAGATAATATAATTAAGATAATATAATTTATATAATTATTTTCATAGTTCCATGACGTTCTTTAAAATAGTTCTTTTTATTAGTTAAAAAATATTTATTTATACTTTTTTTTTCTAAATTACGTGAAGCATTATCCAGGTATATTATCGTTTCTTCTTTTGATAAAAAATGTTTGCTCCAATAAATAGGTAATAGTGTTCCCGGACAATTATCATTATATCCGTTTGGACCATTTATTAAAATAATATCAAATGGAGCATTTTCTAATATTTTTTCAGGAATCTTAAATTCTGAAATTTGTGTTTCTGTCAAATCTAAACTTGAATTCACTGATATATTTTGATAGTCATAATAAATAATATTATTAGGGTCTATATTTTTATTCAAATCTATATATGTTTCATTATTTTCAATAAATAAAGTATTCGTGTTGGTAGCATTGTACCATAATTCAGAATCATGACCCAACCCAAAAACCAACATTTTTTTATTTTCACAATTCACTAATATATCATTTATAACGGGTTTTGCTAATTGAATATTTGAATTCATATATTTTTTATATATAACAAATTGTATATTATTATAGTATTCTTTTGAGTGTTTCACTCTATTATCATACTTCATCATATCACCATTTGTACAATGAAAAACAAACGGATTACTTGTCAATTCAAATAACCTTTGTTTTAATTTATGTTTTTTATTGAAATGTTGTAAAATACCATAATCAATAATAATACTATTGTCACATATGTTTAAAATATTTTCACTATACATTATTCGTAATACAGCCTGGTCATTCCATTTATTTCTTCCAAAAATTGGTTTTTTTAATTTGGGAGACTGAAATAAATCTTCATCATCCATCCATCTTTTTAATATATTCTTACTCTCTTCAGTTGGTTTTACAATAAAAAATCCAGAATTGATTTCACATGTTAATTTTTTATTACCTACATCTGTATCCCCACTAAATATAAATATTTTATCTGGATATGTTTTTGTCACATTAGTAATAGGTGGGCTATCTACATGAAAATGAGCATCCGCATCAATCCATATTAAATAATCATATTTATCAAAATATTCTAAAATGAAAGGAATTCTTTCCCAATGCGGTTTTCTTTCCGGATATCTTCTTACATCACTTTTTATAATATCATATCCGTATTTATCACAATATATTTTGTTAATTTGATAATTTATTTCAGCATAATCTTTAATATTACTATCGTACCACATAAATACACCTATCTTACTATCGGTATTCATTATAATATATATATATAATAATAAATATTATTACATATCGTTTTTATTTTCTATAATTATATTTATAATAACATATATGTCATCAAATGAAATAACGCAAGTTTTTTGTATTGGACCATTTAATACTGGAACAAATTTACTTCAAAAAATATTATCGAATAGTGATACTATAAATATAAATAAAAATGAGGGAATTAAAATTATAAATAAAGAAAGACATGAATGGATACCAAATGTCAATTTTAAACATTGTTTTTTAAGAAATATTTTAGATAAATATGTTCATACCAAAAACACCGGAATCATTATATTATATAAAAATGTCTACAATTGGTTATATAGTATGAAAAAAGAATCATATGAAGTAAAATTTATTAAAAACAAATTATTCGACAAATTATTACTTGGTAAATATAAATTCAATAATATTATTCAACTATACAATTTGTATTATACCATGTATATGGATATAATCGAAAAAAATTCAAATGTAATTTTTGTAGATTACTACAAATTAATAAATAAAGATACTTGTTTTGAATATTTAAACCAAAAATTATCCTCTTTAGGAATAAAAATGAATAACCAAGAAAAAATGATGAAAGAATTAAACAAACCCGCAAAAAATCATGGATTATGTATTCAAAATTCGAATCTGGCGTTACAAAATTATATATCAAATCAAGAATTGGTCAAACAATTTGTAATTCAAAATACAAATTTAAATCATACAATTGATACAAAAGTTATCAAATATTTTGAAAATGCCGAGAGTCTAGAATAATATTTTATGCAAATATATATAATATTATTCAAAATGAAATGTTGTATTTGCGGAACAGTTCGCGAATGTGGAAAATATTTAAAAAATGTTTTTTCAAACATGGAACAAGTTGGTAAATTATTTGATGATTACGCTATTATATTATATTATGATCATTCCAAAGATAATACGTTGAAATTAATGGAAGAATACGCCGTGATTAACCCAAAATTTAATTATTACGTAAATAATGATCCTCTGTCAATATACCGAACACACCGTATTGGCAAAGGAAGAAATTATTGTCTTCAACAAATTCGCGAAAAATATAGTGATTATGAATATTTTGTAGTAATGGATTGTGATGATAAAGGAAGTCGTAAAATGAAAATAGATTTATTGAAACAATATTTAAAAAATAGAAATAGTGAATGGGACGCATTATCCTTTAATTATCCTAATGGATATTATGATTCCTGGGCGTTGTCTATTGGTCCATTTGTTGCTAGCTGTCATCATTTCAAAAATACTAGATTAGGTGTAACTTATTTAAACAATATTATAAAAAGAATAAATAAAACAGAATTAATACCGTGCTATTCCGCCTTCAATGGATTTGCGATTTATAAAACAACAAAATTTATAAACTGTGAATATGACGGTAGATTTAATTTAAATTATATTCCAAAAAAATTATTATTACAAAATATAAGATTCGCCGGAAATATAATATCAGAAAAAAGTAGATACAGAATACAAGATTGCGAACATAGGTCGTTTCATTTTCAAGCAATTATTAAAAATCGTGCGAAAATAAGAATTTCGCCCCTTTGTCTATTTATATAATGGTAAATTCAATTCACTATAATGTTTTTGATTATTTATAGCGTACATTTTTTTATAATCATGTGCCAAAATATTTAATTGAAAAGAATGATTATAATTTATATTTCTATGTAATTTGATGTTATTATTATTTTCAATATAATTATTTATACATTTTGTAAATGCGTCTGGACCAGTAACATGTAATATTTTTTGCTTTGTATTTAAAACATTTATTCCTGGTATTGTCGGTTTAAATTTTGTATGAATATAATTAGTTAATGTATTAATTGTTTCTAATAAATAGGGATGATTTGGAGCAAAAATGAGTAACCATTGTTCATAAGTCGGGGCATTTTTTCGCCATGGTTCTAAATTTGACCGAGGAATATCGAGTAAGCAAATGTCGTCTTTTTTAATAATATTAATTAATGGAGTATTTATTTTTGATTTTATATCTAAATATATACCTCCTAATTTATACAATACACAATACCTGAAAAAATCCGCTTTCATTGCCCCATAGCAATCATTTATACTTTTATATGCGTTATAAATAATCTGATCATAATTGTTTTTTATAAATAAATCACACTCATTATCATCATAAAATATAAATTTAAAATTTGGACATCTTTTTTTATTATGAGAAATTATCTGTACAATTTCTAATGGTAACTTTGAATTTTTAAAAGTCTGATGTACTATATTGGGTATTTTATAACCTTCCATTATTGTATTATTTACTGGAGTAGATCGATTCATTTTTATTAGTAATATAAAATACAAAAGAATATAAATACTTATAATTGAACTAAATATAAATATATTGATAAAACATATAAAACCATTTTTACGTTATATAATAATATTCGTGTAATCATGTCATCTAGTCAATCAAAAAATATTGTTATCTCAAAAGACACTATACAGCGGTTGTTAAAAGACGTCCGAGATATTATCAAAAATCCATTAAACGATAATGGTATTTATTACGTACATGACGACGAAGATATGTTAAAAGGTTACGCATTAATTATTGGTTCAAGTGAGACCCCTTATTTCGCGGGGAATTATTTTTTTGAATTCAAGTATCCCATGGATTATCCCCATAGTCCGCCTCAAGTGACTTATTGTACAAATGGGGAAAATATCCGGTTTAATCCGAATTTATATACCGGCGGAAAAGTATGTATTTCTTTATTAAATACCTGGCGTGGAGAACAATGGACCTCTTGTCAAACCATTTCAACTGTGTTGTTGAATTTATGTACATTATTAAATAATGACCCAATATTAAATGAACCTGGTGTTACTGAAACACATCAAGATTACCGTAAATACAATAAAATTATTCAATATAAGAATATTGATATCGCGATTTTAAAAATATTGAATAAAAATCCAGGGGTCTATATGGACAAATTCGAATGTTTTTATCCGAATGTTCGGGAAAATTTTTTGAAAAATCGTGACGAAATACAGTCATTCCTTGAAGAAAAACAAAAAGAATATCCCAAGATTGAAAAAATAACAACAAGTTTATACAATATGTGTGTAGTCATTGATTATGAAAAATTATACAAGGATTTTCGATTTTGTGTGGAAAAGTGCGTTAGTTTAGAAGAAAATACTGGTGGTGGGATAAAATGTGAGAGCGATGAAAAATCTGAAAAATAATACGAATATTGTGTATTTATTTTAGTATTATAGTATATATGTCATCAGTGACAAAAAGTGGAAACAAAACGTTTCCTATATTTTTAAGTAATATATTCAAATTCGTATTACTGGTATCACTTTTAATTAGTTTCTATGTATTTATTGATATCGTAGTTTTCAAAAAGGACACCTATAAACCATTATTTTCCACCTGGCAGTTCCCGATGTTGTTGGCATTGTATTTAGACGTGATTTATAGTCTATAAATCCGGCAAAAAATCAAAACGCGTAAAATAAATAAAAATTGATTTATTTTGATTTAAATTGGTTTCAAATAAAATAATATAAAGATATTTTATAACAATATAAAGGATGCATTTCTGTAGCACATGTCAAAATATGTATTATATTCGTATTGATGGTGAAAATACGAATCATTTAATCTATTATTGTCGTAATTGCGGAAATGAAGACAATTTAATTACAAATGACAGTGTAAGTATTTTAAAAACGCATATTAAAAAAAACGAGCAAGAATTCGTGCATTTCATTAATAAATACACCAAATTAGATCCAACATTACCACGCGTAAATAAAATATTATGTCCAAATGAAAACTGCGATACCAATAAAAAAGACAAGGAGCGCGAAATTATTTATATTCGTTATGATGATGTGAATATGCGGTATGTTTATTTATGTTCAACGTGTGACACTGTTTGGAAAACCGAGGATATGAAATAAAACGACGATTTTAATATTTTATTATTTCAATAAATTATCATTTAGACATAAATGATTACTTTTATTAGTTGATACTTTATAAAATAAATTATGGATGTTTTATTGGATAAATTTTTTTGTGATTTCATACCCTTTCAAAAAAAGAAGGTGAGATTTTCAAATATTGTACATTGTATTTTAATTCCATGTTGTAATGATTTATATGCGATTCGAAACGATTTATGGTGGTCAGGTAATGAATGTGATTTATTTTATTATTCGAGCGTACGAGAGATTAAACGTTTTATTATAAATCATGATCCTAATTTGAGCTTTAAAGAAGGAAAAGACTTGTTGTATCAATCTGGAATATACGATTTTGATGATTTTTATTACAACTAAAAACAAAAAACGACAAACAAAAATAAAATAAAATTGATTTTTATTTTATTTAAAGAATATATACTAAATATAAATAAGATGAGTGATAACGAAAACGATAATGACAACTATTCAAGTGAAGTAGATGAATCTGAAAATGAATTATCGGAAAAAGAAGAGGAAGAAGATGAGCCCACTACTATTAAAAAAATAATGACGGCGGTCGAAGATTCTGACGACGATGATGATGACGAAGATGTTATTGTTGAAGATACTGAAGAAGAGGTTGATGATGACGATGATGATGATGATGATGATGACGACGAAGAAATGGCACCAGCATCATCATCTAAAACTTTAGAAAAAAGTGGTATGGATGATGATGATAATGAGGAAAGTGGGGAAAGTGACGAGGATCTAGAAGACGAAGAATATCTACAAAAATTCAATGTTGATTTGAATAAAAATTATATTATGGAATATCACCCCGAATGCGCTATTAACAATTATGACGAGATCATTGCCTTGACAAATGTAATCAGAGACGCGGATAATAATATTATCGATGATCTACACAAAACATTGCCTTATTTGACAAAATATGAACGCGCTCGTATATTGGGACAACGCGCCAAACAAATCAATTCGGGCGCCAAAGTATTTGTAAAAGTTCCTGAAAATGTGATTGACGGGTATGTCATTGCGCAAATCGAATTGGAACAAAAAAGAATTCCATTTATTATTCGGCGTCCTATACCAGGTGGTGGTTGCGAATATTGGAATTTAAAAGATTTGGAAATGATTGGCTTTTAGGGAGCTTATAAAAATAAATTAGTTGGTTGAACGTCCTCATGATCATCACTTTTTTTATCTTTATTTGGAGAAATATTACTTTGTCCGACAGGTTGTTGTCCTTGAGGTGTTTGTGGTGGAGGGAGTCGAATATAACTATGACGAGATGGAGGTGTTCTCGGAGGTGTTCTCGGAGGTGTTCTCGGAGGTGTATTCACCCCACCCATCATTCCTTTTTTGTATTTACTAGTGCGATTTCGACGAGTTTTCTTAACGCGTCTTCTCATAGTTTTACTTCTTCCTTGAATCTTTTGATTAAATATTACAATAGATGGTTCTCTATATTTTCCATGATTTTTTTGATAATAAAAAACCATAGGTTTGGGTGTTGGTAGAAATTTTGTGAATTCGGTAGGTGGAACATATCTGTTTGCTTTCATTAGTGATTTTTGAATTGGGTCCGGGAATTCTATTTTATAGTCTATTCTATTTTTCCTACATTTACGGCTTTTAGGCATTATACTATATACATATACAAGAAAAAATACAATATATACAAATAATAAAATAATCATCTAAACTATTTTTCTGAATTGTTTAAATTTAAATTATTATTTTCATAAAATTTAATGTCGTCTTCAATATCAAAACTTGAACCCAATTGTTGTACTATATCCGAATATTCTGGACTAATACGTGTTGATCTTTTTAAATTGTGAGGAACCAATTTTGGCATATTCTCCATGTTTTGTTTTTCAGATAGTAATTCGATATTTACAAAATGTACTTTTTCGTATAAACCTTCGGGGTTAATAACATCAAGTGATGTCACTTTACGAATACCTTTGTAAAGATAAATGTTGTCCTCATTGTATTTTTTTTGAATAATATATTCTTCGTTATCTTTCAAGCAGGCTGGGTGAATTTCTATTGTGTGGATTTCCATTATTGTTGTCGTGTGTAATATTTTTATTTGTATTATAATTACATTCAAATAAAAATAAATCAATTTTTATTTCATTACTAATATTCGTATAATTATTTGAATAATTATATTCATATCATTTATCAAAATAATATGACAAATATATGCGTCGTTTTTTTATGCGATAAAGCATATTTTCATAAATTTATTTATACATGTAATCAATTACTTACAAATGGAAATTACAAAGGAAATATATGTTTAGTCATTGGTGATGATTTGAATAATGATGAATTATTACAGCACGATATGATTATAAAAAATAATATTCTTGTAAAATATTTTCCAAATATTCAATTCTCGCAAGAATTTTTAGAAATACAGTATCACATAAATCGTCCATCACACTGGAATCAAAAAATGTTTCAATACCATAAATTACATTTATTTGACACATTTTTTAAAAAATGGG
>Ga0164295_10002020_pt1 | contig 16850 bp, 13 predicted proteins | sample GEODES006metaG_FD_111798 | JGI IMG/M metagenome (GOLD analysis project Ga0164295, IMG submission 111798) | Oligotrophic lake water microbial communities from Sparkling Lake, Wisconsin, USA - GEODES006 metaG | ecosystem: Environmental > Aquatic > Freshwater > Lake | place: USA: Sparkling Lake... | reverse complement strand
ATCATCACCTGCAAACGTTTGTAAGCAGGATTGAGTCCTAGATAGCGTTTTTGCATCTGATACCAGAAATTTCCAACTGCTTTTAAAAAATCAAGGATCTGGTCTTAATAATGAATTTAAGGCGAAGGTGGAGTCGTTAAGTGCTAACCTAAAAGATGATATCGCTTGATCTGGGGTCTTAAACGACCCACTTGTGAAAACTAGCTTCAATCATTTAGGCGCAGCATGGTCACCACCGCAGAAAAAACAAACATTGGTTACATTACCCAAGTAATTGGTCCAGTTATAGACGTTAAGTTCCCCGGCGGTAAATTACCCCAAATCTACAACGCTTTAACTATCACAGGCACCAACGAAGCTGGACAGGATCTCAGCTTAACTGTTGAAGTACAACAACTCTTAGGCGACAACCAAATTCGGGCTGTGTCCATGAGTACCACCGACGGTTTAGTTCGTGGTTTAGAAGTTATAGATACTGGCGCTCCGATTACCGTTCCCGTTGGTAAAGCCACATTGGGACGAATTTTCAACGTTTTGGGCGAACCTGTAGATCAGCAAGGTCCCGTAAACGCTGAAGCATATCTGCCCATTCACCGCGACGCTCCCAAATTCACAGATTTGGAAACCAGTCCTTCTGTGTTTGAAACTGGGATTAAGGTTGTTGACTTGCTCACTCCCTACAAACGCGGTGGTAAAATCGGTCTGTTCGGCGGTGCTGGTGTTGGTAAAACCGTGATCATGATGGAATTGATCAACAACATCGCTACCCAACACGGTGGTGTGTCCGTATTCGCGGGTGTGGGTGAACGCACACGGGAAGGAAATGACCTCTACAACGAAATGATGGAATCTGGAGTTATCAATAAAGATAATCTCAACGAATCCAAAATTGCTCTAGTTTATGGTCAAATGAACGAGCCACCCGGAGCAAGAATGCGGGTTGGTTTGTCTGGTTTGACAATGGCTGAGTATTTCCGTGATGTCAACAAGCAAGACGTATTACTGTTTGTTGATAACATCTTCCGGTTTATCCAAGCTGGTTCAGAAGTATCCGCGCTATTGGGTCGGATGCCTTCTGCGGTAGGATATCAGCCTACTCTGGGTACAGATGTAGGTACATTGCAAGAACGGATTACCTCTACAAATGAAGGTTCTATTACTTCTATTCAAGCTGTATATGTACCTGCCGATGACTTCACCGATCCCGCACCTGCAACCACCTTTGCTCACTTAGACGGGACAACTGTATTGTCTCGTGGTTTGGCGGCTAAAGGTATCTATCCTGCGGTTGATCCTTTGGGTTCTACTTCCACCATGTTGCAACCCAACATCGTTGGTAGCGAACACTACGACACTGCACGGGCTGTACAATCCACCCTCCAACGTTACAAAGAACTCCAAGACATCATCGCCATTTTGGGTTTAGATGAATTGTCTGAAGAAGATCGTTTGATTGTGGCACGGGCGCGGAAAGTTGAGCGGTTCTTGTCTCAGCCTTTCTTCGTAGCTGAAGTATTTACTGGTTCTCCTGGTAAGTATGTGAAGTTGGAAGACACCATTAAAGGATTCCAACAAATTCTTTCTGGTGAATTGGATGCTTTACCTGAGCAAGCTTTCTACTTGGTAGGCGATATCACTGAAGCTAAAGCTAAAGCTGAAAAGCTGAAAGGTTAGTCATTGGTCATTAGTCAGTAGTCAGTGGTTTTTTATGCAACTGACAACTGACAATTGACAATTGACAAAAGGCAAATGACAAAGGACAACTGACAAATGACATTAACTGTTCGTGTAATTTCTCCAGACAAAACCGTTTGGGATGCTGAAGCTGAGGAAGTAGTTTTACCTAGCACCACTGGTCAATTAGGTATCCTTAGTGGACACGCTCCAATGTTGACAGCTTTGGATATAGGTGTCATGCGTGTTCGTGCTTCTAAAAATGCCCCTTGGCAAGCGATCGCTCTTTTAGGTGGTTTTGCTGAAGTTGATGAAAATGAAGTCACAATTTTAGTCAACGGTGCTGAACGTGGAGATAAAATTCAACTTGAAGAAGCCCGTACTGCTTTTACCGCAGCACAGACTAGCCTAAATCAAGTCAAACCAGAAGATCGTCAAGCACAAATCCAGGCAACAAAAGCATTTAAACGCGCTCGCGCTCGGTTTCAAGCTGCCGGCGGTTCGGTATAAATCGTATACTGCATCAAAAACTAATGAGGGTGGGCAAATTGCCTACCCTTATTTTATTGGTATTTTAAATAGCTTTATCTTTTAGATCCCCGACTTCTTTAAGAAGTCGGGGATCTGGGATTTGTGGTATTTATTCTTCTATAATTTTTATCTCTTCTGCTGTTAATTCGTAAAGTTGATAAACTAACTGATCTATTTCTGTTTCTAATGCGGTTGTATCTGCTTTTGGATCTGATTTTTTAGCGGTGAGAATTTGATTAACTATTTTTTCTAATAACAATTCTTCAGTTTCCGTAGGTTCTTTAATAGGTAACATTTCAATTTTATACTTTTTCCATCTATTTGTACCCATTCCTGTAGTAGTTGAAATCTGGTTAAAATACCATTCTGATAGTTTTGAATTTAAAATTGCTAACAAATATTTAAGTTTTTCACCAGTCATTAAAAAAGCAGTAGCTTCAACATAATAATTAGAATCATCAAACGCAAATTTAGGTTGATCAGAAATTTCACCCCAAACAATTTTAGGTTTTTCAAAATCATCTAAATAAGCACAGTTTCTTAAATTTGTCCAATCTTTACCCTGATCTTGTCTTTGTTCAATTTGAGGAAGAAAAGAAATTAAATAATTATAAATAGATGGATAATTTTCTTTAACTTTTATTCTCTCGATGTTATTTTTTGCCACTCCATTATGTGTATTAATTAGATAAAATCCAGAAAATTCATAACTATATTTTTTTAAGTCTCTACCTCTTAAAATTGGCTGAATTATTTCAGCAGAATTAGAACTTTCAGCAATTAATTGATTTTTAGTTTCCTCATTGATAATAAAAGCTGCATTTAGTCCAGTAAGTAAACCTCTATTAATATTAATATCAAATTCTTTTAAAAGCTTAGAAGATTGCTCTATTTTTTGTTTCAAACTTACAGTTTCTTTATTACCTATAATCCATTCTGATGTATTAGGTATTATAAATTGAAAACAATTTTTATCGAAATACTCATCTAATGAACAACCGACAAGATAATTATTATTGAGACTAGCAACATCAAAAAATTCATTAACTTTATCTTTTTTCAAGATGATAATATTTGATTCTACAGTAGCTTCCTCAAAAATTTGCATATCTTCAATATTTAATAAAGTCTGAGGTTGCATATTTTCAATTAAATATTTTTTCAGAGAATCACCATAAATAGTTCTTAACCAAGAATTAGAAGTAATGTAAGTTAAAAATCCTGATTTTCTTAACAAACAACTTCCTTTTTCGTAAAATAAGCAATAAATATCTGAACCCTTTGTATAAGTTTGATAATTATTTTCAAAATAAGCAGTTTGAGATTTTTCTTTAATTTTAGATAGTGAAATATAAGGAGGATTACCAATCATTACATCAAAACCGATAAAATCACCTTCATCATTCAAAACTTCAGGAAATTCAAACCGCCATTCAAAAGCATTTTGATACAATTTACCACTTTTTTTCTCTTCAATTTCAGCATTAAGTTCATTAATTTGCTGTTCTAACTCTTCTTGCTTTTTTTGACGATTTTTTGCTTCTGCTTTACTTTCTGCAAATAATGACTTTTGATCTCGTAAATGACGAAGTTCTGCAATTTTTTGATTTCGCTTTTCTATATTCGGATCATTGCTACTAATTTCTGTACGTATATTACCTTTAATATCATTAATTAACCTCTCCATTTCCTGTTTTTGATCTTTGTTATCAGGGTGGAGATAGGTTTTTATAGCATTTCTATAACTTTCAATATTCCAATCACTTTTTTTCAAAATCGTCCGTAAATTCCAATTTAAAGGAAAACGACTGATTAAAGAATTTCCAATTTTAATATTAATATCAATATTTGGTAAAGTTTCCAATTCTCCTATATTCCCCTCTCCTGGTAGGAGAGGGGTTAGGGGTGAGGTCTTATAATAAGCATTCTTTAAAAGCTCAATCCATAAACGTAACCGACAAATATTGACTGAATTGGGATTTATATCTACACCAAATAAACAATTTTCAATAATTGTCTGTTTTTCATGAAAAAGTGTTTCTTGTATGCGTCTACTTTCTGAATTTTTAGGATTATATGTGAAAAACTTTCCGTCATCATCTGTAATAATTAACTCATCATTTTCAATTTTTATATCATAATCTCTTAAAGTTTTCCCCTGTCTATCAAGTAAAACTTTCAAATCACTTTTAATAGTAATAATTTCATTTAAAGCTGAAACTAAAAAATGTCCAGAACCTACTGCTGGATCACAAATTTTTAAACTATTAATAATCTGATTAGCTTCTTTTTTATCCGTAATTCTATCATATAATTCGTCAATACTTTCACAGTTCCAACCTTTAATTTCTTTGAACTTCTGTAAAACTGCTCTGCGAATAGTTTCCCGACACACATACATAGTAATAAAACCAGGAGTAAAGAAAGAACCATCTTTATAACCGTTAATTTTCTCAAAAATCAAACCTAAAACAGAAGCATTAATTAAAGTTTTATTTTCTTCTTGGATTTCTTCTGTACCTTCACTGCTAAAATCGTAAGCATCAAGAAATGCAAAAATATATTCTAGTGCTTTTAATTTTCCTGTCCGTATATTACCATTCTCTTTAAGAACTGTTTTATTGAAAATAGAAAGTTTTGCATCATTGATTAAATTACTAATAACTATGGTTTTATGTTCAATTTCTGATACTTCAAATAAAGAACTATTCAAATAAGGAATATTAGTAACAAGATTTCTTATATGTTCTTCTCTTTCATCTGGTTTATGAGATAAAACCCCAAAAAATAAACGGTTGAGATTACCAAAATCTTGAATTTTTGCTAAATTGAGAAATGCAAAAGATTTATCACCTTGACGATAGTTAATTAGTTGGGATTCTAATAGTTTCAAAAAGAGAATGCGATTAATCCAAGTAATAGCTAATTCTAAACTAACATTAAAAAGTTTCTCTTCGGTATTTTCTCCAAATTGTTCGGAATTTTCCAATCTATCAATCTTGCGTAATTCTTGCAAGCGAGTGATAGTATTTTCAATTAATGAACCCTGTTCCCTTTCATTAATTGATTTACGCTGAATTAATTTTTTACTACCTTCTTTAATTTCCGTTAAACCCAGAATGTGTAGTAATTCACTATAAAACTTTTCATTTAAACTATTGCTATCATTAATAACAGGTAGTTTCAATAAATGTTGTGGTGAAAATAGCTTAAATAAAGGAATCAGTTTTTGATCATTTTCAGGATTTTGATTAATTAAATACTGTTCATAATCTCTAATATCAAAATGTGTGAAAACTAATTGATTTTGAATTTTATCTATTGCAGGTTGAGCAATTTCTTTATAAAAGAAATCCGTGCGAGGATTAGATAGAATTTTTTTTTCAAAATTATCAAATTGCTGGGCTAATTGTTTATTCTGAGCAAAAAATTTATCAAAAAGTTTTGCATCAAAAATGAACCATTCATAAATATTAGTAGCAATTAAATATTTAATTTCTGAATTTTTATTTGTAATCCGTTCTCGTAAAAAGTATAAAACTAATTGTTGTAATGCTTTAGTATTTAAATTATCAACCTTGAGCATTTCATTATTATTTACCTTTTTAGCTTCTAAAATCACACCAACATTGCTTTTAGTATCTTTGCCATTATAAATCACCAAGTCATTACTTGCTTTAATATTGATCAAGTAATCAGCACCGTAATAGGTATTTTTCAAGAAATCAGTCAGAATATTCTTATGAAATTCCTCTCTTTCGTTTTCATCAATTTGATTAAGTAGTGTAATCAGATTCCTTTTAAATATCTCAAACTCATTTCTAATTGGTTTAATTCTCAGAAATGCTTTGCTTAATGCTTGTCTAGGTTTAATTTTATTGTTAATCATATTGAATTACCAAAAATTATAATTTTATTGTTAATATTCGGCATCCCATTGTAGCATCGAATTAAGATTAAGAAATATATTGTAATATTTGTTAACAAAATTTAAACCTTAAAAAAATCGGAAGTCTGGTAAAAAATTACATTAAGTTTCAGAAAAATCATTCCATCCTGATGAAGTGATACCTTAGATGATTAATTGCCCAAAGAGGCACATATATGAAAAGCTTTCCATTTTCTCTTGGTAAAAGTAAGCAAAATAAATTTGTCAGCTTGGCTACATCTGCAATTGCAGCCTTAGCCTTAGCCAGTGGTGTTAATGCTGCCAATGCCACTTCCATAAAAACACTGACAGCCAAAGAATTAACTTCTGTCTCAATCCCCTCTACCCAAACCCAACAATCAGTTACTCAGTCTGTAACCCGCCAAATCCCCTATCAAGCCATGGGGATTGAACCTTTAATCATTATTCCTGTGATCATTATTGGTGGTTGTTTCTTCTTTGGTGGACTGGTAGTTATCGGTGAACGGGAAGTTGGTATTGTTGTCAAAAAATTCACCCTTTCCGGTAAAGGACTACCTCCTGGTAGATTAATCGCTTTGAATGGTGAAGCGGGTTTACAAGCAGATACCCTCGCCCCTGGTTGGCACTGGGGTTATTGGCCTTGGCAATTTTCAGTTAAGAAAGAATCAGTAATTGTTGTCCCCCAAGGTCAAATCGCTCTGATTGTCGCCGCAGATGGCGCTTCTAACCCTCCAGAACGGATTTTGGGCAAAATTGTCGAATGTGATAATTTCCAAGATGCGCGCAAATTCTTGACCAAAGGTGGGGAGAAAGGAAGGCAAATTGCTTTTATCACCGCAGGTACTTACCGCATCAATACAGCCCTGTTTAAAGTGATTACAGCCGGAAATGCCAGTAAAGAGGGTATGCGTCCAGAACAGTTACAAATCTATGAAATAGCCGCAGAAAAAGTTGGGATTGTGACTACTTTGGATGGTTCACCAATTGCTGCCGGTGAAATTGCTGGGCGTGCTATTACTGGACATAATAATTTTCAGAATGGTCAAAAGTTTATTGACGCTGGGGGACAACGGGGTTTGCAAGAACAGGTATTATTGTCGGGTTCGTGGAATCTGAATCCTTGGTTGGTAAATATTGAACAAGTACCGATGACTGAAATCCCTATCGGTTATGTAGGTGTGGTGATTTCTTTTGTCGGTGAAGAACAGGAAGATGTGAGCGGGGCATCTTTCACTCACGGAAATTTGGTCAATCAAGGACATAAGGGTGTTTGGGTTGAGCCTTTATATCCTGGGAAACACCCGCTTAACACTAAAGTGATGAAAGTTGAGTTAGTGCCAACAACAAACATTGTCTTAAACTTTACTGATAGAATTAGTGGTCAGCATGGGTATGATACGAATTTAACGGCACTGAAACTTCTGTCATTTGATGGTTTTAGCTTTGATTTGGAGATATTCCAAATTATTCACATTGGTGCTTCAGATGCACCGAAAGTGATTTCCCGCTTAGGTTCAATGCAAAATGTTATTGATCAAGTGTTGCGTCCCATTGTGGGGAATTATTTCCGCAACTCGGCTCAAGAATATACTATCCTGGATTTCTTGATTGCCCGAAGCGAGCGCCAAGTAGAAGCCTCTGAATACGTTAAATCTGCCTTACGTGCTTATGATGTGCAAGCAGTGGATTCGTTGATTGGTTTGATTACCCCACCGAATGAATTAATGCACACGCTGACAGACCGGAAAATTGCTGAGGAACAACGCAAAACTTACGAAGTTCAGCAAATGGCACAAACCCAACGGCAAATGTTGGTCAGGGAAACAGCGATCGCAGATATTCAGCAAGATTTGGTAAAATCGGAACAAGGTGTGACAATTGCCGAGTTACAAGCTAACGCCCAAATTCAGCAAGCAACAGGTGAAGCTGAAGCTATTAAACTCAAAGCCATAGCTGGAGCAGAAGGTATCCGAGCCACAGGTAACGCCAAAGCAGAAACCTACCGGACAGGTGTACAAGCAGTGGGTTTACAAGGTTACACAGCTATGCAGTTGATGGAAATTGTTGGTGATCATCATGTCCGCATTATTCCCGATATCATTGTTGGTGGTAATAATGGTAGTAATAATGGTTTAGCAGATGGTTTGTTGTCTATGATTCTTTGGAATCAAACTAATAGCAAAACCCATCCAGAATCGAAAATCCCTACACCTCCACCTCTTCCTAATCCCATAGTTCCTAAACCTGAATCAACTAATCAAAATAGTTAAGCTTTGGCGACTAGAAGTCGCGGCTACACAAACAAAGTCCGCCGGCGCGGACTAAACAAAAATCAAACGTTTGAAACCCACCTGCGTGAGTTTTGCCTGTGTAGACGCGGTTTCTAACCGCCGATTTAAAAGTAAATTTATCACCTTGGTCATAATTTTTTGTAGACTTGGATAAAACCTCAACAATTAACAAAGGATTATACTAAACACGGTTGAGACATGGACTTTTACAAAATTACGAAAAACCTAGATTTGTAGGGGTTTAGCACTGCTAAACCCCTACCCACAGAATCAAATTATTAAGCCGTGTTAAGTATAGTAATAGTAGTGTTATTTTTACCTGTATAACTAGCCTTACCATCAGTTACAATCACATCAGGATAAGTATATTCTTTAAATTGTGGAATCCATAAACGCATATCTCCCATAAAAACTTCATTGTTTTTACGTCTCATGGCATATAGTAAAATCGCCGCAATAGCTAGTGTAATTTTATTATGATTACCAGTTCCCCCAGTCATAGGAATAATTTCTCCATCCCGATATTCGCTTTTATAAACTGCTGTTTCTTCTAGTTCTAAATATTCTTCAGGTGTATAAGTATGTATGCGAGTTTGTAATTCCATATTATTCTCCTTGACAATATTTTAATTTGCAGATTTCATTTAATTTGCAGATTTCATTTAATTTGCAGATTTCATTTAATTATAACCAAACTACTACACCAAAATCTTAATTAATAAAATTTGATTGATTGTATCATAATGAGATAAATTTTAGCTAATCATTCTTCTTAATCCATCACGAAAAACTTGAAAACTTCTTGATTTGTTGTTTTCCACATCCATGTGGGGTGATACTTTTTGGGCAAAGTCCATTTTTTGTAACCCTGTCTCATAACCATACTTTTTCAAAATTTTATCTAATTCTTCCCATGTCCCACCTTTGATAGCATCTGGATCACGAAATTTGGCTTGCTTGGATAAAGAAGCAGGAATTTTTTCATATTCAGCCCTGATTGCTGCTACATCACCTATAAACCAAGATTCAAGTTCTTCTACAACAATTCGATGAAGAACAATATTTCCTTTTTTTTGGGTTACAATACTAGTAGCATCACAGAGTTTCTTCTTTAATTCTTGACAATTTGATCTATCTTCGTCTACTAAAATGACAATTCGCAAGTCATCAGGTATAAAATTAGCATAGGCTTTCATACGTTCAGGTAATCTTTTTAAAAGTCTATCTTTATTTTGAAAGTTATGAATTTTAAAAGTATGAACATTACCTATAATTTTAGGGACAATTTCTTTTAAAGCAATTTCTGTGGAGGCTTCTTCTACTAAAAATTCTATGTGCATAATTGGTACTATTGATAAGGTAATCCTCTCAAATACCCCTCAGACCAAAGATCACCTAAACCTGCCTCGGATTCTATAAAATGTTTAGCATCCTCAATTTTATCAGCCCTGGTAACAGTTGCATAACCATTATCATCTCGTTGAAAAATCCAGAGTTGTTTGGCATCTTTGATAGTATTAACAAAAAATGGTGAGTGAGTAGAAACAAAAACTTGTGCGCGTTGTGCATAAGCCTGTAACTCTTCACTCAAAGGATCAAGAAGCCGATGATGAAGTCCATTTTCTGGTTCTTCAATACAAAGCAACTGGGGTGGATTAGGATCATTTAATAATATCAAATATGCTAATAATTTAAGTGTTCCATCTGAAGAAAAACGTGCTAGGAAGGGTTTACTAAAAGGTGCATCTTTAAATAAAAGAGCGAGTCTACCATCAATTGTCGGTTCAGATTCTACTTTTTCTAATTTAGGAATACGTTTGGCTAATAACTTCAAAATTTCCGATAAATTTTCTGGATGTTCATCAGCAAGGTATTGAACTACATTGGAAATATTGTCTCCTTCACGAGAGAGATGTTCCATTGCACCAGCAGTTGCCAATTGACGAGCTTGATCTGGGATAAAATAGGAAAGAAACCATCCTTCAATAAAACGTCGTAAACTGGCAATACGTGGGTTATCTGACAATTGCCCAATAGTTTTAATTGCTAAAGAACTCGGATCATCCATTTTATAAGAGATTCTATTGTCAGTTATTTCTGGATTTTCACCACTAATTACTACACCTTCACCATTTTCAAAATTAAGAAAGTTAAAGGGTTTACCATGAGGACTGCGTTTCCATTTGAGAGCTTCTCTTGATACTATGGGTGATCCATTTTGTAAAGCAATAGCAACTGTATAAGTGATGATAGGAGATTTTTTGCCATCTTTTCTCGCTTCACGATATTTAATGACAATTTCAATTTCCTGACCTCCACAATCACGGGAAATTACTTCTTGAAATCTTCCCCGCTTTTCTAAGGCTTTTTTCACATTAGTAGTGAGACAATCTGAAAGAAATCCTATTACATCAAAAAAAGTAGTCTTGCCACTACCATTAGGACCAAGAAAAACAGAAAAAGGTTTAATATCTTTTAGGGTAATATTTTGCAAAACCCTATAGTTTTTGACAGAAATTTCTTCAATTGTTGCCATCACATTATCACTTATATAACTCAAATATCTACATTCCCGACTTATCTAAGAAGCCGGGAATCTGACGTTAATTACGCTTCATCCAAAGCTGCAATACCAGGCAAAACCTTACCTTCCAACAACTCCAAACTCGCACCACCACCAGTAGAAATGTGGCTCATTTGATCAGCTAAACCAACCTTTTCCACAGCCGCTACAGAGTCACCACCACCGATAATGGTAGTTGCGCCGGTTTTGCCGATTTCTGCTAGAGTATGAGCGATCGCTTCTGTACCCGCAGCAAATTTATCAAACTCAAACACACCCATTGGACCATTCCAAATCACAGTCTGACAATCAGCCAAAGCCGCTTGGAAAACCTTGATAGAATCAGGACCAATATCTAAACCCATACCATCGGCAGGGATATTTTCAATGCTGACAGTAGTAGCATTAGCATCAGGCGCAAACTTATCAGCAGAAATAATATCTGTAGGTAGCAACAAAGCCACACCACGTTCTTTGGCTTTAGCTTCCAACTCTCTAGCCAATTCTAGCTTATCTTCTTCCACCAAAGACTTACCAACATTCAAACCACGAGCTTTATAGAAAGTGAAAATCATCCCACCGCCAATGATCAACTTATCGCACTTTTCCAACAAAGTTTCAATCACACCGATTTTGCTAGAAACCTTAGAACCGCCAATAATAGCCGCCAAAGGACGCTTAGGTTCTTCAATTGCACTTTGTAAATATTGCAATTCCTTCTCAACCAAATAACCAGCCACAGAAGGACTTAAAAACTCAGTTACGCCCTCAGTAGAAGCGTGAGCGCGGTGTGCAGTTCCAAAAGCATCATTTACATAAAAATCAGCGTTTGCTGCCAATTTTCGAGCAAATTCGCGGTCATTCTTTTCTTCTTCCTTGTAAAAGCGGACATTTTCTAACAATAGCACTTGGCCATTGTCCAAAGCTGCAACTTTAGCAGCAACATCATCACCAATACAGTCATCAGTTTTGATAACTTCCTGTCCTAACAACTCAGCCAGACGTTTAGCAACCGGGGTTAAACGCAATTTTTCATCTACACCCTTGGGACGACCGAAATGGCTTGTTAAAATGACCTTAGCACCCTTTTGGGTCAAATCTTGGATAGTTGGCAGCGCCGCCCGAATCCGGGTATCATCGGTAATGTTTCCTTGATCATCCACAGGCACATTAAAATCAACTCTTACTAAAGCGCGTTTTCCAGATATATCAGCCGCAGATAAACTTGCTAAACTTTTTTTAGACACAGTACAACTCTCCTGATTACTTTTTTGTTATTGTCTTCAAAATATGACCATCAAGATTTTACCGGAGTGAGGGGCGCAGAGGTGAGATATGTTTAAAACAGTTCTATTTCCCATTGATCAAAGTCGAGAAGCCAGAGAGGCCGCTGATATAGTTGCCAATATTGTGCAAACTTATGGCAGTCGCTTAATTTTGCTTTCAGTCGTTGAAGAACCAGACCCAGAAGCACCTGCTACCAGTCCTATGGTATCTCCAGAAGCAGTTGCCAAACTCCTAGAAAATGCCCAAACCTTATTTTCTGGACAAGGAATTATAACCGAATTACTAGAAAGACAAGGTAAACCAGCCTTTACTATCTGTGATGTTGCTGATGAAGTTGAGGCCAGTTTAATTATTATGGGTTGTCGAGGACTAGGTTTAACGGAAGAAGGCGCAACTGATAGCGTCACCATGCGGGTAATTAACCTTTCTCCCTGTCCTGTTTTGATTGTTCCTTAATTAACTATCGGGTGCGTTAATCTGGATTAACACAGTAAAACGCACCTTGTAAATTTTTTGTAATTAAGACTTAAGCATTGACAGAAAACCCAAAATATGTATTAGGTGAAAACTATATCTTTCGTAGGGGTAAAGCAAGAGCTTCATTGGTGTCAACTTAACGTAAATTGATGTCCCTTCCAGCCTGGGAATTCATTCCCAGGCGGGCAGGGTGCATCAGCTAAGTATAATCTGTATTTATCTATTTGATAGCATAGCGCAAAAGTTTGAAATGACTAATAGCTAATTTAGGGATATTTATGATACACTGGGCTGAAAAGTTCTGTAAACCCTCAACAATCCCCAAATTAAGGCATTTAACTCATGCTTTCCCAGATTTTCCAACAAAGATTGACAGATTTATTAGATAATATTACTCAAGATCAAAAATTACTGAAAGAATTTGAGGAAGCCTTAACTGTTGAAGACAACCCTCGAACATTAAAAAAATATAAAAAAGAAATTAAACGACAACAGGAATCTATTAATAATTATAAACAAGAATATACAGAACTAGAACAACAGTTAACTGGTATATCTACACCGCAAATCCAGGTAGTAGGAAATCAACTGCAAATAATAGAAAACCAATTACAGCAAATAGACGCAAAATTAAATATTGTTCTTATTAACCAAGATTCACTTTTAATTCGTTATCAAGCTTCTGAACAAGCAATTTTGAGAGTTTTTATTGAACAGCTAAATCAGACTCAATTAGCTTTTACAGAAAATATGTTAAATGCAGTAGCAGCTAATCAAGTATCTGAGTCAGAAATGCTGCAAATGTTGGCAGTTCTAGAATCACGTATACCTTCTTTACCTGCCAGTAGTCAAGCAGAAATTGCCGAAATTATCAAATCTCCTGAATTAGATGCTAGACATAAAATCACTGTGACTTTACCAATTGTTCCTTTTTTAATTAATTATGAAGGTGAATTAGAATTGGGAACTGGTTTTAATATCAAGTCTGCTTGGGAGTTCGTGATCAAAAAATTAGGGAGAAAGTAAACTGTGGATTTGCGACAGCACATTGAAGAAGAATTAAACAAAGATTTTCAACTGCTTAAGGAGTATGAAAATGAAAAACGTAATGAAAATGATCCAGGTCTTCGTAACAAGTGGGAGAATAAAATTCAGTTAATCAAACAAGAAATCAAAACCCGTCAAGAGGAATTAAATAAATTACCTATAACTTCTCCAAATTCATCTTTAAATCAATCTTTTAGCCAAGATTTGGGTTTTGGTGTAAAATTGGAGATGGTTTATATTCCTGGTGGGACATTTTACATGGGCGCACCAAAAACAGAAGAAGAGAGTTTAGATTATGAACGTCCCCAACACTATGTAACGGTGAAGCCCTTCTACATGGGAAAATATACTATTACTCAAGAACAATGGGAAAAAGTCGTTTATTCCTGTCCTCCAGTTGCTAGAGAATTAAATTCTCGTCCTGCCTACTTCCCAGGTGATAAACTACCTGTAGAGCGAGTATCTTGGAATGATGCCGTTGAGTTTTGTGCTAGGCTTGAGAAGAAAACAGGACAAAAATACCGTTTACCCAGTGAAGCTGAATGGGAATATGCCTGTCGTGCCGGTTCTGCAAAACCTTTTGCTTTTGGTGATACAATCACCACAAATGTGGTAAACTATAATGGTAACTACACCTATGGTAATGCCCCCAAGGGAGAATATCGAGGAAGAACAACTCCAGTAGGAACTTTTCAGCCCAACGCCTTTGGTTTATATGATATGCACGGCAACGTCTGGGAATGGTGCGCTGATACTTGGCATAATAACTATGAGGGTGCGCCTAATGACGGAAGTGCATGGATAAGCGAGATTAATCAAAACGTTAGGCTGCTGCGCGGTGGTTCGTGGGACACCGATCCTGGTAATTGCCGTTCTGCTTATCGCGGCATCAACAGTCTCGACGACCACTACAGCAGTATTGGTTTTCGGGTTGTGTGTAGTGGTGCGGCGAGGACTTAGTAGCCCTTTACACTCTTGCTCTTTTGCCCTCTGCTCTTTTCTTCTTTACCCTTGCCAAGCGTAACGGAGTGGAGCGATCTTTTTTTTGACTTCGTGACCTTTCAGAAATTCGAGCTATTTAATTTAATAGAAACTTTTACAGCCTTGGTTTCATTCACGATAACACACAAATCTGAAACTGTCAACTCGCTCCCAGACTCCGGCTGGGAATGCCCCCAAGAGGCTCTGCCTCAAGCATCCCACCTCACACCTCACAAATCAACCAACTCCATCACCCTCGCTCCCAGACTCCGGCTGGGAATGCCCCCAAGAGGCTCTGCCTCAAGCATCCCACCTCACACCTCACAAATCAACCAACTCCATTACCCTCGCTCCCAGACTCCGGCTGGGAATGCCCTCAAGAGGCTCTGCCTCAAGCATCCCACCTCAAAAATCAACCAAATCAACAGCCAATAAACTTGGTAATTCCAGATAATTCCGATAACTAGAATAACGTCAATGAGACGGCTCATCAACATAACCACGTTGCACCGGATTATGATGAATGTAATCTAATTTTTGTCTAAACATTTCCTCGTTAGAAATTGCCTGGGGGTGAAAACCTTCTTGCCAAACTTGATAATCTTGTTTTGTTTTATGTTTTAACTTATGAAATTCTAGTTGGTTAAGTACATAACTGGCGTTATTTTTCTCAAGTAAATCAATAATCGAACGAGCCGTAAATGATTTAAAATTTGCAATTTCTTTAGATAAATTGGCAGCAGCAGCGATAAGATGAAGATGGTTTTCCATAATCACATAACCATACAATGTCAACCGCTGCTGGCATTGGAGAAAATTGAGAGAATCTATAATAATTTGGGCAATTTCCATATTGCCAAATAATGGCATCCAATTTACCAATGTGCAGGTAAGAAAGTGGGGTTGAGTTCCTAATACATGATAGCGGCTGCGTCCCATTGTATTTTTTTGATTTGTAGTGGTGTTGGGGTTAAGGTGAGGCAGAGCCTCTGGGGGGCATTCCCAGCCGGAGTCTGGGAACGAGAGAACGAGAGAAAGAGTTACACTTGACGATTCACTAAAGTTGCGCTGGCTTGGTCAACAGGCATAAGTATGACTTCGTTAATATTAACATGACTGGCTCTAGTGGCACAGAAAAATATCACATCAGCGACATCATCAGGAGTTAGGGGTTTAACGCCTGCATACACCTTTTTAGCCCGTTCTGTATCACCATGAAACCGGACTTCACTAAATTCTGTTTCTACCATTCCAGGGTCAACAGATGTCACTCGCACAGGAGTTCCTAAAAGGTCTTGTTTTAAGCCTTCAGAAATGGCTTTAACGGCGGCTTTTGTCCCACAATAGACATTACCACCAGGATAGGTTTGATGCCCCGCAATAGAACCGATATTGATAACATGACCATGATTCCGTTCTACCATTCCCGGTACAACATAACGGGTAAGGTAAAGCAAACCCTTGATATTAGTATCTATCATTTCTTCCCAGTCTTGAAAGTCGCCTTCATGTAATTTACTTAAACCGCGACTTAAACCAGCATTGTTAATCAGAATATCAATATTTTTCCAAGATGAGGGTAAGTTAGCAATAGCCGATTCTACCCCCAAGCGATCGCACACATCAAGTTGTAATAAATGGATTTTGTCCGCTGCGATATCTAAAGAATCAGCTAATTGTTGTAACCGTTCCCAACGCCGTGCAGCTAAAATCAGTTTTGCACCAGCATGAGCAAAAATCTTGGCACAAGCAGCACCAATACCGCTACTTGCACCAGTAATAAAAACAATTTGATTTTGCATGAATTTGTCAGTTGTCAATTGTCAGTTGTCAGTAGGGGCGAAGCATTTGGAAGATAAATTATCGATCATTGCCAAAAATACTTCTCCAAATGCTTCGCCCGTACAGTTGTCAGTTGTCAGTAGGGGCGAAGCATTTGGAAGATAAATTATCGGTCATTGCCAAAAATACTTCTCCAAATGCTTCGCCCGTACAGTTGTTAGTAGGGGCGAAGCATTTGGAAGATAAATTATCGGTCATTGCCAAAAATAGTTCTCCAAATGCTTCGCCCGTACAGTTGTCAGTTGTT
>Ga0164295_10002018_pt1 | contig 16867 bp, 11 predicted proteins | sample GEODES006metaG_FD_111798 | JGI IMG/M metagenome (GOLD analysis project Ga0164295, IMG submission 111798) | Oligotrophic lake water microbial communities from Sparkling Lake, Wisconsin, USA - GEODES006 metaG | ecosystem: Environmental > Aquatic > Freshwater > Lake | place: USA: Sparkling Lake... | reverse complement strand
GCCTGTTTGGGATCTGCGGGCGGTCGGCATCGGAGACTCAGTCGATCGTCGACATGACGAACCGGCTGCGGGGCACGGCCCTGAAGCTCCGTCAGGATTTGCGGGGGATCACCTGCTCGGTGACGCCCTCGCTCAGCCCGGAAAGCGATGCCGGGTATTTTGAGTTGATCGAAGGCCCTGCAAGTGATTCCGTCGATGCTGCGGGCAATCCCATCACCGCCGCAACGCCTATCCTCGGCGACACCGACGATGTTCTCTTGTTCACGACGCGGACGGCCGGTGAGCCGTTCGAGGGGAAGTTTGACACGAACCTGATCCTGTCGCCGGTGGCGGAGGTGGCTTGGTTCTGCAGGCCTTCCCCCCCGGTCGCGCAGGTTGTCGCTGGAGTTTCTCTGCAGACGCTCTACCGCCGGCAACTGCTGGTCGTCGGGTATGTAGGGTCGGGCACTTTTTCCCCAACGAATAGTCTCAGCAGTACCCTAGCGGCTGCCTACCCCCGCTATGACCTGTCGTTACGGTTGGAGCTGCCAAATAATCTGTTGGTTCCCAATACGTTGTCTGACCTCACGCAACGTGAGAACCGATTCCTGCATGGACCGCAGTGGGAAATAGCGTTTCCAAATGCCTCTGCACCTCTGACGTTCAATGCTGCCAGCGGTCGTGAGGGCGAGGACGCGATTCTCACGAATGTCATCGGCTTTGACGTTCGGGTGTTTGATCCCGACGCCGTACCACACCTCAACGGGTCGACGGTTGTGTATCCCAACGAGCAGGGATACTTAGGCAAACCGGCCGCTGGCTTCGAAGGCTGTTTTCTCGATCTTGGTTGTGCCGATCCCGCGGCCACGATCTTGTCTGGCACGGGAAACGCTCGGTCACGCCTGCAGAAGATCAACTCGGGCGGCACGGCGACATACGACACATGGAGCACCCACTTGGAGTCGAACGGCGTCGACGACGATGCCGACACGCCTTCCTTGGTTGATGAGGGCACCAACGGCCTTGATGACAACGCAAACGGCCTAGTCGATGAGCCGCTCGAAAATGAGGTGCCGCCTCCGTACGCTGTTCCCCTTCGAGCCATCGAAATCCGCCTTCGCTGTTACGATCCAGTGAGCAGGCAGGTGCGACAGACGACGATCCGTCAGGCATTTGGTAAATAGGTCTTATTCCATCGATCTCTTTGAGGACGCCGCCATGCAAGTTGCCCCCACGTCAGCGGTCATGTCATCGCGACGAGCCTTTACCCTCGTTGAACTGCTGGTCGTGATCGCGATCATCGCAACGCTCATTGGCCTGTTGTTGCCGGCCGTGCAGAGCGCCCGCGAGAGCGGCCGCCGCACGCAATGCACGAACAATCAGTACCAGATGGGCATGGCGGCGAATCGGCACAACGAAACGAATGGCTACGTGCCTGGATGGCGGAATGCGATGAGTGGGGCAATCAGGCCTTCATGGCCGGTGGTGCTTCTGCCATTCATGGAGCGCAACGATATTTATTCGGCTTTGGCTTCAGGCATCTCGACAAATGTTCCCGCGATCCCGATGTATACCTGTCCGTCCAATCCTCCTGACGGCGGAGCGCAGGGCGTGATCATGTACGCAGGTAACTGCGGCAGCGGGTCCAACTTGGCCAACCAACGGTATGACGGTGTCATACTCGATACGGCGATCACCTCCGGAACGGCCGCAGCAAGAATCGACATGGGCGACATCTCGAACGCAGATGGCACGGTCAACACGTTGTTGCTATCCGAGAAGAGCGGGCCGAACGCCGTGCTTGGCTCGTGGCTGTGGAATGTCGGCACTGTCGTTTCAACAGGAACGTCATTTTTGTGGAGCAATCCCAATCCGCCCCCTGGTTTTGGGATCGAAGGGACGCCTCTCTCGCCCGTCATCAATGCAAGCGTAGGAACGGTCGGTATTTATAGCCAGCCGTCGTCGGCTCATCCAGGAGGCGCCGTGGTCGTTTTCTGCGACGGCCACACGCGGTTCATTGCGGAGGCGCTTGATGCTGCCGTCTACGCGAATCTCCTGAACTGGAAGAACGTCTCTCGCTCTAACGTTGGCCTGATTTGGGAGCCAGTTACCCAAATCCTCGATGAGAGCCAGTATTGACGAGTACTCGCTCGGCGTCTGCCGGCCAACCTGAGGCGAGCCCCCGTTGAATACCCGAATTGACCGGGGTACCACGGCTGCCACTGGGCGACGCCAAACTCACGGCTAGAGTTTTTTGTTGGTCGACCTGTCTACCTGTAGGGCCCTACCATGCCGATTACCCTGAGCCCCGTTGAGCCGCCGCATGGATCGATTCCCGTACGCTCCACGATCGACCTCGCCGACTGCCGGGAGCGGCTCGTCCGCCACCGCATCTATGGGCTCGTGAACTCGGCTGCCCGGCTGCGGCGGTTCATGGAGAGCCATGTCTTCGCCGTCTGGGATTTCCAGAGCCTGCTCAAGGCGATGCAGCAGCGGCTCACCTGCACCTCCATTCCCTGGGTGCCCACGCCAGATGCCGAGGCCCGGCGGCTGGTCAACGAGATCGTGCTCGACGAGGAGTCAGACGCCCTGCCGGAGGGCGGGTCGGCGTCGCATTTTGAGTTGTATTTGCACGGGATGCGAAATGCCGGGGCCGATACCGGGCCGATCGACCGAATGATCGAGACGCTGCGGGCGGGTGGCCCGCAGGTAGGAAAACCTGCGGCTACGGTGAGGCAGGGAACGGCGGAGCGGATGGGGCAGGACGTGGACGGTGGGCCGCAGGGAGGAAAACCTGTGGCAACGGTCGTCGGCGATGCGATGCGCGAGGCGGGAGCCCCCGAGGCCGCACAGGCCTTCGTGCGGCATTCATTCGCCGTCATCGAGTCGGGCTCCACCCACGGCATCGTCGCCGCGTTTACCTACGGCCGCGAAGATGTGATCCCCGATATGTTTCGCGGGCTCGTCTCGTCACTCGCCAGCCGCGACCCCGCCTGGGAGCGGTTTCACTGGTACCTCGACCGCCACATCGAGGCCGACGACGAGAAACATGCCCCGGTGTGCCGGCGGATCATGGCCCGGCTCTGCGGTGATGATCCAGCCAAGTGGGCCGAGGCGTCGCGGATGGCACGGGCATGCGTGGAAGCGCGGATCGCCCTGTGGGATGCGATCGCCGCCGAGTTAGAGGCGATGCCGGCGGAGTGACGGGGTAGTGCAGGTAGAAAACCTGCACCTACGGAAGCGGTGGTGGGAGTGCAGGTAGGAAACCTGCACCTACGGAAGCGGCCGTCAGCCGCCGCAGTAGTCGATCACTCGGGCGATCTCGCTCTTGAGATCCTTCCGCGGCACGATCCGATCGATGAAGCCGTGCTCGAGGAGAAACTCGCTCGTCTGGAAACCCTTGGGGAGTTCCACGCGGATCGTGGCCTTGATCGTCCGCGGGCCCGCAAAGCCGATCAAGGCCCGGGGCTCTGCGAAGCAGAGATCGCCCAGCGATGCAAAACTCGCCGCCACCCCGCCCATCGTGGGATTGGTGAGCACCGAGATGAAGAGGCCGCCGGCCTGCGAATAACGGGCGAGCGCCGCCGACACCTTCGCCATCTGCATCAGCGAGAGGATGCCCTCGTGCATGCGGGCGCCGCCGCCCGAGGCACTGATGATGATCAGCGGGAGCTTGCCGGCCGTGGCCCGCTCGACTAGCCGCGTGAGTCGCTCCCCGACCACGCTCCCCATGCTGCCCATGATGAACGAGGAGTCGGTCACACCACAGGCCACGCGGCGGGCCCGGATCATGCCCGTGCCCGTCAGCGCCGCGTCTTTCAGGCCCGTTCGCTTCTGCTCGGCCACGATCCGCTCGGCGTAGGGCTTCTTGTCGCGAAACCCGAGCGGGTCGGTGGGCTTGAGGTTGGCATCCCACTCTTCAAAGGTGCCCGCGTCGAGCAGCTGCGTGATCCGCTGCACCGCCGACACATACCAGTGGAAGCCACACTGCGGGCAGACATTGAGGAGCTCCTCGGCCTCCTTGCGGTAGATCGTCGCCCCACAGCCATCACACTTCAGCCACAGCCCCTCGGGCACGCCCCGCTTCGGACGCGACTGCTTGCCGCCGGCTGCCGGCGGCTCGGGCAACGCAGGCTGCCGTGTGGCCAGCGCGGGCGGGGCGGGGGCTGCGGTCGGCCCGACAGCCGCGGCCGTGGTCCCTTTGGTGCTGGTCGTGGTGCGGCGGCGTTCCATGGTCGTGACCGGCGTGAACGGGGACGGACGGGAATCGACGAGCGGAGGCCAAAGGGTGGAGTGGAGCCGGCAGGCCCGCCGGGTCCGATCTCGGGGCAGTTTATCGCGGGGGCGGGGAGCGGTGCTGCGCCGCTTTCAGCGGGAAACGAACGGGTGGCCGGCGACCGGCGCCTCGCGGGCCAGCGGCGGGTTGGCCGCCATCCCGGGCCGGGAGGGCTGCCACTGGGCCGCCACGGGCAGTTCCTCGATCAGCTCGGCCGCCGGGTCGATGCACCACAGGTCGCCCATCGAGCGTCCTGACACGAGCCAGCGGACGATCGCATCGAGCGGCTGCGGCACCACCACCGCCACCCGGCCCGCCGGATGCCGCTTGAAGAGCTTCTCGAGCACGGTCTCCACCCGCTCGCACGCCTGCTCGAGCAGCTCCCCTTCGGGGGGCGCGACGGCCCAGGGATTGTCTTGCCACTGGCGATGCAGCCGCGGCTGCTTCTCGCGGATGTCGTCCACGAGTTTGCCCTGCCAGAGCCCGAGGTCGAGGTTGTCGAGATTCGCCAGCGGCCGCGGCTTGAGCCCGCAGGCCGCGGCGATGAGCCGACCGGTCTCCACCGCGCACTCGGCCTCCGAGGTGTAGATCGCCGCGGGAGGTTCCGCCGCCAGCCGCTCGCCGGCCTTCCTGGCCGCCGCCACGCCCTCCGGCGAGAGCGGCAGATCGAGCGTGCCGCGAATGCGACCCTGGAGGTCGTAGTCGGTGACGCCGGAGCGAATCACGATCAGGTGGTCAGGCACGGGAGGGATGTTCTCCGGAGGAGTGGATCTCAGGCCGCGGCGCGGGCCAATGATTCGAGTTCGACGATCGCACGGGCATAGTCGGTGGAGCGGATCACGGCGCTGCCCGCCACGATCAGTTCAGCACCGGCCGCGGCCGCCGAGCTGATGGTTTCGGTCGAGATGCCGCCGTCTACGCCGAGGCGGAAGGAGGCATTGAGCCGGCTGCGGGCCGCCGCGAGCCAGGTGAGTTTTTTCAGGGCGACGGGGTTGAACTGCTGGCCGCCGAAGCCCGGTTCCACGCTCATCACCAAGACGCCGTCGCAGGCATCGAGGTAGGGCTCGAGCCGCTCCACCGGGGTGTGAGGGCTGATCGCCAGATGGGCCCGACAGCCCGCCCCGGTGATCGCTGCGAGCGCCCGCCGCGGCTCCTCCAAAGCCTCGATGTGCACCGTCACGATGTCGGAGCCGAGCCTGGCATACTCCTCGATCACCCGCTCGGGCTCCGCGACCATGAGGTGCGTCTCGATCGGCACGCGGGAGGCCTTCCGCACGGCCTCGACCACCACCCGCCCGTAGCTGAGCTGCGGTACAAACTGGCCGTCCATCACGTCGAGGTGCAGGGCCGAGGCCCCGGCCGTTTCGAGCCGCTCCACCTCGCGGGCCAGGTGCCCAAAATCGCAGAGGAGCAGGGCCGGCAGCACCACGGGACCGTGGGCCTCGAGGGTCGCTGTCAGCCGGTCGAGGGCCTGGCCTACCTGGTGGGTCACGGGTGCGTGATGCAAAGGGCGGCGGGTCTTCGAGGACCCGCATCGTTAACGCGGATTCTACCAAGTGACCGGCGACGGGCAGCGAAACGGCTCATCCCCGGCGATCGGCGCAACCCCAACGCCAGCCTCGCCCACCCACTTTCTCGCCTCGCCTGGCTCGCCGCCCCTGCGACGCAAATCCCTGCGGTCGATAGACTTGCATCACAGGGGAAACGCCATGGCCACCACGCTTCACCAGCCTGCTGCCGCCGGAACCGACGGCCCCGCGACCCTCCTGCCCAGCCGTCTCTCGGCCATCGACCGCGAGCGGATCGAGGCCCGGGTGCAGGCCATCGGCCGCGACCTCCTGGCGGCCGCCCGTGCCGCCCGGCCGTCGATGATCTCGCCGGAATACTGGGCCGAGCAGGCCGGCGAATGGGCCACGGCCGACGACGATCTCAAGGTGCGGCTCTTCCGGCTCGTCGACTGCATGCCGATGCTCGACGACCCCGCCGCGGTCGACCGACACCTCCGCGAATACATTGACGACGACGTGATCGAGCGGCTGCCCACCGCCATCGGCATGGCGTTTAAGGCGGCCCGCACCGGCCTGCTCTCGCCGCTGGCCGCCCGGGCCGTTCGCGCCGCGATGCTCGCCCAGGCCCGTCGGTTCATTGCCGGCACCACTCCCGCCGAAGCCGCCCGGGCCGCCCTCGCCGAACGCCGCCACCACCGCGGCTTCACGCTCGACCTCCTCGGCGAGACGGTCACGAGCGACGCCGAGGCCGACGCCTACGCGGCCGCCTACACGCGGCTGCTCACCGAACTGCCGCCGCAGGCCGCAGGCTGGCCCCACGACCCGCTCGTCGATGACGGACCCGCCGCCAATGGCCGGCCAGCCGCGCTGCCGCGGGTGAACGTGTCGCTCAAACTCTCCGCGCTCGACAGCCGGTTTGATGCCATCGACGCCGCAGGCACCACCGCTCGCGTGCTCGCCCGGCTGCGGCCGCTCTGGCGGCTCGCCCGCGACTCGGGTGCGCAGGTTCACGTCGACATGGAGAGCCACGCCAGCAAAGACCTCACCCTCGCTATCTTCAAACGGATCGCGATGGAGGAGGAGTTTCGCGAGTGGCCGCACTGCGGGATCGTGGTGCAGTGCTACCTTCACGAAGCTCCCCATGATCTGACCGCGCTCGCCGCCTGGGCGAAACACCGCGGCACGCCCGTGTGGGTGCGGCTTGTGAAGGGCGCCTACTGGGATTACGAGACGATCCACGCCCGCGCCGTCGGCTGGCCGGTGCCGGTGTGGCAGGAGAAGTGGCAGACCGATGCCTGCTACGAGGCCGCGACGACCTTCGTGATGGAGCACGCCGATGCGATCCGGCCTGCGCTCGGCAGCCACAACCTCCGCTCGCTCGCCCACGGCATGGCCGTCGCCGAACACCTCGGCCTCGATCGCCGCGGCGTCGAGATGCAGATGCTCTACGGCATGGGCGATGCCGAGAAGGAAGCCGTCACGAAGGCCGGCTGGCGGATGCGGGTGTACATGCCCTACGGCGAACTCGTGCCGGGCATGGCCTACCTCGTGCGCCGCCTCCTCGAAAACTCGTCGAACGATTCCTTTCTCCGCGCGGGCTTCATCCAGCACGTGCCCGCCGAGCAGCTCCTCGCCCCGCCATCGCCCCCCGCTGCGCCGGCGCCCGCCCAGGCCGTAGAGCCCTACGGCGAGTCGTTTGAAAACGAGCCCCTCGCCGACTTCTCGATCGAGGCCAACCGCCAGGCGATGCAGCAGGCGATCGACCGCCTCACCGCCGCGCTTGCCGTGGGGCCGGCCCGCGTGGGCGTCGTGATCGACGGCCTGGCCTTCGAGACCGCCGACCGCTTCCTCCGCGAAGATCCGTCTGACCATCGGCGGACGGTCGCCGAGGTCTGCATGGCCGGCGTCGACGACGCCCGTCGCGCCGTGGCCGTGGCCCATGCCGCGCTGCCGGCCTGGCGGGCCGCGGGCGTGCACCGGCGGGCCGACGCGCTCCGCGCCGCGGCCTCGATCATGCGGGCTCGCCGCCACGACCTCGCGGCCACGATGGTGCTCGAGGCGGGAAAGCCCTGGCGGGAGGCCGATGCCGATGTCGCCGAGGCGATCGACTTCTGCGACTACTACGCGCGGCAGGCGCTCGATCTCTTTGAGCCGCGGCGGGTGGATCTCCCGGGTGAGGAAAACGTGACGGCCTTCCTGCCGCGGGGCGTGGCCGTCGTGATCGCTCCCTGGAACTTCCCGCTCGCCATCCTCGCCGGAATGACGACCGCGGCGCTGGTGACCGGCAACACCGTGGTGATGAAGCCCGCCGAGCAGGCGTCGCTGATCGCCCGGAAGCTCCACGAGATCCTGCTCGAAGCGGGCGTGCCGCCGGCGGCGGTGGCCTTCCTGCCGGGCCGCGGCGAGGTCGTCGGCCCCGCGCTCGTCGCCCATCCCGACACCGCCGTGATCGCCTTCACCGGATCCCGCGACGTGGGCCTGGCGATCAACCGGCTCGCCGCGGAAACCTCGGCCGCGGCCGACGCGCGGCAGGTAAAGCGGGTGATCGCCGAACTGGGGGGCAAGAACGCGATCATCATCGATGACGACGCCGACCTCGACGAGGCGGTCGTGGCCGTGACCCACAGTGCGTTTGGCTTTCAGGGGCAGAAGTGCTCCGCCTGCTCGCGGGTGATCGTGCTTGACCACGTGCACGACGCCTTCGTGACGCGGCTCGCCGGCGCCGTGCGGAGCCTCCATGTGGGGCCGGCGGCCGAGCCTGGCACCCAGGTGGGCCCGCTCGTCGATCGGGAGGCCCGCGACCGCGTGCGGTCGTTTATCGAGATCGGCCGCGGCACCGCGCGGGAGGTCGTGGCCGTGAATGTGGGCGAACTCGACGACCGCGGCTGGTTCGTCGGCCCGCACGTGTTCGCCGACGTCGATCCCGACGGACCCCTGGGCCAGGACGAAATCTTCGGGCCGGTGCTCGCCGTCTTTCGCGCCCGCGACTTCGACCACGCGATCGCCCTGGCCAACGACACCCGCTACGCCCTCACGGCCGGCGTGTTCTCGCGGAGCCCGGCCCGCCTCGCCCAGGCCCGGGAATCGCTCGCGGCGGGCAATATTTATTTCAACCGCGGCATCACCGGCGCCCTCGTCCACCGGCAGCCCTTCGGCGGATACCGGATGTCGGGTACCGGCAGCAAGGCTGGAGGGCCCGACGCGCTGCTGCCGTTCGTCGTCTCTCGGACCGTCACCGAAAACACGATGCGGCGGGGATTTGCCCCGGCGCAGCCGACCGGGGACGGACCGAAACGCTGAAAACGGGCGATTTTCGCGGGGGCTGGTGGCCGCTCACGAAACGGTCACAATCGCCCACTAGACCACCGAGGCCGAGAGCGGCTGCCCCGGTCCGCCGGTCAACCGGTTCCTCGGCCTGCGGTGTCTTGGCCCACGGCCGCGGACCGTTCGCTCACCCCACCCGGAGAAGGTCGCATGCTGATGCAGATGAAGCGCGTGGCGGCGATCGCGCTGGCCGTCGCGATGCTCGGGCCGGTCTGGGCAACGACGCGGGCGGAGCCGCAGGAAGTCGACACGGCCCTGCCGCCCTACCGCAAGGCCGCCGGCGAGGTGGCCGGATCGCTCAAGTGCGTCGGCTCCGACACGATGAACAACCTCGTCGCCCTCTGGGCAGAGGGGTTCAAGAAGTTTTATCCGAGCGTCCGCGAGGGAATCGAGGGCAAGGGCTCGGCCTCGGCCCCGCCGATGCTCACCGAGGGGGCCTGCACGTTCGGCCAGATGAGCCGCAACTGGAAGCCTTCGGAAATCGATGCCTTCAAATCGAAGCACGGCTACCCGCCGACGGTCGTGCCGGTGGCCATCGACATGCTGGCCATCTTCGTGCACCGCGACAATCCGCTTCAGGCACTCACGCTTCAGCAGGTCGACGCGATCTTCTCGAAGAATCGCACCGGCGGGGCCACCGCCGACATCCGCACCTGGGGCGACCTCGGGCTGGAGGGAGAGTGGAAGGACAAGCCGATCAGCCTCTATGGCCGCAACGCCTCCAGCGGCACCTATGGCTACTTTAAGGAGTTTGCGCTGTTTCAAGGTGACTTCAAGCCGACCGTGAAGGAGCAGCCCGGCAGTTCGGCGGTCGTGCAGGCGATCGCGAGCGACAAGTATGCGATCGGCTACAGCGGCATCGGCTACAAGACGGCCGACGTGCGGGTCGTACCGCTCGCCGCCGAGGCCGGTGCGGCCGCGGTCGAACCGGTGGCGGCCAATGCCTACTCGGGCGACTACCCGCTTGCACGGTTTCTCTACCTGAGCGTCAACCGCAAGCCCAACGCGCCGCTCGATCCGCTCAGGCGGGAGTTTCTCCGCTACGTGCTCAGTGCCTCGGGGCAGGGGGATGTCAAAAAGGACGGCTACCTGCCGCTGCCCCCGGCCGTAGTGGACCAGGCGGTCACGGACGCGGGGATCGAGTGATTTCGCCGCCGGTCTCCTTCGGAGCCGGGGCAGACGTACCGCGGACGAGCAGGTCGCATGCAGTCCCCTCCCTCTTTCACCGGCCGCTCCCGACGCCGCACGACCCGCCCGTGGGTGAAGGCCTCCGACCGGATCGCGCGGCTGGTGATCACGCTCGGTGGCATCAGCACGATCGCGGCGGTGCTCGCGGTGGGTGCGTTTCTGCTCGCCGTGGCGGCCCCGTTGTTTACGGGAGCGACCGCGGCGCTTGACCGCGTGGCCCCGTTGCCCGAGGGCCGCTCGCTGGCGGTCGGTGTGGATGAATCGGGCAGTGTCGCCTGGCTGCTCGATGGCGCGGGGGACGACCACGGCCGGATCGCCGTCGTCGGACTCGCCGACGGGGCGGTGCTCCTCGACCGGCCGGCCTCCGAGACAGGACTCGCTGACTGCACGGCGGTTCGCACCACCACCGGCGGCATGCTCGCGGCCGTGGGCTTCGCCGACGGATCGTTTCGCACCGGCCGCATCGGCCTCGATGCGGTCTACGAGTCGGCCGACGGCCTGCGGCCCGACCAGCTGCCCGCGCGGGTCGGCGGCGCGGTGACGGTGGACAACGCGGTGATCGTCCGCCTGCCGGGCGAGCGGTTCTCGCGGGTGTCGTTGGTCGCGGAACTGGGCGGGCCGCCGGCTGAGCCGCTCGGCGGCAGGATCATCGACCTCGATGTGGTGCCGCTCACGGGAGGCCCACTGGTGGCGGCGGTGGACGACGTCGGCGGGGTACGGATCGAAAAGGTGACCACGAAGAAGAACATGCTCACCGGCAAACTCACCGCCACGCCCCGTGGCACCACGATCGCTCCCATCGAGGGCTTCCGGCCGCGGTTCATCCGCGTGTCGGCCCTCGGCGACCAGCTCTTCCTGATCGCCGCCGATGGTGCGGCCCGCCGCTACCTGATCCGCAACCTCGACGCGCCGCTGATGATGGAGGCCTTCACTGCCGCAGCCGGCGATGCCGGCGTGACGGCGGTGGAGCGGCTGTTCGGTGGCGTGTCGCTTGCTGTCGGCGATGCCGCCGGCCGCGTGCGGATCCTGTTCGCCACCCGCGGTGAGGCCGACGACGGTGCGGAGCCGGCGGCGGCCGACGGCCTACGGATGGTCGTGGCGCGAACGTTTGAGCCGCGCCGCTCGGCCGAGCCGGCCGGGATCGTGGCCCTCGCGGCGTCCCCCCGCTCCCGCCTGTTCGCCGCCTCCGATGCGGCCGGGGGAGTGCGGCTGCTCCAGTCGACCACCGGCATGGAGGTGCTCGAAGCTCCCGCCCTCCGCTCGACCGCCGACGCCGCCCCCGCGATGGTGGCCGAGCAGCTCTGCATCGCCTCCCGCGAAAACCGGCTGCTCGCCGCCGGCATGGGCAGCCTCGCCGCCTGGTCGATCGACGCGGGCTATCCCGAAGTCTCGGCTCGCACGCTGCTCAACCCGGTGTGGTACGAAAACTACGCCGCCGAGTCGCATGCCTGGGAGACGACCGGCCACGAGGCCTTTGAATCGAAGTACGGCCTGCTGCCGCTGATCTTCGGCACCCTCAAGGCCACGCTCTACTCGATGCTGTTTGCGACGCCGATCGCAATCCTCGCGGCGATCTACGCCAGCCAGTTCATGCACCCGCGATGGAAGTCTCGCATCAAGCCGACCATCGAGATGATGGCCAGCCTGCCGAGCGTGGTGCTCGGCTTCATGGCCGGGCTCGTGTTTGCGCCGCTGATGGAGCGGTCGCTGATGCCGCTGGTGACGGGCTTCTTCGTGGTGCCCGTGGTGCTGCTGCTGGCGGCCCACCTCTGGCAGTTGCTGCCCTCGGGCTGGCGGGCGCGGCATGCGGGCTGGCGGCTGGCGGCCGTGGCGTTTGGAGCATTGCCGGCGGGCGTGATGGTCTCGCGGGCGGTGGCACCCGCCGCCGAGCGATTTCTGTTTGGCGGCGACATCGGGGGCTGGCTGGACGGCCACGGCGGCAGCAGTTTTGGCGGCTGGGTGATCGCGAGCCTGCCCCTGGCGGGCATCGCGGCCACGGCCCTCGTGGGCCGGGGGTTGAATCCCTGGCTGCGGCACGTGAGTGCGGGCTGGTCGCACCGCCGCTCGGCCGTGGCGTCGCTTGCCGCCTTCCTCGGGGGAGTCGTGGTGACGGTCGCGTTGGCCGCCGCGGTCGCCCTGCTCCTCGACTCGCTCCGGTTTGACACCCGCGGCGGCATCTTCGGGACCTACGTGCAGCGCAACGCCCTCGTCGTGGCCGTCGGGATGAGCTTCGCGATCATTCCGCTGATCTTCACGATCGCCGACGACGCGCTCTCCAGCGTGCCCGACCACCTCCGCAGCGCGTCGCTGGGAGCCGGGGCCACGCCCTGGCAGACGGCAGTGCGGGTGATCGTGCCCTCGGCCGCCAGCGGACTGTTTTCCGCGGTAATGATCGGGCTCGGGCGGGCGGTCGGCGAGACGATGATCGTGCTGATGGCGGCGGGCAACACGCCGATCATGAGCTGGAACCTGTTCAACGGGTTTCAGACCCTCTCCGCAGCGATCGCCACGGAGCTGCCCGAGGCGGCCCGCGGATCGGCCCACTACCGCGTGCTGTTCCTCGCGGCGCTCACGCTCTTCGCGGTGACGTTCGTGGTCAACTCGGTCGCCGAGATCGTGCGGCAGCGGTTCCGGAGGCGGGCGTATGAACTCTGACCGCACCGTCCGCCGTCGGCCGCGATCCGGCTACTCCAACCTCGCCGCCCAGGGGGAACCCTGGGTCTGGCTGACCGCGGCATCGCTGGCGGTAGCGATCGCGATGATCGTCGGCCTGCTCTCCTTGATCGCCTGGCGGGGTGTCGCCACCTTCTGGCCGGTGCCGCTGGAGCGCGTCGCTCTTGCCGACGGCCGGAGCCTGCTCGGTGAGGTGACCGACCGCGAGCCGGCCATCGCCGCCGCCCCGTCGGCCGCCGGGCATCCGGCGCGGCGGCTCGTGCGGACCGGCGACTACGACGCCACGGGCAACCACTACGAGTGGATCGACGAAACCGCGATCACCGCCACGTCGCGGCCCGAGTGGGCGACGGTGGTGGAGCGGCTGGAGGCCGGCCGTCTGCACGGGATCCCGAAGCGGATCGTGCGCGGCGACACGACGGTGGCCGAGGGCCCGGCCGACGTCTGGCAGGCCTTTCTCAAGGAGCACCCCGCCGCCCGCGACCGCGCGATCCGGGCAACGCGGATCGACAGGGAAGACCGCGGCGAACTCCAGCGGCGGCTGCGGGCCGCGCGGCTGGCGGTCGTGCAGGCCCGGCTCAGCGGGGGCGAGGGCGGTTTGCAGGTGGCCGCCGCCGAGGCCCGCGAGCAGACGATCGCCGCCGAGATCGGCCGCCGCGAGCAGACGCTCGACGAGGAGACGGCAAAGCTCCGCGGGCAGAACGCCGGCTGGGCCGTGGAGTTTGAAACGGCGTCGGGCGGCGTCGCCGCCGTGCCGCTCGACGCAATCGTTCGCGCCTGGCAGCCCAACCGGCTCTCGCTCGGCGGCAGTCTGGGGGTGTATTTCTCCCGCTGGGGCGAGTTTCTCGCCGACGATCCCCGCGAGGCCAACAGCGCCGGCGGCGTGTTTCCCGCGATCTGGGGCACCGTCACGATGACGCTCATCATGGCGATCTTCGTGGCGCCCTTCGGTGTGCTGGCCGCCCTCTACCTCCGCGAATATGCCGGTCGCGGGCCGGTCACCACGGCAGTGCGGGTGGCGATCAACAACCTCGCCGGCGTGCCGAGCATCGTCTACGGGGCTTTCGGGCTGGGCTTCTTCTGCTACGTGCTCGGGGCGAGCATCGACGATGTGTTTTTCAAGGCGAGCCTCGTGGCCGACGGCCAGCCGACGTTTGGCACCGGTGGCCTACTCTGGGCGTCGCTCACGCTGGCGCTGCTCACGCTGCCGGTCGTGATCGTGGCCACGGAGGAGGCGCTCTCCGCGGTGCCCAACTCGATGCGGGAGGGCTCGTATGCCTGCGGCGCCGGCAAGTGGCAGACGATCCGCCGCATCGTGCTTCCCCGGGCGCTCCCCGGCATCATGACGGGGCTGATCCTCGCCATGGCCCGCGGCGCTGGCGAGGTGGCACCGCTGATGCTCGTGGGCGTCAAGAAGTTGGCCCTCGAACTCCCGGTTGACGGCAGCTTCCCGTATGTCCATCCGGAGCGGGAGTTCATGCACCTCGCCTACCTGATCTACGACGTGGGCTTTCAGAGCCCCAACAGCCAGGCGGCCCGGCCGATGGTGTACACGATCACGTTCCTGCTGGTGGCGATCATTGCCCTGCTCAACGTGGCCGCGATCTGGATCCGGTCGCGGCTGCGGCGACGGTTCGTCGCGCAGCAGTTCTGAGCACCGTGGTGTACGATTCCCCCTCCGCCCCGTCGGGGCATCATCGGAGCCGAGCCCGCCATGCACACCGTTGACGAGTCGCCTCGGGAAGCTGGTGCCCCACGAACTCCGGAGCCGCCGCAGGATCGCCTGGTGGCCGTGGCCGCGGGCCGCGAGGTCGAGCCCGAGGTGCACGAGAGCGTGCTCCGGGAGCCGCCGGTGCTGGAGATCGACCGCTTCAACCTCTGGTATGGCGCGAAGCAGGCGCTGCACCGGATCACGATGCTGATCCCGCTGCACAAGGTGACGGCGTTGGTGGGCCCGAGCGGCTGCGGCAAATCGACCCTGCTGCGGAGCGTGAACCGGCTCAACGACCTCGTGCAGAGCGTGCGGATCACGGGCGACATGCGGCTTTCGGGCGACTCGATCTACGACCCGCGGATGGACGTGATCGAACTGCGGAAGCGGATGGGGATGGTGTTTCAGAAGCCCAACCCCTTTCCGATGAGCATCTACGAGAACGTCGTCTACTCGCTGCGGATCGACGGCGAGACCAATCGCGGTGTGCTCGATGAGGTCTGCGAGATGAGCCTCCGGGGAGCCGCCCTCTGGGACGAGGTCAAGGATCGCCTTCAGGACAGCGCGGTGGGCCTGTCGGGCGGGCAGCAGCAGCGGCTCTGCATCGCCCGGGCGATCGCGGCTGAGCCGGAGGTGCTGCTGCTCGACGAGCCCTGCTCGGCCCTCGATCCGATCGCGACCGGCAAGGTGGAAGACCTCATCCAGGAACTCCGCGGCCGCTACTCGGTGCTGATCGTGACCCATAACATGCAACAGGCCAGCCGCTCGAGCGACTACACCGCCTTCATGTATCTCGGCAGGCTCATCGAGTACGGGGCCACGCCCGACATCTTCACCAAGCCTGTCCTCCGCGAGACGGAGGCCTACGTGACTGGCCGCTTCGGCTGATCGGCACCCTACCCGCCATGACCAAACACATCGAACGTCAGCTCGAGAACCTCAAGGAGCGGATCCTCCGCCTCGGCACCCTCGTAGAGGAGGCGATCTCGAAGTCGATCACCGCCTTCATCAACCGTGACGCATCGCTGGCCCAGCGGGTGATGGCCAGCGACGAAGACATCGACAGCATGGAAGTGGAGGTGGAAGAGGAGTGCCTCAAAATCCTCGCCCTCTACCAGCCCGTGGCCGCCGACCTGCGGTTTGTCGTTTCCGCCCTGAAGATCAACAACGACCTGGAGCGGATGGGCGACCTCGCCAAGAACATCGCCAAGCGGGTGACGCAGCTCCAGGGAGGCAGCCCGTATGATCTGCCCCCCGAGATCCGCACGATGGCCACGCAGGCGCAGGAGATGGTTCGTCAGTGCCTCGATGCCGTCGTCAAACGCGACCTCATGCTGGCCCGTCAGGTCCGTGAGGAGGATGACATCGTCGACGAGGCCCGCCAGCGGATCCAGCGGCGGGTGATGCAGGGCATCAAGGATCATCCGGAGAACGCCGAGAGTCTGCTCCGGATCAACTCGGTCGCCAAGCACATCGAGCGGATTGCCGACATGGCCACGAACATCGCCGAGGATGTGGTGTACATGGTCGAGGGGGACATCGTTCGCCATCGTTCCGAGGGCTGAGCAGACCCGTAGCCGCAGGTTTGCTACCTGCCGTAAGCACTGCCACAGGGCCCGTAGCCGCAGGTTTCCTACCTGCGCTGCGCGCCGCCACGGACCCGTAGCCGCAGGTTTCCTACCTGCGATGCGCGCCGCCACAGGGTCTTGGGTGCAGGTAAAAAACCTGCACCTACGGAGCGCTGACCGCTGCCACAGGGTCTCGGGCTGGTAAAAACCTGCACCTCCTAAGGAGGGGGCGGCCGGTGTCGGCGAGGGCCCGGGGGGCCTCCGCAACCGCCGTTCACCCCCGGGAAGCGGCCGTGGTACCCTTTCGCAGACAGGATTTCCGGCGATCGGACCGGGCTACGGGAGGCGTGTCGATGACGGGGTGTTGGCTTCGCGTTCATTCGCTGGTTGCCGCGATGGCGGTGGTGCTGGTCGGTATGGCTGCCGCCCGGGGGCAGGATCCCGTGCTGGTGTCGATCACCGGCCCACTGGTGGGCCGTGTCGGTGAGCGGGCGAGTTTCGAGGTCGAACTCGTCAACCGCTCCGGCAAGCCGCTCCAAAAACTCCGGGTCATCGACTATTTCGACAAGGGTTTTCACCACGAGGCCTCTGCGAGCCCGATCGAGCAGAAGGGCACGGTCGACCTCGCGGCCGGCACATC
>Ga0164295_10002017_pt1 | contig 16868 bp, 15 predicted proteins | sample GEODES006metaG_FD_111798 | JGI IMG/M metagenome (GOLD analysis project Ga0164295, IMG submission 111798) | Oligotrophic lake water microbial communities from Sparkling Lake, Wisconsin, USA - GEODES006 metaG | ecosystem: Environmental > Aquatic > Freshwater > Lake | place: USA: Sparkling Lake... | reverse complement strand
GTTCATAGATATTTCCTCCATTTTTTGTTTTTTCGTTTTCTTGGGTCGAATTAATTTTATGAGCGTATTTATGCCGCCCTTATCTCCGCTATTCATTCCATCAATTTCATCCATAATAATTGCTATTTTTTTGATCTTGTTGTTAAAAATACTCATTATATTTTTATCAGACATGTTATGTTTCGTGATTTCATCAATGACTGCTTTGTTTCTAATATCACCAGCGTCATATTTAATAACGTCATAATTGAGATCTTTCAAAATATTGGTAATAAACTTGGTTTTACCTGTGCCGGGTTCTCCGTAAATATAGATCCCCTTTTTAAATAATAAGTTGTTTTTGTTTAGTTCAAAATTAAGTAATATATCTTTTACAAATTTTACTTTATCTTCTCTCTTTAATAGTTTATTTATATTTATGTTTTCCATCTTATATGTATGTAAGTATTCTTTTTATGTCGATTTTGACACAATCCATGTTCTTTTAAAAAATCATTGAGCACATTTCTACATTTCGTAGAATTGTTATGAATACAGTAGTCGCTTAAAAAATAAAGATAGTTCTTGTACATGATGTTTTTGTAGACATATTGTTTCATATTCAACCATTTTTTAAAATTATCATTTAACGTTTGTAGAAATGCAAAGTCATGGTCTCTTCGAATGGTGGAGCGAATATAATTTTCAAACTGATTTTTTGGTATTAGATATTTGATAAGATGATGGTATTTATTATAATAATTTTTATTTACAAAGATGAGAGATGACGACGGAATATAAGTTTCAATTAAAGATAATAGATCCTCTGGAAGAATATATAATTTATTTAAATCCATATAAATATATTATATTTACACTAACGTTAGTTTTAAATTTTTTATAAATATTGTTTTTGTGGGTTTTGTGGTTTTTTCTAATTAGAAGATGACGACTGACTTACACACGGATTTGGTACACCATAGGTAAGGCCGTCCCACGCAATTTTACAATTATTAGCCCATGTATACTTTGCACAATTACCATTAGCGCCAACATAAGGAGCATTATTAAAATTCATTGTTAGATGACTATCCCCAGAAGTCGCACTACAAGTTCCTAAATTTCGAACGTTGACACAAGTAGAATTGGTTCCAGTGCCTTGACTAACCCAATAATCAGGACACTCGGGAACCATAGGTGGCCAATTGTTATAACGTGCATAGTATAAAGCTACTCCAATGAAAAACAAACTAATTAATAAAATAATAAATGCAATAATTAAAATAATTTTTTGAAAAGAATTCATTTATATAAATAGATATATAAAATACATATATAAAATAAAAAAAAATATTTTTTCTATTTTACTAATATAAATGAATAGAATAAATAATGGTAGAGTGGATATTAAAAGTCCTGATACAGCAAATCTTTTTGCACTATATGATAAAATACCAGCAAATCACTGTGTAACATTTAGGAACCCCACAGAAGGTCTATGGGATGAGACAACTTTATCAAAAGTTTTTTTCTCTCACCAAAACATTCAGATACTTCAAAATGGAATAAGAGCGGGAGTATACAAGAGATCAAATGGTCAATATTTAATTGGACCCCAAGACTGTGATTCATTAAAAATAGTAATGCGAAGTGTATATTTACAATATTCTGCAAATCAGCCAAAACATGTTACACAACAAGTTGAAGAGCTAAACAATATTGTATTGAATTACTGTATTCAACAAGTTTATGGAGAGGCACAAGGTTATTTGAAATACGTAGATGACGCGAGTACGCTTGTTGTACCAATCTCTCGTCCCGTCATGGCAAGTAATACTGATCGCACATTAGAATTAAAAACATGGTTTGGTAATAAAACAAATTGGGGTGATGTGATTGGCTAATGTAATAAATTAAAAAATATTATATTACAAGTTACAAAAATATTTACAAAATCTTCACTGGTATAAATTTATACTTACTTTACAGTTATTCTATTATCAGTGGTGCCTTGGCCTTTAAAGGTCCCTTTGAAACCACCTTCTTTTTTGATTTAGATGAACCCGCTTTTTCAGGTCCAACTAAACCACTCATTAACCGTTCGCGATTTTCTTTATATTCCAAATATTGTTCTTTCAAAACTCCCAACTCAGTCAACCACATTTGATAGATTGTCATATTTCTAACACCCGCCAATTCCAACTGTTTACTTTCATATTCTTTGTTTAATTTTTCCACATTTTCTTGAGTTACACTATCCATAGGCATTCTTGTTAAATATTTGAAATTGCCACCACCGTCATTTTCATCATCGACCTTAGTGTCTTTTTCTTTGTCGATCATTTGATATCCTTTCTCTTGTAACATTTGTGTAACTTGTGTGCTCGTCTTTTTCCTCAAATCAATGGTTCCCTCCAATACTTCGGTAATATACTTGGACTTATTAGACAACACCAATAGTTCTTTTTCTAAAGCGTTGATCATGGATTTTTTTCTTGTATCATAAAGTTTCAATCTTGTTTCATAATAGTCATCAATTATGGTTTCTACATTTTCATATTTTTTCAATTTATCTTGAGCATCAAACAAATGCATATTACTAGTTGTATTGGTCGTAAACAATTTCAATAATTTGTCGACACCATTGCATCCATGGTCTAATACAATATTTTCAAGCTCGTCTAGTTTTCCTTTAGCAAAAGTAATAGTGAATTCCACATTGGTGTCTTTACTCATATCATCATAGTCCTTTACAACAGCATTTATTTTTTTACCTTCTTTATCAAGACCAGGTTCAATCAAATTTTCTAATAGTTCTTTAAAATCTTCAGTCCAATAACCAACAGGCAATTCAGTAACTTTAATTTTATCAACCCCGACTTTTTCGTAACAACCTTTGATTAAGAATTTTCCATTTGAAATTTTGGAAATAGTTCCCTTGAAACCCTCATAATAAGGAATGAAGTCGACTGAGTTTGACCCTGTACTATTCAACTTTGATTTCAAATAATCAATAATTTCCAATGGATTATAACACATAATATCAGTACTAAAACCAGTACCAATTCCTTTGCTTCCATTAACAAGGATCATAGGAATGATTGGTGCATAATAAATGGGTTCAACCAATAATCCATCATCATCTAAATACTGTAAGATTGTATCGTCAACTGCTGGGAACAACGTACGAGTGATTTTATTCAAACATGTGAATATATATCTTTCCGATGCACTATCTTTACCACCTTGCAAACGAGTACCAAATTGACCATTTGGCATGAACAAATTGATGTTGTTTGAACCGACGAAATTTTGCGCCATTCCCACAATAGCTGCATTCAAACTGGCTTCACCATGATGATATCCAGAGTGTTCAGAAACATACCCACTAAATTGAGCTACTTTTATTTCTGATGTCAAGTTTTTTTTGAACGCCGAATACAAAATTTTTCGTAAACTGATTTTTAATCCATCCATTAAGTTTGGAATACTTCTATCACAGTCATATTTCGAAAAGTGAATTAATTCTTTGTTAATAAATTCTTCATAACTTACTTTTGAGTCGCTAGTATTTAAATAAGACTTACGATCATATTTTTCTAGCCAGTCTTTTCTGTCATCAGCGCGTTTTTTATTAAAGACCATATCAATAGTGTCATCACTATTTTTACCATTATGTTCAAATCCGACTATTTTCTTTTTCTCAAAATATTCGCGGAATTCTTTGCCTGTACTCGTACCTAAACCTTTATAATATTTGATTTTCCATCCTTTGAATTCGGTTTGGTTTATTCCATTTTGTTCTTTCCACATTTCATATTCTCCTTCATTATAGAACATCAATTCTTTGTCGCCTTTTCGCGCTTTCAAAATAGGTGTATTCATAAAACCAATAAATTCTGGAATTTCTGTCAAAGTAGGCCACTCGGATTGAAACAAATTGATACCGAGACCTTTAATATGACTTCCATCCAAATCTTGATCTGTCATAAATAACACCTTACCATATCTCAAGTTTTTATAAACATCATCTATGGTTTTATATTCTTTAGCAGTTTCTAGACCTAAAATCTTTTTAATTTCTGTGATTTCTTTGTTTTCAGAAATCTTTTTTACGCCTTCACCGCGAACATTGAGGATCTTACCTTTCATCGGATAAACGCCGATAATATTTCTGTCTTCAGAAGAGAGCCCAGAAATAATACCTGCCTTTGCTGAGTCACCTTCGCAAAATATGATGATACATTCTTTCGACTTTTCGGTTCCAGCCCAGTTTGCATCGGTTAATTTTGGAATTCCGCGAATACTCTTGGTTTTAGCACCATCAGTTTTTTTGGCTGCTTTATTTTCTTTTACTTCGGTCAAAGCACACGCTGCTTCCATAACACCCATTTTAGCTACTTTTTCAATGAATTTATCACTGACTTCGCATTTTGATCCAAATTTGGATGATGGTGTATTCATGAAATCCTTGGTTTGACTATCAAACGCGGGGTTTTCAATGTCACATCTCAAGAACAGTACCAGTTGCTCTTTAATACTATTTGGATTTACTTTTGTTTTCTTCTTTTTTTCAATATATTCAACTAGTTTTCTGGTGATTTGATTTAAAATATATTCAACATGTTTACCACCTTTTGCTGTATGAATACCGTTTACAAAAGAGACTTGGATAAATTCATTGTTAGGTGTCAATGCAACTGCATATTCCCATCGTTCACCATGTTCTTCGTAAACACGCTGACTTTCATTTTTATCACCAATATACATATCGATATATTGCTGGAAATTTTTGACTGGAATTAAATTGTTGTTGTATTTTACTTTCAAAGACTTGTCTGTTATGGCAGCTACATCGTATACTCTCTTTTTCAACAACGCTAATAAGTCAGATGATAATGCTTTATCTCCTTCTACAGCTAAACCCAAACGCGCATAATCAGGTTTGAATGTGATTTTAGTATACGGTTTTGTTTTGCATTTAGTAATAACAGGTTTGCAAATTTCATCTAAATTATTTTTGAATTCTTGAGTGTATTTTAGACCGCGTACATGGTCAATCGTTTCAATGGAACCGTAAGTTGACCAAATCAAGACGAGTTTAAAGCCAAACCCATTTTTACCACCAACGATTTTTTTTTCAGTTTTATCATAGTTTGTCGATGTTCTGAGATGTCCAAAAATCAATTCAGGGATCCATATTTTGTATTCGGGATGTTCAGCAACATCAATACCATTACCGTCGTTTATCATAATAATAGTTCCGTCGTCTTGAATGGAAATATCAATATAAGAAACAGGTAAAGAATTTGCAACGCCGTTGGCAAGAGCTTGTTTCATTCTTACAACATGATCTCGGCAGTTGACAATTCCTTCATCAAATAACTTGAATAAGCCAGGAATATATTTAATATTTTTTTCGACAATTTTATTACCATTTACGTTTGAACTACTATCATTAACAACCCAAAGATTACTATCGACTACCTCAACAGAACCGATGTAGGTGTCTGGATTGTCAAGAATATGTTGTTTATCGGTTTTTTGCTGATATTTATTAGCAAGAGCAGTGTCATTGTTAGTTGAACTCATTTTGTGTATCGTATTGTATGTTGATATATAAAATCTTTAAATTTTATTTCATTTTTATTTTTTATTTTTACATAGTATAGTGTATACTAGACGAGTGAGCATGAATTTTTTTATAAATAAAAATCCTCCGAGAAAAGTATTCAAACAGCTAATAGATTATGCAGCTTTTTTAGAGAATGGCAAATGTGACTGTAAACCAGAAATATATAAAAAACAATCATGCCAACCATACGCTACGAATGTTACGAAAGGTTTAAGAGTTTCATACGATGTTAATACATATCTCGGAGGTAGAATTCAATTTGGTAATTATTATTTAATACCATCTCGCAGACCCGGATTGAATTATTTAGGACGTTCCGAGGGGATGCCTGGTGGAAGCGGAGCTCCTATTAAAAATAAGTTTTAGCAAAAAAATTAGTTTTTTTATTTAGAACTAACTGACAAAAAAAATAATATTTTCTCTCTTAAAATATATAAATGACAAAATATTCAAAATCCGCATCGGGTAAATATGTTATTCAAGGTAAAAGTTACGAAATGTTGATGGGATCCCGCGCACAAGTATGGCACGGAACTGCGTATAAAACTTCTGGTGGGTTAACAAAAAATAATCTAATGCAAAACAAGGCAGGACGTATTGTTTCAAAAGCAAAACACAGTACAGCCAAAAGAGAACGACGTTTAGTGAAAGCTGGTTATGGAACCAAGAAAGGCAAATTTGGTTTTGTCAGGATGGGTAAAACTGGCAAACGCATGTCACGCGGACGTCGTGGTAGTCGCAGCAGACGTCAAAAAGGCGGTATGTATGCATTAAATCCAGCTTCTTATGATGGTAGAGGAGAAGGGTTAAGAGGAGATTCTAATTCGGTTCAATTTGCTGCTGCAAACGCTTAACCTTTTAGAAATCCACCTTTAGAAATCCACCTTTAGAAATCCACCTTTGAGAAATCCACCTTTAGAAAAGGTGGAGCCAAAGTTTTGCACCACTTTTCTCAAAAGTAGTTTTGCACCACTTTTTATAAAAGTGGTATTATTATTTTATATACTCATTATATAGCATATAAAATAAGTCAATGACTAGAAGCACAAGAAAAAGAAGTACAAAAAAAACTCGAACAACAAGAAGAATTCATAAAAAAACTAGAATGACACGAAAAATAAAAGGTGGAACTATACCTAATGATGTAAAACAATGCAAGTCTACATTTGTCAAAAAAATGCAAAAAAAACGTTCAGAGACACTCAAAGATCTAAGAAACGTTTTGGAAAAACAAGTTCGTGAAAAATTTGCAAACAACCCAAAAGAATTGAAAGAAAAACTGGATAATATTCGAAAATTTACAAAACTAGATAAAAAGATGGAGAGTGTTGCAAATAGTTTACTCGTTAAATCATATTGCAATCCAGGTTGTAAAAATACAATCCTTGAACCAGGTGAAAAATTACCTGATAGTTATTATAAGCTATTTGGAAAAGATAAAAATGTAATAAAATATTTTGAAGAAGAAAAGAAGAAACTTTTTGGAAATAAAACAGACGTTTTAAAAGATAATTTTTATGAAAAAGCACCCAAAAAATATCTAGATGAAATTAAAAAAGACGGTGCTATTTCTCTTTGTTCGCCTATTACAAAAAATCCACCTTCTTCAACCTTTAAAAAAGGTTGAGCCAAATTTACCTTTTAGAAAAAGGTAAAACCAAAACAACTTTTCAAAAAAGTTATGCAAATCTACTTTTCAAAAAAGTTGTGCAAAACTTTGGCTCCACCTTACCACTTTTCAAAAAAGTGGTGCAAAATGTTTGGCTCAACCTTTCTCAAAGGTTGATGTTGACCCAGTTAGTTTCAATAAATTTTTCATACACAATATACTTGGATATTTTTGAATACAGAAATTTTTCAAAGTAACGCTTACTCACTATCAGTTTGTTAGATTGACTATAGCAAAATTTATAATAATAATTATATGCATCATCGAATGAAATGAGAGCCAATGAATGATTTGCTTTCACTTCATTTTTAATAAAATCAAACGACTTTTCTATACTATTTTTTTTATCCCATATACTACACGAAACATTCAATACATATTTATTTTCAATAATTTCGATATGCGGGAAAAAATGCTTCAATATTTTAAGGACATTGTCTTCATTAATATTTCCATTCGAAATCAATTTTTCGTTACAGTCGTTTCCATTTCCAATTTGTTGTGTCCAAAGTTTAAATAACATGCATATTTCATCAATCTCAAGTTCATCATAGTTGTCGCTTGTCTCTATTATTTCACATTCATTTTCAATTTCTCCTTCACATGGGTCATTGTTGTTAGTAAATTGAATAGTTTTTTCCCAAAATTTGATGAAGTCACTTTCAATTGGTAAATATTTACTTGTTAAATTAATAAAACTATCATTATCTTCATCGTATTTATATATTTCTTTTAAAGACGCTTTTAAAGAATTAGAATATATCATATTAGGCAAATAATATGCGGATAAAAATTGTTTCCAAATAAAATGCAAATTTTTCCAATGGATCATACTCTTATTATCATCAACTTTTCTCAGAAATTTTTCACAAAAACATTCTATTATTTTTTGTTGACTATTAGAACGCAAATAAAATGCAAAATTTTTGAATTCCTCATCCGATTTATTTTCTAAAAACTTGTCCGAACTTTCATATCTTTTAGAATAATGTATTGCAACGCATAACAAATCAAGCCCATTTTTCTTTAACTGGTCTTTCCATGTATCATGCGAATACGCTTCATTCATTTTGAGCAAACGATAGTTTTCATATGAATTATTTTCATGATACTTAGTAACAAAATTATGGGTTGTGTTTGTATTTCCAATCGATAAGTAAGCAACACTTTCTAAATCGATAAGTAATTTTTTCATATTTTGACTAATAAAAAACAGTAACTGTGAATTTTTTTTGAGTATATTATCGCCTATTATAGTTAAGAAATGTTTAGCTTGAGTTTTAGTGTTAAATAGCGATGGGTAAATAAAATTCAATACATTTTGTATTGTATCTGTTTCAGGAATAGAATTGAATAAGCTTCGATCTTTGATTAATTTTATAACATTAATTTTGGTTTTATGTTTCCAGTCTAATAATACTCTTTCTTTAGAAATAGAAGAGAGAAGTTTGTGAGTAATATCATCTTCTTTTACAATAGTATAATTTTTACCATCGTATTCATAGTAATAACCGTTGTTTACCAAATGAAAATATTTGTTATTACTTAAAAAAATTTGTATGAAAATTTGTTGTTCATTGGATAAATAGTGTGTCCGTGTAATTCGTTTTTCATGGTTTATCTTTTCATTTTTAAGAGTGTTTGGTAAGTAGTTATGAACATGCGTGTATATCCTTTGTAGCATGTAGTTGTCATTTTCATATATTTTAAAAAGTTGGTTCAAAGATAGTAGACAATTTTCTTGCAGCTGTTCTATATTTTTTGTTTCTGTCTCTGTTTCTGTTTCCGTTTCTGTTTCTAATTCTAGTCCTATCATAAGTTGCTATTAGTATTTTAAATTTGTATGTTTAAATATTAATTAATAATAATAATAAAATTGTATATATACAAGAAGGATGACGACACGAAAAATAAATTTACGCTATTTACCAAAAAGATTGACCAAAAAAGACAAACAGCTTCAATCAAAAATGTTATTGAAATCTAGAAAAATGTATAAGCGTGGTAAATATTATACCAGAAAATCTGTGGCATCGTATAAAAGTAAACCATCAAACCATGTTTTAAATGCGAAAAAAATGTACAAAGTGGATCGTATAGGTCCAACAGACGAATTGGCAAAAGCAACAGGGTGTTCGAAAAATGCATTGGCCAAAATAATACAAAAAGGCGAAGGCGCTTATTTTTCGTCTGGTTCTAGACCCAATCAAACAGGACAGTCATGGGGTGTAGCAAGATTAGCAAGTTCGATTACATCGGGTAAAGCAGCCGCAGTAGATTTTTCTATTTTAGAAAAAGGTTGTAAACCTAACAGTAAAGCGTTAAAATTGGCAAAAATAGCAAAGAGAAAATATGGTCATGGTACACGTCGTGTACCGAAAGTTAAACTTGTATAAAATGTAAATATAAATAATAAAACGCGAAATTCAAAATATAAATAACCTCGCCATAAAATATATTTTCACGTATATTTATTATAATAAATAATAATGCTAGAATTTCTAAAAATAATGATGAGAGTAGTATTATATTACAGTCGAATAAATAGCAATGTCTCATCATAAAAAATAATATTGAAGTAAAAACTAAAAATGCAAAAATATAATGAATTATATTAGTTTCATTTACGTAAATAAGTCCATATATTCCAATCACTAATAAAGAAACACAAAAAATTGAATAAATATCATTTCTTTCTAATTCATATAATAATGTGCATACACCCATTAAAAACATGTAAAATAAAATATAATATTTACAGTTGTCATTGCATATTATGTTAGATATACTATTATTAGAATTATAATAATAATATACATAATAAATTGGTAATATATAACAAATTATCATTGATAATAGTAGTACATTTTTATTCATATTATATATATAGTTATTTTATATTATTTAACAATGAGCGATGTTTGCCGCGTTTATTTTTGCAAAAATAATTAGTTTTCATAAGTATTTAAAGATTATATTAAAAAAATAAGTATAATGTCAAACTCACAAGATAAAAACCAGAAATGTTCTTTAGATGAAACATTTAATGAAGGAAATGTTTTAACAATTAAAACAGTACAAATTGCTCCTTTTAGAACACTTATGACTGCGTTGAAAGATATTTTATTAGAAACCAATATAACATTTCAACCAGATGGCATTCGAATAATCAATATGGATAAATCACACACAATTTTAGCGCATTTATTTTTGGCTGCTCAAAATTTTGAATTTTATGAGTGTAAAAAAAGTAAAATAGTAATTGGTGTAAACATGTTTCATTTGTTCAAGTTGATAAATTCAATTGATAATGATGATACGCTTACTATTTATATTGAAAAGTCGGATTATTTGGATGGAATTGTTTCTCATTTAGCATTAAAATTTGAAAATGGCGAGATTAAGCAATGTAAAACGCAAAAACTTAGATTGATTGAACCTGAACTAGAAGAGCTTGAGTATCCCGACGTAAAATTCTCATCTATTATCAATCTACCATCTACTGATTTTCAAAAAATAATTCGAGACTTGTCATGTATTTCGGAAAAGTTGGAAATTAAATCGGTAGGAAATGAATTAATTTTTAAGTGTTCTGGTCAATTTGCTTCTGCTGAAATACATAGGGCTGAAACAGATGGCAGTATGGGTTTTATTTTGAAACAAGACTCATCAAAAGTAATTCAAGGTGAATTTTCTTTGAAAAATTTAGGGTATTTTATAAAATGTACAAATTTATGTAATCAAATAGAAGTATATTTAGAGAATGACTTGCCTTTAGTCGTAAAATATGATGTAGCAAGTTTAGGCAGTATCAAATTATGTCTTGCACCATTACCATCTTCATAATAACAAGATAAAAATATTATAATATATAAAGTATATAATAATATAAAATGTCCACATGTTTACAAAACAAAACGAATAATCTTATAAATAGTCTTAGAAGTGTAAATGAGTATTATAGAGATTACAACGATTATTTGTACAACAAACGATGTTGTAATAAATTATGTTCCTCTGTCGATAAAAACAGTATTGTTAATTTAGGTAATGGAAGATGTTGCAGTAACAACATTTCGAAATATTATAATAGTTATAGCAATTTTTTAAATGACAAAAATTGTTGTTCTAAATTGGTTTTATTTAATGCTTATCTAAAATATAAAAATAATCTTACAGTATTACAATAAATACTAAAATACTTATTTTATTTTGCAAATCTCTACTAAGGTGTGTATTTCAACATTTGTTCAATATATTTCTTATCATAAAAACCAATTCTAGTAGTTCTATCCCATGTGCTATAATTTATTAAAACTCGCTCATCTTCCACTACAATACTCAAACAATATTCTATTGGTTCTCCTTCAAATTTGAAAGGAGCAGAATATCTCAACAACTTCATCTCCTCATCGAAAACAACAATCATGTGATAATAATGTCTAGGTTGTTCATAAGATACAACATGCACAACAAACCAAATTTCACTTTCTTCGTATGTGATTGTGATATTACCGCTGTTGTTCGTTGTTTGTTTAATATATTTAAATCCGCATGTCGAACCGCGAACATGAGAAAATATTCTAGGCATTTCTTTTGTTTCTACAACATCAATAAGTTTTGTTTCTTGATCTAGCTTACATATTTGCAATGGAAACCATTTATAAACAATGTGAGTTGATTTGCGGTAGTCGACAAAGACCCAATTTTTTTCACATTCCGACTTGTTAAATCGTTGGTTCAATTCGACAGGAATTAATTTGTTGTTACTACTACTATCAACATCATATTTACCCGAAACTATTCCCAAAAACCCATTGTCGTGCAATCCTGTACCAATAAATAGAACATCGGCGCCGTCAACATCATTAAAAATCTTAATATCCTCTACACCAATATATTTTTTATTATCAAAATACAATTCAAAGTTTTTACAAGAAACAAACTCCAAATTTTTGTCTAATTCTACCATCTTATTCACTGTAATAATATTTTTATCACAATTTATGTAAGAACCATTTTCAGTAATATAATAATTAACGTAACGAATATTCATGAGATATTTGTATTCCTTGTCAAATTTATTAGCTGTTTTTTGTTGTATCAAACAACTAGATGAAGAATTAAATTCAACATCTTCATTGTTTATTTTAATAACAAGTTTATCATCTGCAACACTTTTATGATAAGGAACCAAAATATCTTTATAAAATTTCATGTTGCTTAATAAATTATTATTAATCCCGGAATCACATGAATTATTTAAAATACTAACAACTTCATCATTAATCTTTTTAATACCCAAATAAGACGCAATAATAGAAAATTCATAGTCCAATTTATACGTATAAACATCATTGGACAAAAATAAATAATCATCACGAAAAATGGGTTTTTTTAATATTTCTTTTGCCAAATTGTAAAAATGAAATCCTAATTTGTGTTTTGATATAATTCTATAATGTGATACAATTTCATGCAAATTTTCAACCCTTTCTGGTAAAATATTGAAACATTCAAGCCAGTAATATATTGCATCATTCATTTTACCCAAAGATTTGTAACATTGACCAATATTGTAACTACTATACCATACTTCTTGAACCCAACCTCCACATTCTATTCTTTTTTTATAATTTTCAATAGCATTTTCGTATTGACCACAGTTCATATAACTATTTGCTAAGTAAAAATAGTATCGCATTGCATTTTCAGGTTCGTCTTTTAATCCATTTGTTAAAAGTCTAATATCTCTTTCATATTTATCGCTTTTAGCACCACCATCTCCAATATCAAGAATGAACAGTTCATTTTTACTCAGGAGTTTACTTTTTGCACTACCTGGCGTATTAATATATTCATGTGTAACTCCAGCATAACTGTAGAGCCCATTGTTGCGAACAATTCGAACATTTTGATAATAAAAATTTTCGCTGCCTTGCAAAATATATAAAAAATCATAATCATTGAGTTTGGTTTTATCGAAATTTCTTGCGTCTAAAATCATATCAGCATCTAAAAAAAGAACATAATCTGACATTCCTGGACAAGCTTTCAATGCAACATTTCTGTTATGTGCAAAGTCTTTGAATGGCTCATGAATTATTTTACCCGGTATATTTTTTTCGAGAAAAAATTGCTCTATTATTTCGATTGTATTATCACTTGAACCCGTGTCACAAATACAATAACAATCAACAATGGGCAATACCGACTGTAGTAACCTTAAAATCACTTTGCTTTCATTTTTAACAATCATATTCAAACATATTGTAGGGGTGGTTGTCATAATGTTGATATTTATAAATGACAAATTTTAAGTTTTATTTTGTTGTAATATTATAATATACTAATAGTAATAATGGCCAATACAAGATTTTTTTATGACCCATGTAGAACAAAAAAACAACTACAGCAAGCAACTGGTCCTGGGCGATATATATTAGATGTGCCAGGAAACGGAAGTAATCCGTGTTATATAGAAGATCCGCAAATTATTGTGCAAAAATGGGGAGCCAATCTAAGGACTAATACTATCAATTTGGAAAGCGATTTAATGGGTGTAAATAAGCCTTTAAGTAGAGACTGTTTAGGAAAAGACAACTATCAAAATTATAATGTTCCTAATCAACCTATTCAATATCCGACCTGTAACAATTTATTTACAGAGCAATCAAGAGCAACTAATCCAGCGTGGTGGTACCGTGATTTAGAACAAGTAGATTGGTATTATCCGCCTTTGAACCCGCAAGAAAACACATGTTTTCCTTTCGAGACAAATTTGAGTACAAGAATATTAGAAAAAGATTATTTCACTCCAAAAAGAGATTGTGTAGTAAATGAAACCAATAACTACTTACCGACAAGCTTTAACTTGATTAAAGGTGGTTTTGCAGGTGGTCCAAACACTTGTGACACAACTAATTCTTGTCAATTTATAAATTAATATAATAATAATTTTAAAATAATAATAATATAATAATTATTATATATAAATATGGAAATTGCCATTCCTTTAATAGCATTAGGCGGAATGTATGTAGTATCAAATCAAAATAATAATCAAAATAGTAAAAACTACCAGAATTATCCAAATTATCAAAAAATTACTAATCAAAAACAAGAAAATTTTGATAATATGGGGAAAAACACGAATTATTTGCCCAATCAATTTGTCCCGCCTCAAAATTATCCTGTAGAAAATTTGAACCAACTCGCTGATACAGTAAACAAGTATTCAAATCCGAATACCGCAACGGATAAATATTTTAATCAAAATGCTTACGAACAAAAAGAGAGAAAAGGTATTAGTGTAGGTCAAAATCCTCAACAAATTTATTCATTAACAGGTAATTATTTAGATAGTGAACAATTTAAGCATAATAATATGGTTCCTTTTGTTGGAGGCAACATAAGTGGATACACATACGACACAAAATTTGCTGAAGTAATTTTAGATAATTTAGTTGGCAATGGTTCGCAAAATATTAAAAAAATAGAACAAGCTCCATTATTCAAACCAGAAGCCAATATGAATTGGGCATATGGTACTCCCAACAACAGTGATTTTTTTCAGTCACGTGTATACCCTGCCATGAGAAATAACAATGTAAAACCTTTTGATTCTTTATATGTGGGACCTGGATTGGATCAGGGTTATGGTGTAAATGGTAGTAATGGTTTTAACTCTGGTATGGAAGCTCGTGATAAATGGTTGCCATATACAGTAGACCAGTTACGTGTGGCAACAAATCCAAAATTGGAATATGAGTTGACAAATCATGAAGGCCCTGCTGAGTCTGTCATTAAAAATGTAGGTATTTTAGGACGTGTGGAAAAACAACGACCTGATGCATTTTTTATTAATACACAAGACCGTTGGTTTACAACTACTGGCGCAGAAAAGGGCGAACGTTTGCGACCTATTGAAGAAATGGGTGTGATCAGAAGAACTGATAATAGTACCGATTATGTTGGTCCCGCTGGAACTATGGAACACCAAGCTACAGTGGCGCCTACTAATTTTGAGCCAAGTAAAAGACATCAGCTTCCTGCAGTTGATGTAAATCATTCTGCTGCAGCTGGCCGTGGACCTATGAATGAAAAAAGATTAGAAGGTTTTTCAAATACACAAAATAATAGAACAACTGTAAAACAACCAGACACAATTCGAAGTGGTTTTAGCAGTGCCATCGGGGCTGTAATTGCACCTTTATTGGATGTTTTAAGACCATCTAGAAAAGAAGAGATTATGGGCAATGTAAGAGTTTATGGAGATGCAGCACCAATTGTTCCTAATGGTTACGTGATTAATCCATTGGATGCGACCCCTACAACTGTTAAGGAAACAACTCTGTATTCACCTCAATTTAATATGGATAATCAAAAAGAGAGTTTGTATGTAAACAACTATACGCCAATGGATTTGACCCAAAGAGATACGACAAGTTGTAATTATTTGGGTAGTGCTGGCGGTCAATCAACACAATATGGTGACATGAGTTATGCAGCTGCTTACATGCAACATAATAATGATATTAAATCATCTACAATCGATAATAGACCAAATCAAGGTGGAACACAAATGTTTAATCAACAAATGCATTTAACTACTATTAAAAGCGATAGTGATAGATTGGATGGACGCGTTAATCCAGCGTATTCAAATCTTTCACAAAGACCGCCTTCAGTGAATACCTATGGTGCTGTAAGAGCACCGCAATACTATAATGAATGCGTAGGATGTGATAGAATACAACCAGATATTTTGGATGCTTTCAGATCAAATCCATATACATTTTCATTGACGAATAGTGCCTAACTTCCACCTTTTCCACCTTTAGAAAAGGTGGAGCCAAAACAAACAATTTTTTTCTAAGTAGTAACTCTAAGTAGTAAGGTTGAAGATTTGGCTCAACCTTTCTCAAAGGTTGATGTTTTGGTTCAACCTTTCTCAAAGGTTGATGTTTTGGCTCAACCTTTCTCAAAGGTTGATTTTTTTTCTCAAGATAATATATAAAATGTCCAAAGTCTCTTTTTCTCGTGAGTTACTAGGAACTATCAAGTTTAGTTTTGATAAAACTAAAAGTCGTAATTTGAATGCAACACAAGCCTATGATTCTAGCACAAGTCAGATTGTTTTAGCTAGTTATCCAGCAACTTCTACTATAAATACTCCTACAAACAGTTTAGGAAGTGCTTATCCTTATAATTTTGGTGTCGATGTAAATGTCACTGGAACTCAATTTCCAGATGGAGTTTACTTATTTCCACGAGAAAAAGCGGGTTTAGCAGCATCAGCAGGACAAGCACCAAAAACAATAACTTTAGATTTGCGTGGGAATGTTCTACCTGCAACAGTAGCTGCTGCAAAACAAACAACTTTTGCACAATTTGCTAATGTTGACACTGCACAATTTTGTGGTACTATAGTCCGCGCCGACGCAACCGGACCCAACGCAGTCGACCGCAAATCCAATGCAACCAAAGAGATTTTTGCTGGAAATATTACTGTTGGAACTGGACTTTACAGAACATGGCAAGGGAAGTATGCTGTTTTGAAAGTCGACCTTCTTACAGACAAGG
>Ga0164295_10002014_pt1 | contig 16891 bp, 10 predicted proteins | sample GEODES006metaG_FD_111798 | JGI IMG/M metagenome (GOLD analysis project Ga0164295, IMG submission 111798) | Oligotrophic lake water microbial communities from Sparkling Lake, Wisconsin, USA - GEODES006 metaG | ecosystem: Environmental > Aquatic > Freshwater > Lake | place: USA: Sparkling Lake... | reverse complement strand
CTGTCTGCATCACTCTTTTTACCATGCGGGCTGTCTGCACCACTCCTCTTGCCAAGCGGGCTGTCTGCATCACTCTTTTTACCATGCGGGCTGTCTTCATCACTCTTCTTACCATGCGGGCTGTCTGCAGACACAGCCGGCTGTCCGCCTCCGTGGTGCTTGCCGCCGCCGCCGTGCTTGCCGTCGCCGCCGTGCTTGCCGTCGGCGCCGAGGCCAGCGTGCTTGCCTTCGGTGCCGAGGCCAGCGTGCTTCCCTGGCTTGGGCTCTTTTGCATGTGGCGATGGCCTGGGCGCGCTGCTCCCGCCGCCCATAGAGTACGTGATCACGGCTATAAGGCACAGGAGCACACTGCCGTAGATGAATAAGCGACGGCCACGCGGCGGCTTCTTGTTGTTGGACGTGCCAAGCAAGCCGCCCTGCTCCTCCGCGTCGAGCGACGCCAGCCGGTGGTTGGCCGGCGTCACGCTGATGCCTGAGGTCGACGCCGAGTCGAGGTTGGAAATGATGAGCCGCGCATGCACCGGCTTCAGGCCGGCGACACTCACCAGATTCTGCATTGACGCCTCGCCGAGCAGCTCGAGCGTGGTCAGACCGGCTGCGGCAAGCTGCGTGCTGCAATGTTCGAGGCCGACGCTGCGTAGAAACGTGCCGACCTCGTCGCCGCCGTCGGTCGCGGGCACGCGAAATTCACCTGCGTAGTCCTCCTTGGTCCCAAGATTGCTGATGATGAGCTTTGCATGCACAGGACGCACTCCCGAGTCGACCAGCTCCTCGTACTGCGCGCCCCGTAATGCCTCCATGGAGGTGTAGAAGCCATTGTGCACGACCGCCTGGATGCAAGACTCGAGCCCAATCTCCGCCAGGAAGGCCTCCACTTCCGCGGTGCCCGACATTGGGAATTTCACAGGAATCTTTCACACGAGGTTCCCTGAGTTCCGAGCACCTACCTGCGAGGAAAGTAGAGAGGGCTTGCAGGGGGTTTTCTCGCTGACGTGGTGCTTGCCTCAACATTGACATCTCTTGCGCGAGCTCCCACAGGGGAAGGTCAATGGCGGCGACCCGAATGGCTTTCTTCTATCTCGCGCTGTGCTCCGTGGCCGATGCGCTGCGACTGCACGCCCCCGCTCACGGCAGGCATGGCAGTTTCCGCCGCAGCAGCAGCATCACCTCTCCGGGCTTTTTCATGAGTGAATCCAACGAAGAGATCGCAGCGCTGGAAGCTCGCCTATCCGAGCTCAAGCGTGCCAAAGAGCAGAAGCGCCAGGAATCTGAAGCGGCCGAGCGACAAATCGGAAATTCTGCCAGCGGAAGCAAGTCTGTTGTCAGTACCACTGCTGCTGACGTCGACACTGCCTTCGACTTTGCCACACTCTCAAGCCGGAAAAAGGTGGCGGTCGTGAAGTCCGAAACGCCAGACGAGTTTCTCAGCGAAGCTTGGAAAGAGCAAGATGCTGAGCAGGCTGCTGGCATCAACATTGGTTCCATTTTAGCCGGCATCGCGCTCGTGATTGGGTTCATCGCGTTCGCTCAGGTGCCTATTGGCCAGAACATTGATCAGGCAACCTATGGTGGTGTGACACCGCCGCCGCCGTCTCCAGACGAGATCCGCAAGCTGTACGAAGGTGGCGCGTAAGCTCTGGTTGCCGCGGAATTCAATGCTGCGAGCGGAATGGCCGCGGCCAGTGTCCTGTACTTTTGTTTTTACAAATACATGTTGTCATGTGCGTCAAGGCGTCCTACGGCCGCGGCCCGCGCCCGCGGGGCGAGACGGGAGACGCGTAACCGTAAGGCCTGACGCGAGAGCGACTACGGTACGGACCTACGGAGGCGAATTGCATGGTCCGTGGAATTGTTAACGGGATTTTGTCCAAAACGACTCTCCTGAAAGTCAAGTCAAGTCAAGTCAAAGTGTTGTTTATGTATAGACTTGACTTCCCCGGCAAGATTTGACTAGACTAGGCCCATAGGCCATATTCGAAGCCCGCTCCGAGCGGCCCCGAGCGGCCCCGAGAAGCGAGCCGAGGGAGAAAGCCGAGTTGCGCTACCGCGCGCCAGCAGCGCGAGCGGGGGCTGGATCCGAGGCCCCTGTCCGGGGACTGGATCGTTGATCTTGGGAACTGTCGCGCTCACCAGCTCACTTTTGTGTAGTTTGGTGAACCACAATCACCAACCTAAGCGACCAAGTTTACTCAAATCGTCAAAAGTGTTGTGGGTTTGTGGCGAAGCAACCCTCCCCGACAGCCTTTTCGAGTTTTCGTGGATAACATTCGCGCGCGCCCCCCGGGAGCGGGGTTTGTCAAGAGCGCTGGCTTAACATTCTGCTTACACAGGTACAGTAGTGTACTTTGACTCGATTTTTGAGCGCGAACACTCGACCGGGCTGGCGAAGTGTGGCGAACGTTTCATTGCGAAACTCCGCGCCATCGACTTACCCTTCCGCTCGGTCGGTCACATCGAGCGCGCGGTACAAGAAGCTTGTACTCGTAGGCGATGCGGGCCGTGAGTCCACGGAGGATAGACCCACCCTCCTTGGGTTCATTTGACTACTTCACCTCGCCGCCTCCGGCGATCGCGTCCCGCAACCTCTTGATGGAGTACGCGTCTCCTGAAGAAAAGCGCCAGAGTCGTGGCTCCAATCGAAAACCTAAGAGGCCTGAGCCACAGCTCTTCCATACCGTGCGTAAGTCTCCGCCGCCGCCACCACCACCAAAGCAGCAACCGCCGCTGCCACCGCCGAGCGAGCCAGAGCCTGAGGCAGTAGCAGGACCATCCGAGCACGAGCTCATCATGGAAAGGATCGGTGGAATTATCCAGCCATGGGAGGAACCCGGAGGAATGCCTGGTGATGTCTGGTTTGACGTCGACAAGCTGAAAAGTCACGTCGGCGATATGCTCAGCAAGACGCAGCAGCTCGCCACAAAGCGCAATGTCGCCCTCGAGTCGGTCAACGAGGCCATTTCATCTGCGCTTAGCGATGAGGAGGCAGATGAGGAGGAACCTTCTGTGGACCCAGAGCTCGCAAAGCGCATAGAAACGACTGTTGCTGAGAGCGCCTCTGAAGACCTCGTAGAACCTGCCGCAAAGCACAAGACGCGGAGCACGGATCGCATCAGGGAGGTGCGCACCGAGGAGAAAAAGCTGTATGGCAAAATCAATAAGCGGATGGGCCAGCTCGGGCGCGAGGTTGAGGAGAAAGAATCGGAGATCCAGAAGGAGAAGCAAAAGGCCACGGCCATGGAGGAAGAGCTTGAGAAGAAGGCTCAGAAGCTCAATGAAACCGCGGCACGCCTTGGCACAGCTGAAGAGGCCAAGAAAACAGCGAATGAGAAGATCAAGGAGCTGGAGACAGAGGTCCGGGAGCTCAAGAAAGAGCTCGCCAAGCCGCCTCCGGTGCCACCGATGACGAAGGAGGAGGCGGACAAGCTGCGTGCCGACGTCAGCGCGTTTCGCAGGGCCAAAGATAAGGCTGAAGAAGATCTGATACTGCGCAACGAGGAGCTCCAGGCATCAGCCCAAGAGATCGCTCTCTTGAACGAGCGAATCGCCAAAATGAACGCCGAGAAGAAGGCCCAGTCACGCGACGCTGAGATGGCCATGGAGCGTTTGCGAGCGGAGCACAAACTCGATGTCGATAAGTACGAACTTGAAAGAGGTGCTCTGAAAAAGAACCTCCAAGTCGCAGAAAAGCTCGCCCTCGACACGCAGCTTGCATTAGAGAGCTTCGAGGAGGATGCGTATCGAGCGAGACAGACCGCCACCGCCGAGCTTTATGAGGCTGAAATGAGGATCGACAACCTAACGGAACGCTTACGCAAATCTCAAGACGCTCTTGAGAAGGCAAAGAGCTCGCTCGAGGAAGCAGTGCCGAGGGAGGAGGTGGACAACATGCGCGCCGACCTCGAAGGGCTCGTAAAGGAGGCTCAGAACAAGGCAGATGCGGCTAAACTTGAGCTTGACGTAGCCCGAAAAGAGCTGGCAGATCTGCAATTGAGGCTGTCGAAGGCGGAGAAACGCGCCGAAAATGCCGAATCACGTGCCACGGATGCCGAATCGCGTGCGAACGATGCCGAAAAGCGGGCAGCGGCCGCGGAGGAGCTTATCCGCCCGGCGCTAGAGAGGGCGGCTCGGGCAGAAAGTTTGGTCGCAGGGGCGCAGGCAGAAAGAGACGCCGCTCTCGCAGCAGCTGAAGAGTCCAAGGCAGCAGAGGCGAGGGCTCGGGAAGCGGAGAAACAAGCCAACAAGTTCATGGACCAAGCCTCTGCCAGTGAAAAAGAAGCCCAACGAAGAGAAAATGATGCCCAACGAGCGATAGCAGCTGCAAGGGATGCTGAAGAGCGCGCGAATTCTAGATCTGCGTCACCAGTGCTGGCGGTTCAGGAGCCGGGCTCGCCTAAGCCCACTTCTCAGAGGGGCTCGCCACTGGCTCGCCGCAATTCCGGTGACCTCGCCCCAAATTCCGGTGATTCATCCGGCGCTGCCAATCACGAAGATCGTGTTCCCGTGCCTAGTGGTGAAGCTACCGATCCCGCGCCTGGTGGTGAAGCTACCGATGCCAACCCATCCGAGCTCAAGGGGTTCAAAGACACCTCCGGTGCGGCTAGTCGCAGCGGTAGTCGGCCCTCCACCCGAGGTGAGCCAGGTGGCAACGGGGCAGGAGGTGCACCAAGTCTCGCTGGGAGCCGTCCTTACACCCCGGGTGACGCCCTACAACCCGACAATGCCGCCGCAGCTGCCCCAGCGGCGTTCGCTATCCTCGACGAGGTCTGCTTGACCTCCCGCGGTCTGGAGCTGACTGACCACCAGCTTCTCACGAACGCGGCAGATCTGGCGCTCAAGCGGGCAGCTGAAACTCAGACAAGCACCGTCTCCAGCCGCCCGTACACCCCGGGCCAATATGCTGCAACCCAGACTAGCAAAGCTGCCAGCACAGCGGCTAGCCGACCATTCACCCCAGGTGACACAAATTCTACAGCAGCGATGAGCAGTGCCCTTGCATCTTTGGAGGCACGACTCGAGGATATGCGAGCCAACTACGAGAATGAAATGCAAGCGTTACGCGACAAAGCCGCCCTCGAGATGAAGGAGATGCGCGATAGATCCTCTCTTGAGATGAGGGAGCTTCGTGAAAAGGCTACCAATGAGCTCCATCAGATGAGTGCTACGATGGAGAAGGAGAAGCGGGAGCTGACTGACAAGTTTGAGAATTTCTCCTGCCCGATCTGCGAGAACATTGAGCTCCACGCCGCTGCTGGTGGTGCGGTTGACGATGACCCCGACTCGCTCCACTCCCATGGAGCCGCGCGAGCTAGAGAGGAGCGAGTCAAAGAGATTGCGAGGAAGCGTGCCGAAAACGAGCAGGCAAAGATCAAGGAGCTTCAGAAACGTCGGGATGAGCTCTCCCAAGACTTGCTAGAGGCCAGAGCTAAACTACGGTCAACAAAAGAAGGCTATGATATGATCACGTCGGAGCTAGAGACGTGGAAGGACAAATGCACATCCCTCGAGCAGGAGCACGCAGCAGCCATCAAGAAGATGCAAGCAGAAGCTCGACTGAACAAAACGACGAGAAAACCTGTGATGGTTTCGGTGGACGATGTCGAGGGAGCCCGTAACGCCGTACGCGCAGCTTGCTTCGAAGCGGAGGTGACCTCGATGGAGAAGGATCTCTCGGTGTTGACCTTCAAATGCAAGACGCTAACGGTTGAAAAAACCAGTGGCGTGAAAGAAGTTAAGCAACTCGCATCGGAGAAAGAAGCGCTGCTTCTTCTACGCGAGAGCCTACGCGAGAGCATAAAGGACTACGCCGAGCGTGAGGCCAAGGCCCTCGAGATGAACGCCTCACTGACGAAGGAGGTTGAGGCTCTGCGTCAGCAACACAAGGAATATCAAGAGGGAAGGGACAAGCGTGACCAAGAGCTTTTGATGAAAGAGACGGAGAACTCTAGTAAGGCTAGGAGAGCCCTTGCAAAGAAATTAGCTGATGCCGAAGAGGAGCTTGCAGAAGTCAAGCGCCTGAACGCAGAGCTGCTCGGGCAGGGCCCGGCAGCAGGGTGTCGGCAGGTTGAGGCACCGGAGGGAGCGCTCGTCGCTAAGCTGGCATCTGAAGAACGCCTCACGCTCGCATTGAAGAAGGAGCGAGATGAGCTGAATGCCCAGGTGGACTCTCTTCAAGAATCACTCTCGGCTGCACGGATGGAAGCACTTGCTGCTGCAGAGAAGACAAAGGTGAGGGACACCGAGAAGGCTGCACTGCTGTCTGAGATGGATGCGTTCAAGCTAGCATCGGAAGAGCGATTCGAAACAAAGCTGAAGGCGATGGCCATGCTGCGTGAAGCGTCCGAGGCACGATGCAAGCAGCTGGAGGCGGACTTGGCAGAGAAGACAACTCTTTTGAGGCGAGAGTCAGCAAGCCGACGTGCGAGGGCCATTGCCCAAGCGTTCACCAAGAACCTCGCAGCAGAGATGGAGAAGAAGAGGGAACTTGTCAAGCCAGGTGGCCCTTCGCCAGAGCTAGTGGCCATCATGGAGCTGAAGATGAAGTCTGCTGAGGAGACAGCAAAGCAAGGTCAGACCGAGGGCCAGCTGGCAAAGCTGAAGTCAGACATTGAGAAATATCAGGCATCCGTCGTTGACCTTGAGAGGATTACCCAAGCGCAGCTTGAGCGTATCTCGAAACTGACGGACGAGAACAGCGCAAACGAGCAGCTTGCTGCCGAGTTGAAGCAGGCTCTCGCAAATATGACCAAAGCTTTAGAAAAGAACGGCCAAGTCGCTCAAAAAGCTATGAACGACCTGCAAGTGAGCACAAAAGCGCAAGTGCGAGCTGCCGCCGAACAGGCTCAAACTCGAGCTCAAGGTCTCTATGAGGAGTACCGAAAGCGCGCAGCCACTGCAGAGAACGCCCTGATCGAGCTCCAGAAGACGGCAGAAAGTAAAGTAGCCACCCTGGAGCGCGATCTTAAAAAGATGAAGGTGAGACTGGAGTCAGCCGAAGCGTCGACCACGTACGGTGGGAAGCGAGCCACCATCGTCTCCGGCCCCGTTCTGCCCAAAGAATACGAGGGCCTCCGCGGTGCATTGCAGCAGCTTGAGGAGGCAGCAATCAACCTGATGGATACGCATCAAGCACAAGGCCTCTCGGCCTTGCTGAGTCAAGCAAGTAGCGGGTTGAACGCTGATACCAGCAACGAAGAACTCGTGGAGACAGACGCACGTCGAGTGGCAGAATTGGCGGAGGCCCTTGGTACGCTTTTGCTGCCGTCCAGCACAGAGACAGAACAGCTGGCGAGGGCCCGATGGCTCCGCCGGGAGGCAAGTCGTGGCTCGACGCCGTCTTCCAAAGGTCGACAGGAGCAAGGGAGCCGAGTCTCGACTCCAGGACGCGAGTCGAAGATACGCGAATTTTCGCTGAATGATGTTGCGCCGCTTCCATCGCAACACCGCGACAAGACGCCGCCGCGTCAGTCAACGGACAGCCTCGCCAGTCGGCACATCAGCCCCAGCTCGACGCCGTCGCGTGGCACTCGTGTATCGACGCCTTTGCTTCAGCAGAGGCACGATCCATCGCATGCTGCACCCGAGCATGTAATCACGAGCAACAATCCGGATGCCGGCGCTCCGACCCCTGCACGACTGTCTCCAGTCAGGAGCGAGCCGGAGAGCAGCTCTCCGGCGAGCCGCAGAGGCGCAGAGCCGGAGCAGTCGACACGGTCGCCCGCAATGGTGCCGGTCTCTGCGGCGCTGGAGAACGCAGGGGCACCAGCCGCCGGTGTAGCTGCGGTGGAAGGCCGCTCTAGTGCGCGCAGCCAATTCGACAAACACCGTCAATCGCATGATCATCAATCAGCCCCAGGACTGACGTTTGCTGACGGTGTCTCACCGTGGGGCAGTGGAGAACAGCTCGGCGTACGAGGCAGCCGTGGAGAAGAAGGTGAGCGGCTGCCACGGCTGCGCGACGAGGATCGTCGACCTGCAACGACATCTGGTCCTATGGACTCAGTCTACGCTGTGCGTCCGTCGCTATCAAGAGGCACGGTGTACCATCCTCACTACTCCTCGTCGGTTGTACCGCTCAGCCGTCATCGCGAAACGCGCTCGAAGGGTTTCCTCACGCCAGTGCATCGAACGCAGTCGGTGCCTTATCTCGGGCAAGGCCAGCAACGGTCTGGCCGTCTGATGGATTTGCGACCACAGAACGACGACAAAACTGAGGTGGTGCGTGCGTCGCCGACGCGAAACGTGCGCGATAAATGGCTCGCGCATGGCATCGCTGATACTGAGCCTGATATGGATTCGTGCACCGTTGCGCCTCCCCCTGGGGCTCGGCCGATCAGTCAGCCGCCGATGTCACGTGCGGCGAGGAGCACAATCAGCCCCCAAAGGTCGCCAAGGATCTCGGGCTCGTTCTGGGCTGAAGAAATTCCAGCGCTCTCCGTTACTGCTGCGATTCCAGCGATGACTCTGCAGTCGCTATCGGAAGAGGCGCAGTCGCTTGCTGTGCGGGCTCTGTATACTCGCGCCGCGGCAGATTTAGACGAACTTGCTTTGAAGCTGTCCGAGCTCAAAGGAGTTCTCGATGAGGAAACGGAGCCATTACTCTGCGCAGCAATCAAGCAGGCAGGTCTTCAGACGAACCAGACCGAGCAGGGACCCGTCGCCTTGCTTTCGGCGCCCAGTACGCTCGATATCGTTGAGCTGCTATCCGCGTTGAGCACTCAAGTGACTTTCGGCGTCTCCCAGCAGCTTCCGACGTCCGCTGAAGGATCAGGAGAATCGGCTAAGAATTCAGGGCCAGGCGCTATCGGCTCGCGCTTCCGTCGTGAAATCGCGCTGTTGCGACGGACGATGGACGTACGAGAGAAAGAGCAGCCGGACGCTCCAATCACCCCACGCCTTGCTGAGATGGCTCAGGCACTTATTCGGCGTGAGGAGCTCACTCAGCGAAAGAAGGAGGTGCTCCGTATGCAACGGGCTCGAAGTCAGGCTGATCTTACGCGTGTGCGTGGAGAGCCCAAGTCTCACAAGGGCCCAAAGGACCAAATCTACCAAGCGGTGAAGCGCATGGAAGAGGAGGACATGGCGCAGTCTCAGTCCTGGGAATACAGACGCCTGTGCATCAAGCAGCAGCAGAGCGAGTTGCTTCAATTGACCTCACCGTTGATCCGCATCTCACGCCCGTGATCGATGAGGCTCTCTGCCCACAGCCGCGGCTGGCGCTCCTCGAGCGGCCTACTTCAGGACAGCCCCAATTGTTTATGCCCTTATCATCAGCGCGTCTTCTGGTACTCAGAGTGAGCGGGTGTTGCATCTCCATCTGGCATGGATCGTCTTGCGGTCTTGGGCCACGTGTCGTCGCCGTACAAACGCGTACTATAGCTCTAGGACAAAACGTTTTGTACATTGTACTCGTACTCTCGAGGTCACCTTTCAATGCCGTGCATGCCCTAACAATGACCATCGCCGCGAATTACAGTCGTTATCGGAAATGTTCTCGTCACGGAAAGAGTGACTACTTGAGTAGTACGTGAGTAACATTAGACGTCGCACACGGAGTGCGCAGAGAGCCGCAACAGGCGAGCAGCCCCCGACTCACCGGACTCACTCACGCCTGAGGAAAGGAAGCGCGCTTGCGGGAAGCGATCGCTATTCCTCAGGGGAAGCGAGCGCGCGCCCGATCAGGAAATCGGGGCGCGGTGCCACGCTCCGGGGGCCACAAGGGGCCAGGACCACACACAGGGGGCACACACTAACACATGACGGTAGGGACCGTCTGGCGGGCATGAGCCCGATCACGGCCGAGTAGGCCGCAATTGTTTCATGAATTACAGGGCTGACTCAGATATTTCCTTCGGACGGTTCATACTTTATAACTGAACCTTCCAAACATGTACCGGTATCGCGCGGCGCCCGAGGGCCGAGCCGGGCGTGCCGCGTCGCGTGCGTGCGTGCGGACGATGAGATGGTTGCTACTGATGCTCGCGCCTCGCTCCTCTGCCGGCGATTCAAATTTTATGGAGATGGCCAGCGGAGACGACCCATTGGCCACAGACGTTCCCAGTAATCGCGATCTGCCTTGGGCTCCTGCTGGGATTCCTGGACGCCTCGATGACAATCTGCATGGCATGAATGAGCATGTGCGTGATGCTCGCCTGAACATTACGGCGCTCGTGATTGCAGCATCCGTTCAACGATTTGAACGAGCAGCCAGCGAAATTAGAAAGTCGGACATTCGGTCAACCGTTTGGATACCTGCTGTCTTCCTCAATGAGACCAATTACACGTTGTGTGGAGGCGGTGGAAATGGGCTGCGTCATGCGATGAGGAACGCGTGGACTTTGATCGCGAGCACAGGTGTTGCCATGGCCGTCTTTGAAGATGATGTTGCATACGCGGGTAGTGGGCACAACGAATCAGTGTCAAACTTTGTCGTGACGTCGTGCTTGGAGTCCAATCAACGATGTGACCTAGCGTACTTAGGAGAGTGGAACAATTTCTTTACCACGCACGCCATCTTTATCTTACCTCATACTGCTCAATGGCTCCTCGATCTGACCGATAGTTGCTATCCTTTTGGCGTGCAGATTGACCAAGGGATGCATTCAAGATGCGTACACAGGCCAGGAAAGCCGCGGTGGAATTGTATTCATCCTCCACCTTTCAGGATCCCAGGCACCTTTGGCCAGGGCTTCTTTGTGCAGGACAGACGAAATGTTCCGTCGAGCTTGCACAGTGCCGGCAATCGGCCGATTGCTTGACGTGTACGGGCCCGCTTGCGATGATCACCACTATCGAGCGTCCGTACTATACGATTCGAATCGGATGGATCCGATCGGATGAGAAAGTAGATACTTTGACTTTTTTGAGAATCCATAACTACACGTACCCCAAGTGGAGTATGTCCGATGTCGCGCGCGCTCGCACAGATCGGATCGGATCTCCGCAGAGGATCTCAAGCCACATCTCAATCTCGTCACTGATCAGTCATGAGCACCTCGGAAGGGCCTCACACCCTCGGCGTGCGACGGATTGGTCATCTCTGTAGATGCCGAGTTACTCTCAGGAGCCATGGCTGCCGAGTTGCGCTGAGACCGTGATGACACACAGCGCGTGCCGCAGTCACCATAACGTGTAGTTTGGGGCGCGGCCACGTCTTCACTTTCTATCACCCTTCTTATCAGACGACTTGGCCGCAGCAACGGCCGCCTCGTTCATCTCCATGTCAAAGCCACCACCAATGTCGCTGTCGTCCATGGCCGCCTCCGCTCTCGCTTTGGACCATTTGTTGGACTTGTTGCCCTTGGCAGCTCGGCGTCTGACGAGCATGAAGAGCGCTCCCAGCGCCAAGAGACCCAGAAGGACGACGGCCAGATAGAGACTGCCTCGGGTCGAAAAAAAGGAGGGTGGCAAGGGTGGACGTGATGGAGGGTACGGCGGCGGTGGTGGACGCGGACGGCACTGAGGGAACAACGGCTGTGCATCGGCCACCGAGTTGCCAACCACGCCTTGGCTTGCATCGGATACATTCCGCGTGACGTGCTCGAAGAACCGCCACGTCACCGCGGCTGCCCATGCCGGCCAATCGTGCGCAAAGTTGCCCGTGCATAGCACCAGCTCGACGTCGTCGGCACACGATGCCCGCAGACGGCATCGGCCGTCGTTGAAGTCGTCTGTCGCATTTCGACGAGCGAGGCGAATGCCGTCAAGCCACGGAAGTGCGGAGCGCGGGCTCTCGGAGATCGGCTGGGGATGTGCGTACGCCTCATACAAGCTGTACCACGTGCTTGTCCCGTTCTGGCATCCACCGAGCGTGGAGGTGGTCACGGCAGCAAGGGCATCGTCGGCGGACGTGTATCGATAGGCGCCATCTGTTGCGGGCGAGCCGTCAAATGGAATGACGTGATCGTTGCCTGCGTGGATATGGATGAGGTTGAATGGCCGTGGCGGCGTGCACATATAGCCCACGTGGGGCACGCCGCAGTTCGTCGCGAAGGCGGCGAAGAGCCCCGGCGGCCCATGCAGCGCCACTTCCCAGGTCATCATGCCACCGTTAGAGCACCCGGCTAGGAAGATGCGTTGTCGGTCGATGCCTAAGTCAGAGGCCAGCAGAAACTGCGCCAACTGTGTGATGAACCCGACGTCATCGGTGCATGAGCACCACGCGCACGGTGAACACGCGCCGTGACACGTTTCGCGGAAGCACGTTGTACTTCGTGATGTTGCATCACACAGGTCTTCCCCCCCACTCGAGCATCCTCCAGCATTCCAAGAGCTCGTGCCTGCGGCAGGGCTGACCTGGTTGCGTCCGATCACTCCTTGCGGCCAAGCCACATGGAAGCACGCGGCCTCTGCTTCGTCCGTCCAGCGATCAGCACCAGCACGCCAGGCATAAGGTGAGGCCACTTGTGCGCCTGCGTACTCGCCTGCCCTGTCGCCCCAGCCATGCAGCATGATCACAAGCGGCCGAAGGTCGTCGGTAGTCGTCCGGCAGCATGGCGTGTGCAGCCAGTATTCGCGAGATAGCAACGTATGTTGCGTGGTCCGACAGGGATTGGAGAGGTTGCCGACATGATCAACCATGGTTTCCCGTTTTCCCTGCACGTTTTCCCCTCCAATCTCATCGTGAACAGCGTGAATGACCCGGGTTCACACCGCCTCCGATCGCGTGTGAACGTGAGGGGAGGGAACTTTGCTGTTCTTGCTGTAACTTGATCTCTCTACGGCGGCGTCCGTGGATGCTGGATCTCAAACCCACACCTCGCCTCGTCTGTACGGTCGTCTGCACAAGGGCGTCTGCAACGGTCGTCTGTGTGTGTGTGTGCTATAAACCCATAATCAACATGACTCATGAGTCGACCTACTTTTACATGTTAATGAACATGTAGTCGACCTGCTTTTACATGCATAATTATGGCACACCACACACACACAGGTCGACCTGCTTTACATGTGAGTACGACAATCCCTCGATCCCTCGCTCTCACGGCCAGCTGAACCAGAAAAACACCCTGAGAGGAGCGCGTGCATGTTGCATGTTCAGTGCTGTCCTCCGGGTGCGGGGTGGGATGTTGTATCCACATCTAACTTGTAAGATATGTGTAACTAGAGTACTACCACACACAAAAACGAGTACTGAGTCGTTACTTTGGAGTCGAGAGACGCATAAGCCGAGAGCCACTGGCAAAAGAGAGAGAAAAGAGAGCGTGAGTAGATTCACCAGGGCTTGCCCGGTCGGCTTCCCAGCTCTCCCGCCGTGCACAGCCCGAAACGGCGCATGCCCCAATCGAGCCGACAAAAGTACTTTCCGTGCTCGAGGCCAAGCTCAAGCTGCCCCCTGACGTCCTCGAGGTCGATACCGAGGCCGAGTGTGCCATTTGTCCGCGGGCGGGGCCGCGCGGGCCTTCGGGGCGACGAGTACGGCGACGAAGCCTCGGTGTCGATGAGCAGCGGCAAGCCCGAGCGCCATGCCGAGCGCTCGCCGCCGCCGCCGCCGCGCGGCGCCCCACGTAGGCCGTGTAGCGTGAAGAGTAGCGTGCCAATATTCGACGCAGACGAGGCCATCACCTGTGGGGAGAGGGGAAAGCGCCGTGATGAGCAAATGATGAGCACTTGCATGCAGAGGGACCATGTGCCCATATTCGACGCAGACGAGGCCATCACCAACGGCGTGTTCGCGAGGCTCCAAATGGCCGCCCACAACAGCGCGCCCAGGTCGACCTCGGACGTGGCCAGCGTGCCTGATGAGGGATGCAATCAGAGGTTCATCATTAAGGTCATCAGATTATCAGATTATCATCAGATGCAATCAGATGTGACGCGCACTCAGACGTCTCGTGCAATCAGTGTGCAATCCCACAGCGTACCCGAGAAGAGCGCCGCCACGTGGGCCGCAGCAGAGCTTGCCACGTGGCCCGCAGCAGAGCTCTCGCTCAACCTCAGGATGCGCGGCACCGCGCGCGAGGTGCCCGATACGGCGTCAGGTGTGCCCGATGCGGCGTTCGGTGCGCGGCTCAGAAGGACGAGCGGGCGGCAGGCCGGTAGGGCAGGCATTCCTCCGGTCGCCGGCAGGCCGCACGGCGGCCATCGCTCGAGCGCACGAACGACGGCCAACGCCACATCCTCGGTGTGAATGAGGTAGCCGGGATGGGTCGAGTTGCCGGTGGAGCGACGCGTCGTGATGAGCGTCGGCACCTCCGACGGCATCTCCGACGAGCTCGCAACAATCTCGTTTCGGTCGAGATTTGGTTCGACCGGCGCCGCGCGCCGAGAAGGACTGATACCGGTCACCACGCGGTGGCGTCCGCTCCTGTTCGTCGCTGCCGTCATCGCCGGCAGCTCGAGTGCCGTGACTCGAAGGTGAGGCAGCAGGGCGGCGAGGTCGTGCGCCAGTTGTGGGTCGTCCGAGAGGAGCAGCACACTCTCCAGCCGATGGCGCCACGCCTGGCGCGCCACTTGGCGAGCGATCGAGGAGGCAGGCGGCAGACTGATCGCCTCGTGGCCATGCGCGCTCAGCTTGTCGCCACGCCGAACGTGCAGACCGAGCCCGGCGCGTGTCTCGGCGCCGAGCGCCTGTGCGAGTGCCGCACACCGCTGTGCGAGCCACTCGTTCGGTGTGAACAGTAGCTGAGCCGCCTCAGTCGCGATCAGGTACGGATGCACAAGCCTGAGCTGGGACGCGGCCGCAGCCTGCATGGCAGCAGTACTTGAGGTCCACGGCGCGTTCGGGCCCTCGTCTACGTTACGACTGCTGCTCTTACAGAGACTCTCGATTGGCACAAACAGGCAAGCGGCGCCGGTGCTCCCTTGCCCGTGGACGCGGCAGCGCTTCGAGTCAACAAAGCGCTGCGGGCTCACCCGATCCTGAGTGAAGGGCACAAAGTGCATGCGACTTGCGCTCGTGGCGGTGCCATTGAGCAAGTTGGCCACCATCACAGTGAGCATCGTGTTGGCTTGCGAGCCGAACGCACCTTTGGCCCACGAGACGCGGTTGGCGGACACCCGGCAACCCAGACCCGCACAGCACGTCACGTCACGGACCAATCGGCGGACATGCGCTCGAGCGCTTGGGTCGAGAGCCGTCGGCGACGGTGGCGTGCTTTCCATTGCGTTGCGAAATGAGTAACGGGCATACATAAAACATGTACGCAATGAACCGATGCATGCCGAGTGCTCGAATTTGGTTGGCGTGGGAGAAGTCCTCGTAGGGCAATCGAGCTTTTTTGGATACACACTAAAACCGTGCGAATATGTACGTCGATCCGCGTGACTTCACCGCCAGCGCCACCCACGGGCGGAGTAAGCGGGCCAGGAGCAGGCCAGGAGGCCGGGCCTGTACATGTACACTACGGGTAGGAGCCAAATTGCCTCGTGGCCGATGGCCGGGCCCATTACACATTCGTAACGTGGTGACCCGAACGCGATGGGCGCGTACATGTACTTACAGGTGGTGGTGAGACCATACAGTAGGGTACGGTCTGCAGTGATGCAGCACACTAACTGAGTACACCCCCCTTAGTGCTTAGAGAGAAAAAAGGGTTTTCATTCGTATCTGATACTACTGGTGTTGCTAGAGGAAGGTTCTGTACTTCGCAAAGCTTAAACTAGTACTATCTACTTGTTCTGCAGCGTTGAGTGTTCGAAGCCGTTCGACTTCGCGCTCTACCGCTAGTGTCTAGATGTGAGTTCGCGGGGCGCCCGTCGGATCCGAAGCGGCGACCGTAAAGGTGGATCTCTAGGGGTTCCTGTTCCATACTGCTATGAGTAGGAATCCTATGTCTGCGCCCACGAAACCCGCCTCCTAGGGACCGACGCCTCTGACTACGCCTCAAATCCGCTCGCCGCCAGGAACTCGAGCAGCGCGTGCACGAAGCGGCGCTCGGTGCCGGTCGCGCACCGCTGCACGACGCTCTGGTGCGTGCCCTCGAGCACAAGTTCTCGGCGGACCGCGCCAAACTCCCGTGCCCGCTCCATTCCGGCCGTTTCGCGCGTCGTACCGAGCGCGAACGCCCGTTCGAAAAAGTCCGCACGCGTCGTCGCGAGCACGAGGAGCGTGGGGCAGTCGAGCTGTGGAAGGGGCGTCCCCTCTTCGAATGCGCGCGCCAGGTGTTGCCTCATCATCAGGTCCTGGTGTTGATAGACTAGTACGCGCCGACCGAGCGCGACGACGGCCTCGATGGTGTCTGCCATCAGCCCCGCGCCCACCAGCCGCTGCGCCGCGCGGGGGATGAGCTCGGCGTCGGGCCAGATCGCAATCTCGTCGGCCAGGGCGTCAAAGGTGCTGCGGACCCCACCGCCGCCATCGTCACCCTCGGGCGGTTGGCGCCACGCGCCGTACCGAGCGCCAAGCCGCGCGCCGTCCCGGGCGCTACCCTGGACGCCGACTTGAGCGCCGTCTTGAGCGCCGGCCGCCGCCGCGTCGAGCATCGTGGCGAGCAGCGCATGCACCGCCTCGCGCGCCGTACTGGGCGCCAGGCTGGGAGCGCGGCCCACGGTGGGCGGGTTCGGGTCGAGCAGTATGAGCCGCCGACACGGCGCGCCGATCTGCTGCGCCACGAGCGCGATCTGGTGGGCCATGTACCCTCCCCAACTGCCACCGATGAGGTCAAAGCAGCCTTCGCCGTGCGCGCCCGGTACGGCGCCCGTCAGAAGGTCCAAGGGATCGACGGAGGGCTGGCCGCTCGCGACGGCGCCTGCGCGGCAGCACGCCTGCTTGATGGCCTCCGCGTACAGGCGAGCCAGCTCGCTGAGCGACTGCGCGTACGATTCTGGCGCGCCGCCGGTGTACAGGGTGTTGTGCTCGCAGTAGTACACGGCCGTCGTCGGGATCAAGGGCACGAGCGCCGCGAACACGGCACCAGTGCCCAGCAGCATCGGTGCACCAATGAGCGGAGGCCGG
>Ga0164295_10002009_pt1 | contig 16901 bp, 29 predicted proteins | sample GEODES006metaG_FD_111798 | JGI IMG/M metagenome (GOLD analysis project Ga0164295, IMG submission 111798) | Oligotrophic lake water microbial communities from Sparkling Lake, Wisconsin, USA - GEODES006 metaG | ecosystem: Environmental > Aquatic > Freshwater > Lake | place: USA: Sparkling Lake... | reverse complement strand
CTGGATTCCACCACACCCACACAACGAAAACAAAGATCTTTATGATCCGAGCAGAACCCCACTTCTTCCAGAACCTTCCAACAACGCTCGCATTTGGTTCCTGTTGCTTGTGTTACTGATACGCCCTTAGACACAACATCACTTGCATCTAGGACTGATGTGGGAGGTTGTGTTGGACCAGATACCGTGGGCTTATATCCGCCTTTTTCAATAATCAATTTATTCATTGTTGTTATCTCCATAATATATTCCGAAATCTATTCTTGCTTCAGCCATCATTTCACGACTACGTTGGAATGACTCTTGCCACTTTGGATTATCATTCGTCATTGGTCGAGTTATTATTTGAACTATCCCAGACTGAATAAGTGCTCTTGTACAATCAGCACATGGTGGTACATTAGTACTAATATAAGCGGTAGTTCCTTCAAGTGGAATGCCATTCCGTGCAGCATTATAGATGGCATTACGTTCAGCATGTTCAGCCCAATAATACTTCTCTGGTCTATCATGTCTTGATTCAATGCTATCATCTATCCCACGACAAAAGCCATTATAACCTGTTGTGCGGATTTCATGATTTGGTCCTACAATAACACAACCCATTTTGGTAGAGTCTTTACTTTTACTAGCTACATATTCGGCCATACCCAAGAAGTATTCATGCCAATGAATTGGCTTATTCATCATCTAATGTACCAAGATATTTCACAACCGGTTGCTTACGACTTTTTGCCCAAGCTTCGGCTTTTTCTATAGTATGAAAAGTATTGTGTCCCCACTCCTGCCAAAATGGCCACCACCAGCGCCGGATTTGAACTTCATATCCCATGAAGTTATCTTGAACAATACGATACCGATTCTTCATTTGTCTGTACTCTCCCACGCACAATTTATAATACACCATTCGTCAATACAATCATCTACACAATAACCGGCATCCACCACTTCTTTACCAAACATGGATACCATTGCATCATACCAATAATCGTAATATTCATCAAGTATTTCTTGTTCAGACATAACCTCGACATATGAATCAACAGCTGGGTCTGTCTTCCAAGTATCAAAACAATAATATTTCACGGTTGTTGTCCTTTATAATATAAAATGTGAAAATCACCATCATGAGTCTCTACAATGGCAGTACAATTCTCTGTCCAATCACCACAGTTTAGATAAAGAAACTCATTTTGCAAAATGATTCGAGGCATATGAATATGACCACATATAACTCCATTATATCCTTCAGCTTTTATTGAATCACACATTGAATGCTCAAACACATCTATTACATGAGTAAATGCTTTAGCTTTTTGCTTTAAATATTGTGATAAAGACCAATGAGGTCGACCAAGTTTATCCTGGATATAAAACAATACTTTGTTCATATAGGTTGTTGCATCATAGATAAACGAACCAATAATACCTAGCAACTTATGATTATTAATAAACTTATCATACTGATCGCCGTGTATAATAAGGAATCGTCTCCCGTCTTTACTAATAAAAGTTGTTAAATCACATAGAGGTATTTCATTAAACATAAAATATTGTGGTAATTTTCTTAATACATCATCATGATTACCAGTGATATAATATACTCTTATTCCCTGACGAGATAGATCTAATATAGATCTTAATACATTATTATCAGCATCAGACCACGTACCACCAGTACCTAACTTCCATAAGTCTAAAATATCACCCACCAAATAGAGACTATCGGGTGGGTTTTTTCTAAGTTGTTTTAGAAAAGATAATAGTTGTTCATGTTTGCAAGAACTGGTCCCGAGATGTAAATCGGAAATAAAAACAGATCTATATCTCACCACTCGGGCCCTGATACCTTATTTGTTCTCTTGTAACTATATGAAAAGTCAACACCATAAGCAGGACATACCAATAATACTTCAGGCATTCCATTCTTATCTTTTTCACCCTGTTCACCGGCAATAAACAATACACCAGGAGAACGCTCGGGATTTAGTCGCTTAAGAATAAGTGCTTGAGCATCACATTTAGTCTTGAGGCGCTCAATCTCCGCCTCAAGATGCTTAATCCTTGACTCATCTTTATATAACTGATTAACCATATTCTCTACGGTTGTATCTGAAACTTGCACAATATATTCCTTCCAGAGAGGATCTAATTGATTATATAACGGATCGTCGGTATTGTCAACCATCTTTACAGAGGGTCAACAATACCTTTATCTTCAAGACGCTCACGAGTAAGAATATACTCTTTAACAAGCCCAGATCTGACAACGTCTGCGCTAGTGAACTCAATTGTAGTAAACGATCTCATTTCATTTAGAATTCTAAAGAAATCACGGAAACCAGATTGTTCATATTTCTTTGTTGTTAAGTCATTTTGCTTTATATCGCCAGCAAATATAACACGACAATTCTTACCTACTCGAGTAAAAATAGAATGTAATTCACCCGGCATCATATTTTGCATCTCATCTATTACTATAATAGCATTATTAATTGTGATACCACGAATAAATGATGTTGTCATAAATGTTACTATATCTTTTTTAGCACAATACTCATAAGCATCGCCACGAGAGAATAATTCAGAAAATATAGCCGCGTATGGAGCTTCATATACAGCTGCTTTATCTTTAGCGGAACCAGGTAGAAATCCAACATCTCTTGTTGGAACTACTGAGCGAACTATCACCAATTTTTGTTCAGTCTCATTATGAATAATATCATTCAGAGCAAGATATATGCCCAAAAATGATTTACCTGTTCCGGCAGTACCTGCTAATAAAAGATGTTGACCATCTTCATAAGCAGCAAAAGCATTTCGTTGATTATCTGTAAGAGGATTTATTTGTTTAAGTTTAAGGTTGAACTTTTCTTTATGTTCAACCTCTTCTATATTTTCATTATTTTGTCTGGCCGCACGACGTTGCTTACGAGTTATCTTTGCTGGCATGCATCTCTCTTATTAGAAAGTGTTGACAGTACTCCGTGTAAAGCCTTTAGAATGCGCCTTTTTAATTTCTTTTAAGCGATCTCTAAAGCCGGCATCAGGTTTCTTGGTGACGATTGAATAACCCAAAGCAGGAGCACTATTCAACTGTTGTTGAATGTGTTTATTTTGCTCGAGGAATTCCTCCCTTTCAGTGTTGGACATAATAGTGGTCCATTCCTCATCGGTATTTATATTTTTAAAGTTATACGCGGGCATTAATCTTATCCTTATACTTATTCATTAGGTACTTACGGTCTTCCTGCAACATAACACTTAAAGTACTCATTGCTTCATATTCTTCTCGATATTCGCCTGCTTCACGATATAACAAAAGTCCTTTATAAAACATTGCAATGCCTGTTTCAATAAGTTGTTCGGCATTTTCAAGAAGAGGTTCGTTACTTATATTCTTCTTCCTCATAAGCATCAACAATTTTATGTACATTTTTAGATCGAAACAAGTTCTTTAATTTCTTTTCGCTACGATCTTTCTTGACTGCCCGATAGTCATCATAATCGTCATAATCATCACGACGAGTATTATAGTTCTTAGGCTTGCTTTTAGACATTGATAAGTCCAGGAAATGCTTGATTAACAATATCTACAGTTACACCTGGATAAGGTAATGTTTTATCTTTAATGGCAAGAAGTAACTTAGCATCTTCTGGATCGACTGCCTCAAGCAATTCAACAAATAGTGTCTCTCTACGTAGAGGCTTTAGATTTGGACTACCGCCTTCGATAAACAAATATAGCTTACGTGCTTCAGTGAATAAACGATGGTGTTGGTCAACTAAATCATTTGGCTTATATGGGGGCACCCCGGATGGAAGTGCCCATTTAATTCCAGAATCAAATGCACCACGAAGAATCGTGTGAAGAACAGTACTCTGGTTTTGGCGAAGGTAACCAATCCGTTCAATATCATTGGTGATGGTTGATGCTTTTGCAAGAATTTCGGAAATACCAAGTTTCATTTATGTAAAGTCCTGTATGGATTCGGTTAGATTTTTAAGACGATTTGCAATAAAGTAGTTAAGCAAATTAGAACTCTTCTTATTTGCCTGTCCATCATAACTCTCAAGTACCTGGATCTTAATACCTTCAGGCACTTGAGTCAAGTCAATAAGTTGCTTATTCCGCATATAATTACGGAAGTTTGGATGATCAAGTTTTCCTTCAAGACCAAGACTAGTTAGATCATCCATTTTCTTTTGTGTCATCGGCTTCTGGCGGCTGCCCAATACAAAGCAATTGTCGTCAGAAAGAATGTTAGGAATTCCATCGCCAGCATCACCCTTTAAAATATGTTCTGCAAGAAACTTGTCCGGATCATTGCATGTAATAAACTTCTTCAGCACAGGATTATATTGCCGAATATTGATATAACGTTGCAGTTGCTGGAAGTCTTTATCACCAGACAGAATCAGGATCTTTTCACTCGTATTGCCAAACTCAATACAAAGAGTGCCAATAATATCATCGGCCTCGGCGCTTTCAACATCAATAATTCGGTACGGGAAATGTTCTTTAAGCTCGCCACGAATCTTATTCAAGCATTCAAAAATAGCTTTCCAATCAAGTTCGGATGCTGCTTGAGACTTCTTGCGGTTTGCTTTATAATATGGGAATAGTGACTTACGCCAATAGTTTTTGTTATCACAAGCAATAACAAATTCACCATATTCTGGACCAAATTTGGTCTTATACATACGAATTGAGTTAAGACACATATGTCTAACCATATTCTCATCAACTTGAGCATTGGTATGATTACCAAGTTGAACCATAATGTTTGATAGCATAACTTGACTCAGGTCAAGAATAATCACGATTTAATCCTTTGTTTCATCATTTGTTTTATCAGTTATAGTTATTCTTATATTTTCGGCTAGACTTAAGTTATCATCATCATCGGCCTCAAATAGATTATTGGCAATAATTTGAAGCGGATGATCCATTCCATATACTCTACACAAAAATGATCTTACCGCTTCAACTACCAATGCGCCATGTTTTGTAATATTAGGATCATCCTCATCAAGATTAAATCCTGCCAAAGACAGTCTATCAAATAACATCGGCATCATATTTTCAAGTGATTCCTGTATATGAACTTGCCTAACATCATCCATATTCTCAATGACTTCCTCAATAGTCTGAGGCATTATATTCCGAGGATTATCTCTTTGAGGGAATAGAACAATGTTATTTGCGTTCATAATGTATTATATACCTTGTATTTGATATTGTCAACAACTTTTTTATTTATAATTTTAATGCTTCAAGCTACTGCTACAATCTCTGAACCACCTTCATGGAATTTAAATGGATAAATTCTGCAATTTGTATCTGTTGTTACTGCTAATTCTACTGCTTCTCTTACATCTGGCTTACAATAAAAGATAAAGAAACCACCACCACCTGCACCAAGTAATTTACCACCTAACGCCCCAGCTTTAATTGCCTTGGTGTAAACATCATCAAAATAGTCTTGAGTGATCTCTTTTACTACTTGTTTCTTATCTTGCCATGCTTCATGAAGTAAAGCACCGAAAGAATCAATATCCCCATCAACAAGTAATTGACAGGCTGTATAAGCTTTATTACGACTTCTTCGAACAAGATTAAACTTATCTTCATTCAACATAGCTGCTTTTTGCTTGGATAAAATAGCATTTGCAGAGCGACCAACACCAGAATAGACCAAAAGTAAGTTCTGCTCTAAGTTTGTCATTACATCAGAACTTACAACATCATCAAGACTATCAACTGTAACTTTACCTGATGGATGAAATTCAAACATATTGAATCCACCATATGCTGCAGCATATTGATCTTGTTTACCAATAGGATACCCGCACTTTTCAATTTCAATTTGACATGCTATCTGTGCAAGTTCTCTGCGTTTCGGTGTCTGGTGAACAAGTGATTGTAATGCGTTACATAAACCAACAGTAAAAGCACTAGAAGATCCTAGACCGGATCCTTTAGCTATAATATCTGAAACAGATGTTACTGTGATTTCTCTAGGAAGATTATATTTTAATAATGCTTGACTGACAATATCACTTTGCATTTTGTAAACATCTTCGTAGTCTTCTACTTTGTCATACATCATTCTGACCCCAATAGCAGGAGTCTGATGAACAGACACATAGTTAAACTTATTAATTGTTACAGATAATGCAGCACCTTTTTCTTGTTCATAGAAAGCAGCCATATCACTACCCCCTGAAAAGAAACTAATTCTGAGTGGTGTTCTAGTAACAATCATGATGTCTTATACACAAACATTTTATTAGATTGTAACATCTTACGACTTTCGATCGTAGGATATAGTTCCAAAGTATTTTGTAATACTTCTTCCCATTGTTTCTTTATTTTGTTTATATTATATCTGGTGTCCACAAATTGTTTATTTAATGTAACCATATCAAAATGTTTACGATCTCTAACCATTGTAATGGTGTTTTTTAATTCTTCAGAGAATAAAAATGCATGTCGATTTTGATCTTCATGCCATTGATACATGGCATTTAATCCACCAGATGTTTCAGGGAGTGCACCATAATTTGGATGAACACAAATCAAACCAGATGTCATTGCTTCAAGCATTGCTCTACAACTAGTTTCCAACCAAATAGAAGGATATCCAAAAATATGATAACCATTTAGATTATCACGAAGAACATCATTTGGTTGAAACCCATGATATGTCATCTGAGGATGATTACGAATTGTGTCATATAACGGCTCAAATTGTTGATCTGCGCCATCCCAGCCATAAATTTTAAAACTAGAATATACATGTAGATGAATTTTGGCATCAGTCTTTGCTAGATGTTCAAATGCTGCAAACAATATATTCAAACCACGTTGAGGTGTTGAGGTATAGACGATGTGAATAGTGTCGTCTTGGTCTTTGCTCCACATTACAGAATCAGCGGGTTCAATACCTGATTCAAGAACAACCGACTTATCATCATGAGGAAACCCATGAATCATTTGATAACGTTGCATTTGCCAATTGGAAATAAAAACAAACTTATGAAATTGATCGCAAAAGCTTTTATCTTTAAACTTGACTGATTCTGGATCCTCTGCCAAGTCATGTGCCCAAAATATTCGAATCTTATCTTGCTTAAGTTCTCTGGGTCTGGAACAAATTATCTGAAAATTATCAAGCAATTCTGGATTTAATAGTTGTGCAAGCTTGCGTTTTGCAAGTTCTGTTCCGCCAAATGCTTTAGCGGAAACGTCATTTTCTTCAAAAGCGGTCATACTGAAATAGTAAACCCAGAACTGAGAGCATCATTATAAAACATCTTGACTGTATCCAAGGAAAACTCGGTCAGATCTTTTCCAAACTTATCGACTTTTTTAATCATATCTAGCGGCATTGTAATGATGTCACAATCAGCTTCAATTGCTTCATTATATGCATAAGCTTGTCTGGAACTTGCCCATAGAATTTCTACGTTATGATTAACATACTTTGACTGTCTACGAATATTAGAAATATTACGTGTAAGTGATACTGCATTCTTACCAGTGTCAGCAATTCTACCAGAAAATACCGAAATAATGGAAGGGGTTGTAGGATCCAGTGCTGCCATAATTTTTTCTGCTTGATTTAGCGTAAATACAGCAGTTACATTACACTTAACACCAAGACTGCTTAATTCATGAACTACTTTAGCAGTGGATTCACCCTTAGTATTGGTAACAGGGATCTTTACATAAACATTGTAATCTCGAGCCCAACTATTAATAACTTTGGCTTGTGCCAAGATACCTTCCATTGTATCATCAAATACTTCAAGACTTAGACTAGTCTCTGGCCGCTTTTCATATAATTGTGCAATCATATGCTTGGCAAATCCTTCATAATCACTTACTCCTGCTTGTCGCATAAGAGTAGGATTAGTAGTAAAACCGGATACCTTAGGGTTATTGGCGGCTTCCATGATACCTCGTTCATCGGCACCATCACTAAACAATTTAATCATTATTTTCTCCACAAATTATTTCACAGGCATTATTAAGATCAGAAACAATATAATCAGGTATTATATAAGAATACTCGGGTATTACCAAATATTCATTGCCGATATAAATTGTTTTTAATTGAGAACGGTGACCGCAGACAATATCCTTCCAACTGTCACCCACCATATAACTGGATTGTCTATCAATATCATAAGTTGATATGAAATGTTCTATAATTCCGTTGTTTGGTTTATAGTATTTAGAGTCACGCTCTAGAGCAATTCCAATATTATTAAAGTCTAGATCATAGATCCTTAATGACATATTATGAAGATCATGTATATGTAACCAATTATCATATACATCAGGCTGATTTGTTACGCATAACCTAAGAAAGTCTTTATTTTTACAGCGCTGTATGACTTGCTTTGCTTCGGGGAGAATTTCAAATTCAGTTAAATTCCATGGCGCCGTAAATGCTTGTTTTTCCTCATGCCATACTAATTTATTTAAAACACCATCTCTATCAAAAAAGATGGCTTTATTACCACTTGGTTGCATTTACTTGCAAGTCTGGGTGTGATACAATACAATGCCATACAACTGCTTGGAATGCTTCAGAATGTGGTGTAATTCGTTCGGTAGATGCAATAGGAACAACTACACAAGCGTCGGCATTCTTTGCTGTATAACCATCAGCTCGTCCGACAACACCAACAACTTTGGCATTTAGTTCCATACAATAATCAATTGCACGAATTAATCCAACAGAAACATTCTTTTCCTTATTGCCACCACCAACGGATAGAACAAAAATTACATCTCTACTAGTTAAGCGTGATACTTTAAGATAATTGACAAATACTGTGTCAAATCCATCATCATTAGTTCTAGCAGTTACTTCGGATGCATTATCCGTTGGGCAATATGCTTCAATATTGCACAGCTTACGAAGATCATTAACCATATGTGAAGCATTACCGGCAGAACCACCTACACCAAGAACAAATACCCTTTGTGCATGTTTCAGAATGTCCACCATTCTTTCAATATTATCTGCATCTATAGTATTAGCTATAAATGCGGCCTCACTTAAATATTCACGCGCAAAGTTTTGATTCATGATTATATACCCTTTGTCTTAGTTCTGTTGTGCTATAGTCATGATAGCGAGGAATAAAATGAATATTAATTCCTTTAGTTTGACAAATAGAATCACCGGTAATCTTATCAAATTCATGATCACCTCCGACAAAATAATGAGTCAAACCCGAAATTAATCCCAACATTCTTTCGATATCTTTTTCGGTTTCATAAGGAATAATAGAAGTGACCTTAACAATCGCTTTTAGTTGCCAAAAACGCTCGAGCATTGATTGAACAGGTTTATTTTTAAAGGATCTTTCCACTGATGGATCAACATGTAATCCGATAATTAATTGATCTACTTGATTACCGGCAGACATAAGAAATTCTGCATGACCCGCATGCAAGAGATCAAATGTACCAAATGTAATACCTATCTTCATTCTATATTAAGAACTGCTTGACGCTTAATAAATGCACGACGAAGAGACTTGGCACCAAAATATTGAACGACCAAATCCTCAACAATACGTTCATCAAAAGGCTTACAACTGAATACATCAAGATACATTTCTTGATTTTCATTTGCAAAATGTGCACAAATATTACTAGTCTCAATTAATTGAACTAAAGTATATCCAGCTTTGTTACCGGCACCAAAATTAATAATTTGTGGTTCACCATAAGCAATCATGTCAATGTCCTTGACAAGTTGCTTTGCAAAGTTATAAACATTTTCATAACTTGTCATCTTATCTAGGTCACAACCAGCGGCATCAAGAATAGCATGATAACCCCAAAACTTTTCGTCACTCATTTTATTATATCCTCAGTGTTCTTGAACAGCTTGTGTATAAAATACACTATCAATTCTGAATGAACGCCAACCACCTTCTTGTACATCCCAAGCAGCAATCACATCAGAATTCTTTTGATGAAATTCACGTTCTTCTTTTTGCTCATCATAGCTAGCTCGATATGTTTCCGGTAGTAAATGTTTTTGCAAAGTACAACGCATAATCCGTTGTTCACCATTGGCTTTAACAAAATGTACTTCCATTACACGCTCACGAAGATCTTTAAGAACAGGATCTCGTTGATACAAACCATTCATTATATATTACCCTTCTATAAGAAATTTACGATGGTCTTGATTAGATTCTAGATGCTCTTTAAGTTGATTATAACCGCCAATATTAAATCCGTCAACCAAAATTATTGGAAAAGATTTAGCATCTGGAAACTTATTCTTAATTGTATTTACTGTAAAATCAATACCAAGTCTATGTTCCATGTATACAATATTACAAAGAGCAAGAAGATCTTTAGCCATATTGCAATAAATGCAATCTGATTTTGAGTAAATTTCAATCAACTGATTGATTCCGAACCACCTGCACCATTAACACTATAGCGCTGCATAGGTGTAGAAAGACCTGCAAAATAATTAGAGAACTTACCAACGGCTTCTTCAAAAGTATAAGCCCATACAAGTCTTCTTTGTTCAGAAAAGATAGGTTCATTTGAACCCATTTGATCCATACGAACTCGACCTTCAATTAGATATAATAGTTGTGCCTTGTCTGACATAATAAGCTCCGGGTTGTTATAAAATGTTGTAGTTTCTGGTGCGGTAACTGTAGTTACAATTGATTCGTCTCTGACACTTGGATTTTTAGTTGTCATAAATGATTGTTCGGTATTCATAATTTGATTATAAACTTCATCAGAACCAAACTTATCATAATCAAATTCAATTGGATCTTGTGGTGCTACAGTCTTAGGCTTATTTTTACTTCCTGTAATTCTTGGCATATTAATATTTCTCCTCAAGTTAGTTAATAATTTCCATATCAAGTCGTGCAACTCCTCTTTCATAGAAGCCTAGAAGTTGTGCTGACCTAATACTAAGATCAAAGTCTCTGCCTCTTATATATGGCCCTCTATCATTGACTCTTACAATAATAGATGAACCATTTTCTGGATTAGTAAATCTTATCATAGTATTAAACGGTAATCTTTTATGAGCTACTGTCAATCCATTTGGATCGAACCTTTCACCGTTTGCAGTTATTCTACCATGTCGATACCAGGATGCTGTTATATATCTTGGTCGACGTGATCTTATATTTCTGGTATGAGTTTCCAGGTTCTCTTGAATTTGGGCAATAACTACATTGTCGACTGATGACAATGTTTCGGTTGCAACTTGTTGGTTGCTATTCTCTTCCTCTATATGAGAATTGTTGATTGTATTACTATAAGATGAGTCAATATTGACTACTATAATTATGCCTAAACTCAAAAGACCAATCATTATGGTCTTTAACACGAGTTTGTCTCCTATTATTAATTTTTATTTATGCTGCCGATAATGCTTTAAATCTATCTGCTGCAATTGAAGCAGCAAATGCATTAGGCTTTACTTGTGCTTTAATATTACAAGTACCAAGTATATATCCAACTGCTTGAGTGACAACACAAGATGAACCATGTCGTTCATCGGGATTAAGATCCAAATGAATTTCAGTTGCACGATTGCCAATGCATTCAGCCAATTTAAAATAAAGCTCAGCAACCTTATAAACTTCGTTCATCAAACGCAACGATGGACGGGCAATCTTATGATCAAAATCAGGTTCGCGAGTTACTTCACCAAAGATTTTGGCACCATGTTTGCCATCAATATGAATAACAACTACTGTTGCATAATCTGCAACCCATTTACCATTAGGCAATTTAATGCGTTCTGAATCACCACCAATATAAATTTTAGATTCAATGGAACAATTAGTAATATATTGCCGAACTTCGTCAATATCAAATGTCATAGTATTCTCCTATGAGTATATTATATCATATTTTTATGACAAAGTAAATATCTTTTTTAGGTGTGCTTTGTGAACTTTAACCATAATCCATTCATTGTAACATTGATCGGATTCTAATACACAAGAATCAAATTGTAACTTTGCTTCAAAATAAGACATTTCACCTCTCATTTTACATAATCTAAGAATCTCTCTAGTAAAGTTCTCTTCACCTAAGTCAGATATATCCTGAATTAGTACTTTATTTGATCCCCAATATTGTTTCCAATCTGACTCAACCAAAAACTTTTTCTTCTTGCCTTTTACTTTTTTTGTTTTACTAAACTTTAAAAGTTTTTTACCAATATAGATTCTATTGGTTTTTAGATTTGTTATTTTATACACAAATCCGATAAATCCTTCCAGTAAAGATTCATCAATTTCTTTTTCATTATAAATCCACATAAGGGAACTCCATATTCCCTTATATTTATTAGTTTAATCTTGATGATGCACCGTGGAGTGCCAAACGTGTGTTCCATCAGAAAGTATAGTTGGTTTCGGATGAACTTTTAATGTTGTATTACGAGGAAGAATAGTTTCATGTTCTTCCGGCGACGGGCTGTGCGCTGATACGTGTACCGCGTGATCAGAAGGATTGAGATGAATATGTAGAATATGTTTTGTCGGTTTTTCCTCTCTATCTCTTGCAGCATCTGAATGAGCAAACCAATGAGCTGTTGCCTTGTGGTGAGTTGCCGAAGTATACGCAGGTAAATGAAGATGACCGGATGAATTTACATATTCTCTCGGATTAAACCCAATTCCAGAATAAACATGTAGATCGTGTTCAATCGGATTTCTAGTGACTTTATCTAAATGTTTTACGTGTTCTTTAAAGTAAGGTTCCATCTTCTCTTTGTTTTTGTGAGCTCTCAAAAGGGAGTCATTGATTCCTTCCGAGCTATCGCAGTAATGATTTACTGTTTCGCCTTCTTTTTTCGATAAAGGCTTTGCTTTCTTCGCTAGTTCTTTACTGAGCTCGCTAGCAGGATTCCAAGTGCCTTTAATGGTTTTATTTTTCTGATCTTGTGATTCAAAATGTTTATTTTCGTTATCTTGAATCCAATCATCAGCATCCCGTTTTAAAGTTTTTTTGTTTGGATTATGTGATTCTAATAAATCCGAATACCGAGATTCGGATTCTTTAAGCGATGGGCGTGAACGTGCACGAAAATTGATTGGATTTGGAGAAATTCCACTATTCAAGGAGCGCCCCAAACGAAAATGAACTGATTCAGGAGCTACGCCTAAATTTATTTTTACATTTTTTATGAAATCTTTAAATTTTTTCATTGGTTTGTGGTCCGCTCGTTGAAAAGTTTTTATTATTTATCTAAAACATTTCACGCCCACCATCAGGCCATTCATCATCTTCGTCATCTTCATCTTCATCAACTAGTGCTTCAAGCAAAGTATCAAGCACTGGATCAATATCGGTACATTCATCTAATGTATCGCAATCATAATTTTGAAATACTTCGATAAGTCCCATATAGATGAGCTTACGAACATTATCATCTACTACATTTTCTGCAATAATTTCTGCTACATCACTAAAAAGTGACGACCCTGAACTCCATCCCATGTTACAAACTAAGTCCCTTCATGCTTTCGGTTGACACATCTTTCTTTACACCACCGACAATGTAAGACGTGATCTGTGTTTCCTGCGGTGCTACTTGAACTTCCCCACCACTAATCCATTTTTGTGTCCATGGAAGTGGATTAGATCCTGTCTTATATATCAATGGCAACCCAACGGCTTGTAAACGTCTATTGGTGATCCATTCTACATAATCTTCCAATAGTTCTTTATTCAAGCCAATCATTGATCCATCCTTGAATAGATATTCAGCCCACTTTATTTCTTGTTCAGCAGCAGACTTGAACATTGCTACACATTCATCTTTGGTCTCGGTTCGAATGGTTGTGAAATCGGGATCATCTTGAGGCAATACTTTCAATAATTGTTGAGTGCTTGCAAGATGCAGGTTTTCATCACGAGCAATCAACTTAATAATCTTGGCATTGCCTTCCATCTTCTTTAATTCGGCAAATGCCCAAGAACAGGCAAAACTTACATAGAAGCGAATACCTTCAAGGATATTGACAGATATTAGCGCCAACCACAGAGCTCTCTTGTGCTCGTATGGCCCTAGATTATTGATGCCGATCTTTCCAGTGTGCTGCAGCTCGTTGTTAAAGCTGATCAGCTTATCGTAGTAGAGGCTGATGTCCTTAGCACAATTTACAATTTCTTCTAAATCAAGAATTCCATCAAGAACCTTAGACGGATCACTATAAACATTACGAATGATATGAGTATATGAACGTGAATGAACTGATTCACTGAATGTCCAGGCAACAATCCAATTCTCTAATTCGGGCAATGAACAAATTGGACCAAATGCTGCAGATGGTGCTCTACCTTGAACTGAATCAAGAAGGATTTGTCGCTTTAGATTACTGGTAAAAATATGTTGTTCATGCTTTGATAGATCACGAAAGTCTTTACTATCACGAGTCAAATCAACTTCTTCCGGAACCCAGAAAAATCCTGCAGAAGTCCGCGTAAGCTTTTCCAAGAACGGATATTTTTGTTTGTCAAACCTTGCAATAGTAGGTGGATCATCAAAGAATGCACGAACCTTTAGATGATCCTTTTTATTAGTTGGATCAAATACTTTATATGTCATCCTTAACCTCTTCCTATTGTGATGTTTTTATCTGCTTTAATATCTTTATTTGACCAAGTCCAACATTCACGTGTATCGGTTTGGAAACATACCCATAATAGACTATGTTCAATTCCATAATCAATTAAAACATGTGCCAGGCCTTTACCAAGTGGTGTTATCACTGGTAAAGGCGGATCTAGTTGTATCATAGTTTGCACGAGTCACAATCCTCTTCAAATATTTCTGGTACTTGATTGTTTACTGGTTCGATATTTGCTTCACCGGCACCATCTGCAGTATTAAAATAGTAAAGTTGCTTACCACCATACTTATAAAACATAATCACATGCTTAATAAGTTCTGACAGGGGAATTTGGTCATCATCATAGAACTTAGGATTATAACTAGTATTAACAGAAATACCTTGGTCGATAAACTTCTGCAATACAGCACAGATCTTCAGGTATCCTTCGGGTGATTTTTGATCCCAAAGCAAGTCATACTTATTCTTAAGTCTACGAACCTCTGGTACAACTTGCTTAAGTACTCCATCCTTAGATGTCTTAACTGATACCAAAGCACGAGGTGGTTCAATTCCATTTGTTGAATTGGAAACTTGTGCGCTGGTCTCAGATGGCATTAAAGCCATCAAAGTAGAATTACGAATACCATGTTCAGCAATAGATAAACGCAGACCGTTCCAATCCATATTATATATTGGTTTTGCTAATTCGTCAACATCTCTTTTATATGTATCAATTGGGAATTGACCATAATGATACTTTGTTTGATGTGAGAATGGGCACAAGCCCTTTTCTGCGGCAAGATCAACAGAAGCTTTAATCAAATAATATGACCATGCTTCTGCATATTCATGAATCTTTTGTAGACCTTCAGAAGTTATATGCTGATAGTTAAGGTCATTGCGAGCAAGCCAGTAAGCAAAATTAACAATACCAATACCAAGTGGTCTTCTTGACATGGTCGACCGTTTGGCCGCCTCGACTGGATAATTTTGATAATCGAGCAACTCGTCAAGTGCACGGACGCTAAGAGTACAAACGCGTTCAAAATCATTAAGATCACGGATTTTTCCCCAATTAATTGCTGCCAATGTGCAAAGACTGATTTCTCCACTTTCATCATCAAGACTGTTTAATGGTTTAGTTGGCAGATCAATTTCTTGGCACAAGTTGGATTGTCTAATCGGTGCAACATATTTATCAAATGCACCATGATCATTTGCATGATCAACATTCATAAGATAAATTCGACCCGTATCTTTGCGTTCTTGCATAAACGTTGAAAACAGATCAATAGCAGACACGACTTTCTTGTTTATAGCTGGATTTTTTTCTGCTGCTTCATAAAGTTCACGGAACTTATCAACATCAGTAAAAAATGTATCATACATATCTTGAACATCATGTGGATCAAACAGTGTAATATTACCACCAGTCAATAGACGTTCATACATAACTTTATTAAATTGGATTGAGTAATCCATATTTCGAACACGATTTTCTTCAGTACCTTTATTATTTTTAAGTACTAGAATATCCTCAATTTCTTTATGCCAAAATACTGTATGAATGGTTGCCGAACCACCACGGACACCGCCTTGACTACAAGACTTGGTTGCTGCCTGGAATAGCTTATAGTATGGAATATTACCTTCGGATGTAGCATCACCATTCCGAACTGGTGTTCCAATTGCACGAATAGAGCCAGCACCAATACCAATACCAGCCTTCTGACTAATATACTTTACAATTGCGCTGGTTGTCGCAATAATAGAATCAAGTGAGTCACCAGCCTCAATCAATACACACGATGAAAACTGGCGTTGTGGTGTGCGAAGGCCTGCCATAATTGGTGTTGGTAATGAAATTTCAAATGTAGACACCGCATCATAAAAATCTTTGACCCATTTCAGTCGAGTTTCTTTTGCATAATTGCGAAATAGAGTCATAGCAATAAGCATGAACGCCATTTGAGGGGTTTCATAATATTGCTTTGTTGCTCTATTCTTAACCAAATACTTGCCACGGAATTGTTCCATACCTGCATATGCAATATTAAAATCACGGTTGTGATCAATATGCTTATTCAGTATCTTCATTTCATCAACTGTATATTGGCTCAAAATATCTTTATCATAAAATCCTGCTTCAACATTTTCATAAATGTGAATACTAAGATCCCATGGATCAGGACCACCGTATACTTCTTTACGAAGTGCATAGTTAATTAAACGAGATGCCACATATTGATAGTTAG
>Ga0164295_10002008_pt1 | contig 16904 bp, 9 predicted proteins | sample GEODES006metaG_FD_111798 | JGI IMG/M metagenome (GOLD analysis project Ga0164295, IMG submission 111798) | Oligotrophic lake water microbial communities from Sparkling Lake, Wisconsin, USA - GEODES006 metaG | ecosystem: Environmental > Aquatic > Freshwater > Lake | place: USA: Sparkling Lake... | reverse complement strand
TTTGGCTTTTTAAATGATTGTTTTTGAGCAAGCATCGAAAACTGATTAATGCAGATAAATGCAAGCAGCAGACAAATATTTTTGCCAGCCTTTCCATTTATATTTTTAATCAAAAACTCCATTATGCTTACGTTTTTTTTACTGTTAAATTTTCAATTTTCTTTAATACATTATTTATCTGCCACGCACCTGAAACCCATATGCTCCATGCCTGAATCAGATGATGTTTTCATTCTTGCTGCTACTCGGTATCCGCTGCAATAGGATTCGTTGCATAGAAAAGAGCCACCTCTCATCACGCGCTTTGCAATTAGGGGTTCATCAGGGTCATAACTTTTTACCGGCCCTTTTGGGTTATTGGCAATGCCCGCTTTGCTTAATTGTGTGTAATAAGTATTGTTATAAAGATCTGCACACAATTCCCAGACATTACCTGCCATATCGAACAAGCCATAGCCATTGGGTGCAAATGATTTTACACGAGCTGCACCATAAAAACTATCGGTGTTGTCATTTTTGTTTGGAAAACTACCCTGCCAGTAATTACATTTGGCAGCACCAGAATCTACATTGCTATTGCCCCAGGTGTAAATATTATTTTTTACCCCACCCCTTGCAGCAAATTCCCATTCAGCTTCGGTAGGTAATCTCTTTCCGGCCCATTTGCTATAGGCATTCGCATCGTCCCAACTAACATGAACAACCGGAGATTTTTCTTTTCCAACAATATCGCTATCTGGACCTTTGGGATGTTTCCAATCGGCGCCATGTGTCCATTGCCACCACTGGCTGAAATCCTGCAGGTTAACGGGTTGCTCAGTAGGCACAAAAACAAGCGAAGCTGCTTTCAACATTTCAGCCGAAGGTTTTGGTGTACCCGCTGGTAACTGTTTTTTTAAGTCTTCCCATCTAACATCTTTTTCTGCAGTAGTAATATAGCCAGTAGCTTTTACAAATTTGGCAAACTGTTCATTGGTTACTTCAGTAATATCCATGAAAAAACCATTCAGTTTCACAGAGTGTTTTGGATATTCATCCTGTCGGCCCTGCTCATTGTCTGCACCCATACTAAAAGTTCCGCCTTCTATCCAAACCATATTATCAGGATTTTTTTTACCGGCAGAACCCGTTTGTTTACCTGTTGCAGGAACATTCTTTTTTACAATTGCAAACCGGTCGGGAACTTTTGAGGTACAACAGGATTTACTGCTATTTACAGAATCTGTCTGCACTGGTTTTTGTTTAGAGGAAACCCCCTGGGCAGTTATTGACATAGCAAAACACAAAAACATTAACAGCATACTATTTTTAATCCGTTCTCTCATTTTACTGTTGGCTTACTTAACCTGTGATTTTAAAAACGTCATCATTTTTGAATTCATCTCTTTAGAGACGGCTGCGTATTTTTTCTCATTGGCTACATTCACTGTTTCTAAAGGATCTTTTTTGTAATCATACAATTCCGTTCCGATAATCAACTTGCTGTCGAATGGTTGACTGCTTCTGAAACCATTGCTCATCCAGATAGTATAGCGGTATTGTTTTGTCCTGATCGAATAACCCATTGCATTGGCGTCGGCATAACCCAGCCGCTCATTTTCGGCGGTAGCATTACTTCTTGGGTATTGGCTTACAGAATATTCTTTTACACTTAATGCAGGATTTTTCATTAGAGGCACTAAACTTTTTCCATCGAGTATGGATGGAATATTTACGCCAGCTAAATCGCACAATGTAGGAAAGATATCGATGTGCTCAGATGGTGAATTGGTTTTTGAAGGCTTTATGCCAGGCGCTGAAATAATTAATGGCGCTCGGGTTGCATCTTCAAAATTGGTATGCTTGCACCATATATTGTGATCGCCAAGATGCCAGCCATGATCACCCCAAAGTACAATGATGGTATTTTTTGTAAGCCCTAAAGAATCTAATGCATCTAACAGTTTACCTACATTGGCATCGGTATAAGAAATAGCTGCATAATATCCATGAATTAATTCTTTTTGCTTGTCAACGGGCAAGGTTATTCCGTAAGGCTTTTGATCGGTAAAAGAGGTTAATGGTGGAATATCGGTATAGCCTCTCAGTTCTCCGGAATTATGATATGCAACAGATACCGGATTTTTATTTTGCTCCTGGAATTTTGCCAAAGGCATATCTTCCCTTTTGTACAGATCCCAATATTTTTTTGGCGCTACAAAAGGTAAGTGTGGCTTGGCAAGACCAACTGCAAAAAAGAATGGCTGGTTGCTTCTACTCAACTTGATCAGCATATCTTTTGCCTGTAAAGTATTTGCCCCATCGGTATAAGCATAATCAGGCACATCGGCACTTTCAACAGACGGTTTAATTTTTGTTTGGACATATTCATTGGCCTCGGCTTTTGTTTTGCCATTATCCAATGCTTGCTTTATATATTTTTCTGCCAGGGTCTTTGTCTCGGGTAGTTGGTACCTTCCTTCGGCGGGTTCTCCAAATGAACCAAAATATTTGATATTGGTTTTATAATAAGGCACACTCCAAGATGGCTTGTCGAGTTCTTTATCAACACAACGCGGGTCATACACCTTTCCAATTCCCTGAGTTGTGTAACCCTGTGAAATAAGGTGTTGTGGTATACTTAAAATATCAGGATTGATGTCTCTCATTCTGGTTTTCAAATCCCACACTTTGGTATAATCTGGTCTTTTACCGGTCATTAAACTAGCACGGGTTGGGCCACAAACGGCCTGCTGTACATAGTTGCTCATGAAAACGGTACCCATTTTTGCAAGTCGGTCTATATTGGGCGTTTTAACCATAGCATTGCCATAACAGCCCAATATCGGTTTCAAATCATCTATTGCGATGAAGAGAATATTAGGTTTAGTTTTTTGCTGTGCAATAACACATCTAGAAAAAAACAACAAAGAAATAAGTAAGAAAATAGTTCTTTTCATTATTTTATTTCTTTTCCTGTGACTTAAAAAATGCTACCATTTTATCATGCATATCCTTTGATGAAGCATTGTATTTTTTATCATTCACCACATTTACTTTTTCCAAAGGATCGTTTAGATAATCGTACATTTCAGTAGCATATACCTTGCTTTCGTCAAAGGGTTGATCACTGGTAAAATCGCTCATCCAAGCAGTGTAACGGTATTTATCTGTACGAAAGCTATACCCCATGATATTATTATTTTTATAGCCCATTTTCTTCATTGCTTCTTTTTGCAGCTTACGTGGATACTGGCTTACAGAGAATTCTTTAACAGTAGCTTTGTTATTCTGCATTAAAGGTTTTAAGCTTTTTCCCTGCAGTTGGGCAGGAATTTGCACCCCGGCTAAATTGCAAATGGTAGGAAAAATATCTATGTGCTCGGTTGTAGCAGTTGTTTTTCCCGGCTTTAAACCTGGCGAAGCAATAATTAATGGCGCCCGGGTTGCCTGTTCAAAATTGGTATGCTTTTCCCAAAGATCATGATCGCCAAGGTGCCATCCATGATCACCCCATAAAACTATAATGGTATTATTTAAAGTACCTAAAGATTCTAGTGTATTCAATAGAATACCAACCTGTGCATCCATATAAGATATCGCAGAATAATAACCATGTATCAGTTCCTGCTGTTTTTCTTTTTTTAATCCAATTCTCAAATCGCCAGGAGGTAAGGTTGTATAATCAGGAATATCTGGGTAGTTGCGTAATTCTCCGGACTTATGGTAAGCTACCAACGGGCCATCTTTTGAATGCTCTTGAAAGGTAGCCACGGGCATATCTTCTCTTTTGTACATGTCCCAGTATTTTTTAGGCGCTACAAATGGAAGATGTGGTTTATGAAAACCAACAGCCATAAAAAATGGTTTGCCTAATTTAGTTAAAGCAGTGAGCTGCAATTTTGCTTTTAAAGCATATACACCATCATTGTATGCATTGTCCGGTACATCAATACATTCTGAAGATGGGCCCTTTATGGTGGTAGGTGTTTCGTCATCGCCATCATCTTTCTTCTGTTTAGCCTTGCCTTTTTCCTTTGGCGGAAACAATACTTTTGTTTCAGGCTTTTGGTATTGCTGGTTTGCAGGTAAGCCCATGCCATTAGCAAAATCTTTTTCTTCTGCCACTAAATAGGGAATACTCCAGGAAACCGGATCAACTTTTTTTATAGCACTGCTGGGATGAAAAATTTTACCAATACCTGATGTGGTATAGCCCTGTGTAATTAAATATTGCGGTAGGGTTACAATATCCGGATTCACATCCCGCATTTGTGTTTTTAAATCCCATACTTTGGTTACATCCGGTCGCATGCCAGTCATTAAACTTGCACGGGTTGGCCCACAAACAGCCTGTTGGCAATAATTGTTCATAAATACCGTACCCATTTTTGCCAGGCGGTCGATATTGGGCGTTTTAACCATCGTATTGCCATAAGCACCAATCTCTGGTTTAAAATCATCAACAGCAATAAAAAGAATATTTGGTTTGGCAGTTTTTTGTGCAAAAACATTGATCGTTGTTGCCAACAATAATACACTCAGGATCCAGGTTGTTTTTTTCATGTTTCTTTTTTTTTCTTTTTTTATCAGACGATATAAGTTTCTAAAACCATCGTTATTTTTATTTCAATTCGCTTACATCCAAATTAAAGGATTTCTTACCGGCAGGTTTCTTATTACTTCTTCTGTTTTTGGAAAATGCTCTAGTTTTTTCCATAATTGAAACCATTCTTTTTTGTGATATCCGGCATATCCAAAAATTAAAAACGTTTGCGCTACCGGCCATTCTTTCCAAAACATTACGTCTTGTTTATACTTCCAGCTTTCTTTTTTTGCTGTAAACGGATACATAAATTCAATTGCTAACCTTAGACTCCGATTATCATCTAAAGTAAAATCCCAAAGATCTTTTTTTGAATCTTTTAATACCTGGCAGATGGTTGCCATCGCATCCAAGTTGAATAAGGAATAGCCATAAGGCTTTGTCCTCTTGAGTTCCAACGGAAAGCTACCGTCTTTACTCATCTGGTTGGGCAATAAAATTGTTTTGAATCTTTTTTTACAATCATCAAGCAATTGCTGATTATCTACCAGTTTTGCAAAGACAGCTACCTGCATTACCCAGCAGGTGGCATGATTATTTTTTGAATCCCGTTCATCAATACCATACGGGTGGGTGGTTACCCATTTCAAATAAGCTGAAAACCAGTTTTTTATTTTTTGTAAATCATCTTGGTTAATCATTTTCGATTTTTCCATTACGATCAAACTTTGTGCTACCTCCATCATCTGAATCATATCAATGATTCCTACACCTCTTCCTGTTACTTTTCCCATTATTGCTTGTCCGTAAAGTAAAGACGGATTCATGAGCGTATTTTCATCAATGAACCACGCACTTAGGTGTTTCATTGCATGGTTTATATATTTCTGCTCTTTTGTAATTATATATGCCGAAGTCAAAGAACCAATGATCTGGCTGAAGCGTATCATCGCTTTTCGGTGAGACGTAAAATTATCAGGATTTGTTAAACCATCCCGCTGAATATAAGGTCCGGTGGGGTTTTGCGGGTTTGGCCACCAATAATCGCCTTCTGAATAAAAATCATGAATACCACCGGCTGAGCGTGGGCATTGAGTTGCTGTTACCGTAACAGGGGGTTGGGTTAATGCCAAGGCAGCCTGTTTAAGGATTTCGTTTTTAAGAACTTTTGTTATTTTATCTGATACTGGGTCTTTACAAAAAGCGGATTGCTGGCTAAACAAAATTATCATTGCAACAATACAAATCTCCCTCATCATGATTATAATAATTTAGCAAGAAATTTCATAATTGCTTTATTGATCTCACTATTTTTTTCTTTTTCAAATTTACCATGCAGCCCACCCGGCACTTTTATGTACTCGGTTATAACTCCGGCTTCCAGGAATTTTTTATGCAACTCATCCGACTGTTGATAAGGCACTGTTGGATCGGCATCGCCATGCACAATAAATGTTGGCGGACTGTTTTTGGTAACATAAGTAATAGGAGAAACAGAAGCTGCAAAATCCTTATCCCCGGCTTTTGTACCCAACCAGTTTTTGGCCGATTTACTTTTAATATTTGGTCCATATCCCCAGTCCCACACATCAGCAATACCATATTTATCAATAATGGCAGCTACCTGTATGTTTTCAACACCCGGGCAGTTGGTATCAAAGCGATGATCATTTGCCAGCAACCCACCCATTAATGCTAAATGCCCACCTGCACTGCCGCCCATGATCACAATTTTTTTTACATCAATATTGAGAGCCTTTGCATTTTTTATTATATAGATTAATGCACAACGGGTATCTTCCACAGCTGCAGGTGCTGTGGCCTGGCCGGTAAGTCTGTATTCCATATTGGCAACGGCAAAGCCTGCTCTAAAAAAAGTACTGAAACCCGTTTGTGATTCCTTAACACCATGGTTCCATCCGCCGCCATGTATATTAATAACAATGGCAGATGGTTTATCCGTCTTTGGGGGAAGGTAAAGATCAAGCTTGCCTTCCCATCCATTAATTTTTTTGTACACAACATCTAGTTGCGCTGTAAAGCCTTTGGGATATTCCACAAGCTTATAAACCTTCGACGAATCATCCTCCTGTGCTTTTAACGCATGAGATACAAAAAGGATGATTAAAATAAGAAGCGTTTTTTTCATTTATTTTATTTAAGCCATTTAAATTAATATCCCGGGTTTTGCGCAATCACCAAATGCGTGTTGTTGTCAATTTCGCGTTGGGGAATCGGCAATAACAATTTATCCGTAGTTACATAAGCCTGTATTTCTAACAACGTTGGCCTTGGGTTAGGGTATTTACCATAATGATTTGTGTACATAAATGCAAAATGGTTCCTAATCCTTGTTACTGCATTCTCACTTTGTGCAGGCAAGGTTGTATTATAGCGTAACAGATCAAACCAGCGTACATTTTCAAAAGCAAATTCCAGCTTTCTTTCTCTTGACAAAGAATCAGCAAATCTTTGATCGTTGGGAACATTAATGATTGTTAAAGGCGTAGCTCCCAGGCCAGCCCTGGCTCTTGTTTGATTGATAAGATTTAAACTTGCCAGCGAATACCCCTGTGCCTCTGCCAGCATCAATAAAACATCCGCATACCTCAATACGATCCAATCATTTTCTGCATCGTCTAAAAGCGTTACGGGGGTAATGTGTTTTTTAGGATATAATCTTCTGGCAGAACTGGTAATAGCTGTAGTTGCGGTTGGCCATATACCCAAAGTAAATGCTTTGCGGGTATCAGCAGCTGAATATTGATTTTCAAACTCATAAGCACCAGAATTAAATCCGTCACCATCTCCATTTACTATTGAAGTACCGCTTAATTCCGGAGCAAATGTATTGGGCCATGGAGAGCCCAAGCCAATACCACCAGCTTTGTAACGTACAGCAAATAATATTTCCTTGTTCATTTCATTGCTGATAGAAAAAACATCCGCATAAGGCGTTGCACCGGCGGTTACTAGCCCATATCCACTATTGCTAATAACATCGTTTAATAATGGAATGGCATCTGTTTTTCTTCCCATCGTAAGGTAAACTTTCGCTAGTAATGACTTTGCTGTCCATGAATTTACTTTACCAAGTTTGGCGTTATTGGTTGTATTTGACAAAACGCTGTAGTTTAAAGCCACCCCATTTTCTGCAGCATATTGCAGATCGGCAACAATTAATTTGTAGACATCGTCAACTGATGACCTGTTGATATTAACAGCTTCAAGTGCGCCCGATCCGCTAAATGGCTCATGAATCAAAAACACACCACCGAAAAGCCTTACCAAATTAAAATAATGATAGGCCCTTAAAAAAGCAGCTTGGGCAGAAAGATCCTTTAAATCATCACTGGTGATAACAATCTCGGTAGTTCCCTTTTTAAGTAAGCTGGTTGTAGGATCATAATCAATAGCCAAGGCATTTAAGAGCGTATTGATATTGCGGATATTGGCATAGTTGGCAGACCAATAGGTGTAAATTGATGCCAATGAAGTACCGGGAATAAATAAATCGAGATCGCTTTTTTCACGGTTGGGAACTGAATTACTGGACGGGCCACCCATAAGGGAAATATCACTTCTCAGTTCAGTCATTTGCCATTCTTCCAATAGGGTAGTTCTTAACCCGGCATAACAACCATTTAATCCAATCTGCACTTCAGCGGCGTTTTTATAATAATTCTCTATAGCAACATTATTGAGAGGTAACCTGTCGATATTCTTTTTGCAGGATGTCATAAAGAACATGCTTACAAAAAACAGTGTTATTAAATTTTTCATTTTGAATGATTTTTTAATTGATTTACTTAAAAGTTAAGATCTATACCTATTAAAAATGTTCTGGGAATCGGAAAAGATCCACGCTGATAGCCATCTATTAATACAGAACTGTAAGGACCGCTTTTAGATCTTCCTTCCGGATTCAGACTCCTGTAGTTGGATGCTGAGCGGAAATAAAGATTTTGTGCAGATAAATACACCCTAGCACCGTTCAACCTTATTTTTTTAACCAGGTTTGAGCTTACAGCGTAGCTTAAATTAACTTCTCTTACAGACAAGTAAGAAGCATCTTCAACAACATAATCAGTCAGCATCCAGTTAAAACCTGTACCTCTTGTAATGGGTGTTTTTCCATCTCCGGGAAAGCCTGCACTTACCCAGCGGTTTTGATTATAGGTCCTTATTGATCTTCCTGATTCATTATAATTGGGATCGCCATTTACCAGTTTCCCTCCGTGGCTTGCCTGCACAAAAAAGCTTAATTCAAATCCTTTGTAACCAACATTATTAGTTAACCCCCAGATAAAATCAGGATTGGGATTACCCAGAACAACCCTGTCATTGTTATCAATTTTATTATCACCATTCACATCAACTAGTTTTAATCCACCCGGCGTAAAAACTTGAGGTAATGTTGATGTTAATCCAGCAGCCCTGGCAGCATCTATATTGGTCTGAGACATCCATACACCATCTGTTTTAAATCCTAAATACTCAACCAACGGCCTTCCCACCTGGTTTCTGTAAACTTCTGCCCGTTCTCCCTGGTTTAACAAATATGCTTCTGAACCAAGTTCTATAATCGTGGTTCTGTTATGAGACAGGTTTGCAGATGTTGTCCACTTGAAATTCTTTCTTTGAATATTTTTTGTATTTAATTCAATTTCAATTCCCTTGTTTCTTAAGCTTCCCAAATTGTTCCAATATTGTTGCAAACCGGTAAAAGCCATTATGGTCTGCTGCAACAGCAATTTTTCAGTTTTAGAATTGTACACATCTACTGTTAAGCCGATTTTATTATTAAACATTGAAATGTCAACCCCAAGATTTTTTTGAAAAGTTCTTTCCCAGGTGATATTTGGGTTTGACAAAATAGAAGACGATGTTATTAAACCAGGGTTACTGATTCCACTAGAACCGCCATATGGATAATTTGATCCGTACAATAAATCAACCCACGCGTTTTCAGTTATTCTGTTATTGCCGGTTGCCCCATAGCTTCCCCGGAATTTTAGATTGTTTAAAAACTTGACATTGCTTAGGAATTTTTCTTTGCTAGCAACCCAACCAAGAGATACTGATGGAAATGAACCCCATTTGTTTCCAGGGCCAAAATAAGAACTTCCATCTCTTCTTAAACTGGAAGAAAATAAATACCTGCTTTTGTATGCATAAGTTAAACGGCCTAAGAATGAATTAAGGCCTAAGATATTTTTTGTACCGATCGATCGGGTCTTATCAATCTGGGCAGCACTTGACAATGTTCTGATATCTTCACTCGGAAAATCAAGGCCGGTTGTTTGTTCCCTTACAATATTTGTTTTTTCTGTGGTAACACCAAACAACGCAGTGATGTCATGATCTCTAATTGTTTTTGTATAGTTCAGTGTATTTTCTGATAATAAATAGATATTTGAGTTGTTTGTAAATATTCCATAATTCAAATCGCCGTCCCTGTTGGCGTTTCTCTCTGCAAAATTTAGCCCTCTTGTATAATTTACATAACCACTTGCCAATGTTTTGAAATTAAGTCCATTCATTATATTAACATTCAATTCAACAGCAGACTGTAGCCTGTATTCATCTGATTTAAAATCCGTTCTATTCACTTCTGACCTCGGATTTTGCTGGGCCGAACCACTTGGGCTTATATTGTCACCTGTCCACATTGATCCGTCTGGCATCAAACCCGTATAATTAATGTTTGAAAAATGGCGCAGATGGGAATAATCTCCTGCTTTAATAGAAGCATTTAATGGATTTGTTCTAGACAATGCTGCAGTTGCTTCGGTATGAGTTACAGGAAGAAATCCCGGCATCCTCCAAAAATTGGTAAAATTTTGAGAAGGGGTCACCCTGTTTGCAAAAGAAGGGTTCATATTTATTGTTAATTTCACTCTTTTGCTGATATCAAAATCAGTTTTAATTCTAAAATTAATTTTTTGATATTCACTCTTGTTCATCATACCCTCATCACCCTGGTAACCTGCAGAGATAAAATACCTTGCATTTTTACTACCTCCGGAAACGCCTAATGAAATATTCTGAAATAACCCCTCTCTGATGGATTGCTTTTGCCAATTAGTAGCTTCGCCGCGTAACTGATTTTCAATAATGTAAGCTGCTCTGTCGCCACTTGATACCGTATTGGTTGCTTGGTTAACGGTAGAATCGGTCATTTTATCCGCCATTTCGTCAAAGAGCAAGTTTACATATTCTTTAGTAGTCATCATATCATAAAGCTTATAGGGATTTTTATACCCTATTGCATTTTTGAAATTATACTTAGGTTTATCTGCTACCCCTTTTTTGGTAGTAACTAATATTACACCGCTTGAACCCCTTGAACCATAAATGGCTGCTGAGGCTGCGTCTTTTAAAACTTCAACAGATTCCACATCTGCCGGATTAAGAAAAGCAAGTCCATCAGGTGTAATCTGCCCGTCTACAACAACCAAAGGAGAAGCACCCGCATTGATTGAATTGGTACCCCTTATATTAATTTTAGGTTCGGCACCCGCCTCGGCAGAAATATTTTGAACATTTACGCCGGCTATTTTCCCCTGCAATGCCTGGTCTAATCTTGAAACTGGCGTTTCGTCAATGCGTTCATTTTTATACTTCGAAACTGCACCCGACACATTGGATCTTTTCTGGGTACCATAACCAATCACTACCACTTCAGCTTCTGTTGCAGCTGAAGCCGCTAAAGAAATAATGAAAGATGTTTTTGTTCCAATGGGAACCGTTTGAGTGGTATAACTCACCGATGAAAATGTGAGATTTTTAATGTTTGGCCCCACTGAAATTGCGAAAGTTCCATCTTCCTTGGTGGTGGTACCTACCTTGTCTTTTCCTACAATAACGGATACCCCGCTGAGAGGCAGTCCTGTAGCCTGGTCTATTACCTTACCGGTAATTTCTTTCTTTTGTGCGGATGCAAGCCCGGCCAGCAAAAGCAAAGGCAGCATCAATAGCAATAATCTAAGTTGTTTCATAATAGCAGTTTTTATATTAGATTGTTATACTAAAAAAATTATTGAATTACTTAATAAAGTTTTACCACAGGGGCTGTGAACATCATTCAATACACCCGCTTCCAGACATACTGTACCATGTACAACATTAGAAGGAAAATTAAAAGCATCCCCAGCCGATAAAACTTTTTTTACACCTTCGATTTTAGACTGAAAAACACCACTTTCAACATACGATATATGATAATGATGAAGCAAAGTGCCCAATCCTCCGTTTTCGTTAACATCTTTTACTAGCATTAGGTTCTCATCCCATACCATATTTTTTCTCTTAATCCCTACATCCAATTGTACCCAGAGTAGGTCTTTGTTTTCAATGTATACTTTGGGTTTGTCCGTTGTTCCCATTTCTAAAAATTTATTAATATGATAAAAATTGATGATAAACATTTTTCAAAAATTAAATACATCAATATCCATCGTGCAATAAAAAACTCATCAGATGTAGAATTTGCTAGGTGATAAAAACATTCTACATGGTTGATGATATTATTTATTTTTTTAGATACTGTCAATTTATTTTAAAACCACAATAGGAAACGTCTGACTAAGATCATCCGTTTTCAAGCAGATAAAATAATTGCCGCCTGTCAAATTTGACAGGATGATCCTACGATTATAATCTCCTGCCCCCTGTTGTTCATTTGCTAAAATATTTTTAATTATACGCCCGTTTAAATCCAACAATTCAATTCTTACAACCGAGCTTTTCAATAAGCGATAATAGATATTTGCTATGTTTGAAATCGGATTAGGATACACATAAAACGAAGTGTTGTTTTGAAGTCTGACTGGTAATTTCACAGTAAGCGATTGTGGCACATCAGTTGCAGCATTGTAACTGGCATTGCCTGGCTGTGTTGCAGTAATGATGGAGCTACCGATCCCTAAAATCGTAAGGATATTGTTGGTAATCTTTGCCACAGATGTATTGGAACTTTTATAAACAACCGCTAATCCTGCAGAAGACGTTGCCGATAGCGAAAAAGGTGCATCAGAAATTATTTTTGAAGGCAACGGACCAAAAGTAATGGTTTGGTTGGCCTTCCCTACTACCAATGTTTGTGCAACATCAGTTGCAGCATTGTAATTGGCATTGCCAGACTGTGATGCCGTTATGATAGCGCTACCGACTCCTACAATGGTAAGGGTATTGTTTACAATCGTTGCAACAGCGGTATTTGAACTCTGAAAAGTCACTGGCAATCCAGCGGAAGAAGTAGCCGAAAGTGAAAAGGCTGGATCGGTTATTAACTTAGCTGCTAAGGCTGCAAACGCAATGGTTTGATTGAGCTTTCCCACTGTAAGGGTTTGGCTTACATCTGCTGCTGCATTGTAAGATGCATTACCAGGCTGCGATGCAGTAATAATGGCGCTGCCGATGCCTACAATAGTAACGGTATTGTTTACTATCGTTGCAACAGCGGTATTAGAACTCTGGTATGTCACTGTCAATCCAGCGGAAGAGGTAGCCGAAAGTGTAAAGGCCGGATCGGTTATTAACTTAGCTGCCAAGGCTGCAAACGTAATGGTTTGATTGACCTTTGACACAGTTAGGGTTTGGCTTACATCTGCTGCTACATTGTAAGATGAATTGCCTGGCTGCGATGCAGTAATGATGGCGCTACCGATGCCTACAATCGTAACGGTATTGTTTACAATCGTTGCAACAGCTGTATTAGAACTCTGGTATGTAACTGTCAAACCTGAGGTGGATGTTGCATTAAGTGTAAAGGCTGGATCAATGATTGTCTTAGCCGCTATTGCCGCAAACGTGATGGTTTGATTAACCTTTGACACAGTTAGGGTTTGGCTTACATCTGCTGCTGCATTGTAAGATGCATTGCCAGACTGAGATGCAGTAATGATGGCGCTGCCGATGCCTACAATGGTAACCGTATTGTTTACAATCGTTGCAACAGCGGTATTAGAACTCTGGTATGTCACGGCAAGGCCAGAGGTGGATGTTGCATTAAGTGTAAAGGCTGGGTCAATGATTGTCTTAGCCGCTATTGCCCCAAACGTGATGGTTTGATTAACCTTTCCAACTGTAAGGGTTTGGCTTACATCTGCTGCTGCATTGTAAGATGAATTGCCTGGCTGCGATGCAGTAATGATGGCGCTGCCGATGCCTACAATCGTAACCGTATTGTTTACAATCGTTGCAACAGCGGTATTAGAACTCTGGTATGTCACTGTCAATCCAGCGGAAGAAGTAGCCGAAAGTGTAAAGGCTGGGTCAATGATTGTCTTAGCCGCTATTGCCCCAAACGTAATGGTTTGATTAACCTTTCCAACTGTAAGGGTTTGCGTAACACTCGGCGCAGCAACATATTCATCGCTACCAGGCTGAGATGCTGTGATTACTGTGCTTCCCGCCCCTACTATGGTAACCATATTGTTTACAATCGTAGCCACAGAACTATTGGAACTCTGGTAAGTTATTGCCAGCCCAGAAGTAGCTGAAGCGTTGGGTGAAAATGCTGCATCGGTAATCGACTTTGCTGGTATAGCTGCAAAACTTATTGTTTGAAGCTTGGGCCCATTCAAATATGCAGGTCCAACCTGCGTTACTAGTAATGGATGGTTGGTAATGGTTCCGGTAGTATCCTCATCACAACCTACATCTTTTAAAGACTTTGAAACTGCTCTAGGTTGTCCGCTAATATCATATAATAGCGTAGGGTCATCATCGATATTGGCAATATCTACAATCGCTGGATAGGCCGTACTCGCAGCATTAATTGCAGGGCTCAATGCAGTAATTCCCCTATAGCCATTCGCATTGACGGTCAACAATGGATCCACATTGGTTATGCCAGACGGTATCGTTATACCAAAGGTTCCACTGCCAATATTTCCCAACCAGGTAGTTCCCGAATTGGCATTTTTAAAAATAGAGCCCGAAGTTTTCTTGAAAATATTATTGGCCCAGGTATTGTTGGTAGCACCTGCACCACCCAAATCGATCGAACCGCAGTTATAAAAAGTATTGTGAATAAAATTGATGTTGACCAAATTACTGGTTCTTGGTGCGTCAACGGTAGGCGGAACAAGTGGAGCTACATAAATATAAGTAACCGCATCTGCACTGCTGCCGACGCCTGAATTTTCAAAATAATTATTATAACAATAAATATTATTGGCTTCCTTTACCCTGATACCACCCGCATTGATAAAGAAATTGCTATAGGCTGCATTGTCATCGCCATTTCTAAAACATAGCATCGCATTTTGCTGATTGGTGAAAGTGCAAAAACGGATGACATTCTCCTTGCTTTTTACTGAAACAGTTTCACTATCGCCTAAGCCGGTGTTGTTAAAATAACAATGTTCCACAATAGTTCGCGATGCATTGAGTGCTTCTGCTCCTAAACCGATGCGGATGGGCTCATTTCCGTAATCGGAACCCAAACCATAATAATTTTGAAAAGAGCAGTATCGTATGATATGATAACCCGGAACAGTGGCTGAAGTGGAGATTTGTATGGTACAACCGATCTCTGCAGCAGCTGGTTTTTTTTCAATATTGCAGTAGGATATTTCGTTGTACTGGGTACCTGCTTTTATTTCAATATATTTTTTGGCACTATACCCACTAAAATTTAATTGTGTCAATACATTGTTACTGCCGTACACTTCTATTAGGTAAGCGGCACCGATATCCCCCTGAGTAAACTGAAAGCCTCTGAATAAAATGTAGCTGCCCGAAATATTAATATCATTGGTGCCATTGAGGTACACACCGCCGGGTGTTTCTGCCAGCACCGAAATATTGTTTTTGCTGATATTTAAAACATTGTTTAGGTAGGTGCCATTTGCTAACACAATACTATCACCTGCCTGAGCACTATTAATAGAAGCCTGCAAAGCGGCTACTGTATTAACTTTAATGGTTCCAGCAAACACAGTTGTGCCTGATAGCAAATTCATCATCCATGAAATACCCAAAAGCAATGCTGCCCCAAAAAATTTTCTAACCAATAATTTCATCTTTACTTCATTAAATTTTCTCTATCCTAAAATTTTGCATACAAACAAAATTTCAGGATAGAGAAAATAGATGACATCTTTTAAATTGTTACAATATTGAAATCACTTTTTTACAGTCAACAAACCTGCCTTGTACAGATATAATATATAAACCTGGTAATAGGAATGGTAAATCCATTTTTGTATTTGAAAAGCCTCTCGGGATATCAAGGGACATCTTTTTAATCGGCGTTCCGTCCATTTTATACAAAGTGGCATCTCCGAAGGTATATTTCAAAGAAAATACCCTTAGTGTGAGCTGGCTGCTGCTACTTTGATATGCATTTAGATTTATCTGGTCCTTGCCTCCCGGAGGATAAATGGTCAACCTACCGCTCACATAGGTGATGATATAATTGGACGTATCTGCACCATTAACTGAAATGGCATAGTAACCCGCTGCAGAACCTTTTACAGCACTGGTAGATCCCATTGCCATCAGATTAGCACCCGTTTCACCTGCTACCAAACCAGTATAAGAAAATGCAAAAACTGGATTGTCTTCTCCCTGTATCTTGGTGGTATCTTTCGCTTTCACGGTAAGGGGTACCCTATTTACTGTAAGTGTTTGGGCGATGCTCTTGGCAGCATAATAAAAACTATCACTTGCCTGTGTGGCAGTAATAATCGCTGTACCTGCACCAGTAATATGGATCATATTGCCAATGATAGTGGCTACCCGCTGGTTGCTGCTGGCATATGAAATAGGAATGGTAGCATTGGTGCTAGTAGCTCCTGCCGCAAAATCCGCGTTACCATAATTTTTTACCGCAGTTGCAGCAAAACTGATGGTCTGGTCTTTTTTTGGATTCACCGTAAGGTTGCCCGCTACAAAACTAATCGAGTAATTGGCAGCAGTAGCAGCACTAGCGGTTATAGGATACACACCTGGTAAAGAAGCAGTAACTGCAGTAGTACTAATTACCGTAGGAGTCTGCAATACTGCACTGGTTTCACCCAACGCAAAACCCTCGTACGTTACAGTTAGTACTGGATTTGCATGCTCTGTAATTTTTGATTTATTGTCGGCTTTAATTTTTAAAGCCGCTTTACTAACGGTGAGGGTTCTTACTACACTAGTAGCTGCCTCATATTCATCCGAACCTGCTTGCGAAGCGGTAATGTCTGTTGTACCTGTTCCTACAATACGAATATTGGAGCCAACGATGGTAGCTACTGCCTTATTACTACTGCTGTATACCACTGCGATGCTCGCATTGGAACTACTACCACCTGCAGCGAAATCTGCATTGCCATAAGTTTTGGTGGCTGGTGCTTCAAATGTAATGGTTTGTATTTCCTTTTCT